>Ga0207790_1000017_pt1 | contig 63125 bp, 31 predicted proteins | sample HigsolmetaGSP14D_FD_184842 | JGI IMG/M metagenome (GOLD analysis project Ga0207790, IMG submission 184842) | High solid enriched microbial communities from the Joint BioEnergy Institute, USA - SP1-4-D (SPAdes) | ecosystem: Engineered > Bioreactor > SSF (Solid state fermentation) > Aerobic >...
CGCTGATCGGTGGTCCGGTATTCGTGGCGTTGGTACTGAGGAAGCTCAAGTGAGTCGCTGGCTGACCACGCCAAGGCGTTGCCCCGGCTTGCCCTGGGTCGGCCGACCCATCGATGTGTTGGCGGCACTGGCGCTGCTCCTGGTGCTGACGGGCCTGACGCTGTACGCGGCGAGCGTTGGTAGCTACACCACCAGCATTACTCAGCTCTGGCAGAGCCTGTTCTCCGCCGAGGCGACTGCGGCGCAGGCCAACGTGCTCTGGGAGTTGCGCCTGCCGCGCATCCTGCTGGCGATTCTCGGCGGCGCGGCGATGGCCCTGGCGGGTGTGCTGATGCAGTCACTGACGCGCAACCCACTGGCGGCGCCGGGATTGGTCGGGGTGGAGGCGGGTGCCAGCGTCACCATGCTGCTGATCCTGGTGCTCTGGCCGCAGGCCTTGCCGCTGTCGCTGTATCCCCTGGCGGCGCTGCTCGGTGGCCTGGCGGTGGCGCTGTTCATCGTCGCGCTATCCTGGCGCGGTGGCATTGCCCCGCTGCGCCTGATTCTTGTGGGCGTGGGGCTGACGGCCATGCTCGGCGCCGTCGCCGATCTGCTGATCACCTACGGCAATATCGATCGGGTCGAGTCGGCGCTGATGTGGCTTGGCGGCAGTCTGCATCGCAGTGATTGGCCGCAGGTGCAGAGCCTGCTGATCTGGCTGCTGGTGGCGGGCCTGCCGCTGTTGTTCTGTCACCGCCAGCTCAATCTCCTGCAATTGGGCGAGGGCGTGGCGCTCAGCCGAGGCCTGAATACGCCGCTGATCATGCTCTTGCTGTTGCTGTGCAGCGTCACCCTGACCGCGGCAACGGTGGCCAATATCGGCGTGATGACCTTCGTTGGTCTGGTCGCGCCGCATCTGGCGCGGCAGTTGTGCGGTGACCGGCATGGCGCGTTGTTGCCGCTGTCGGCCCTGTTCGGCGCCGTACTGGTTCTGCTCGGTGACACCCTGGGGCGCGCCTTGTTGCCACCGTTGCAACTGCCGGCCGGTCTGGTGGTGGCGATTATCGGTGCGCCTTATCTGTTGGTTTTGCTGGCGCGGCAACGCAACCGTTGACGCGTCGTCATTGAAGGACATGACGAAGATGATGGTGAAGTTCAAAGCCCTTTCCCTGATGGCCTGGCTGCTGCTCGGCCTGAGTTCGATGCAGGCTGTGGCGGCCGACACTCGGGTGTTCGAGAACCGTTTCGGGCGTGTCGAAGTGCCGGTTGCACCGCGTTGCGTGGTATCCCTGCATGACCTCAGCCTGACCACCCAATTGCTCGAGCTGGGCATAACCCCTTGCGGGTCCACCGGGCGCAAGAAGCTGTTTTCCGATGCCTTGTTCCGTGGTGCTCAGCAACGCTTCGATGTCTCCGGCATTCGCTATGTCGGTTCGCACCAGGCGCCCGATCTCGAGGCCATCGCGGCGCTCAAGCCGGACCTGATCGTCGGGCTGTCCTATCACCAGGACCTGAAGGAGCGCCTCAGCAGCATTGCCCCGGTGGTGCTGCTACCGGCGCGCGAGGCTGACATCAAGACCTACGCCAAGGAACTGGCCGAACTGGTAGGCAAGCAGCAGCGCTATGAGGAGATGCTCAAGGAATACCAATGGATCGTCGACGAATTCGCCAAGCGGGTGAAGGCGCCGGGGCGCATCACGGTCACCACCCTGGAGGTCTATCCGGACGGTTTTCAGCTGATCGGCCGGTCCGGCATGGATGACGTGATCGCCGACTTCGGCCTCGGGCGCGTGGCGGCCTACAAGGAGGCGCGGCAGAACGTGCCGTACAGCCTGGAGCGCATTGGCGACTTCGACAGTGATTTCATCATCGACACCTATGAGGAAATGCTCGGCTCCGAGGCCAGCACCGAGGCCTTCCGCCGTTCGCCGCAGTGGCAGAACCTGTTCGCGGTGAAGAACCATCAGTTCCTGTACTTCAACCGCAGCCGCTTCGCCGACACCATGCAGGGCATGATCGGCTCAGCCTATCTGCTGCTGTCGCATATCGGTGAACGTGATTACAACCTGCAGGGTGATGCTGCCAGATAGCCAGGGGCGCGGGTGAGCACCCTGTCATCGGAGCAAATGCCGTCGCAACCCGAAGCCGAGAGGGTGTCGAACTGATGATGTTATTGAAGGAACTGCTGATTGACGCGCGCTGGCGCATTTTCCTGGCGGTGCTGTGCAGTGCCTTGAGTGCGGCCTGCAGCATCGGCCTGATCGGCTATATCAACCGCAGCCTGGAGCAGGGGCTGGATGACCTGAGCCAGGCGCTGGCGCTGTTCGCCGGCCTGCTGTTGCTGCTGTTCGTCAGCGGTACCCTGGCCCAGTGGCTGCTGGTGCAGATCGGCCATCGCCTGGTCTACCAGTTGCGCCTGCGCCTGGTCGGCAAGGTGCTGGGCACCGCCCTGGAACGCATCGAGCGACTGGGCAGCCCGCGCATCTACAACGCCCTGACCAAGGACGTGACCACCGTGGCCACGGCCTTCAAGCAACTGCCGATCTCCCTCTACAACGGCCTGCTGCTGGTGGCGGGCCTGGCTTACATGGCCTGGCTGAGCCTGCCGTTCTTCGCCCTGACCCTGGCGGTGATCGCCTTCGGCGTGGTGCTCGACGTGCTCCTCGGGCGCAAGGTCAAGCGCCTGATGCAGCAGGTGCGGCAGCAGGATGACCAGTTGACCGAACAGTTCGAGGCCACCATCAACGGTCGCTGCGAACTGGCCTTGAGCCGCGAGCGTCGGCAACTGCTCTACAACCAGCGCCTGGAGCCGATCGCGCAGGCCTCGCTGCAGGCCTCGGTACGCGCCGATACCCTGTGGGCGATCAACCTGAACTGGACGTCGCTGCTGGTGTTCGTGCTGATCGGTACGCTGTTTTTCCTCGGTCAGGGCCTCGGGCTGCTGAGCCAGCAGGTGGTGGTGGGCTACGTGCTGGCGATCATGTTCCTGCGTACGCCGATCTCGATGATCCTCGATGCCGTGCCGGCGGTGATCCGCGGCCATGTGGCGCTGCAGGCCATCGACGACCTGGCCCTGGGCGAGACGGTGCACTTCACCCAGCCAGCCAAGGCCGCCGAGCCTTTCCGTGAGCTGCGCCTGAGCAACGTGCAATACCGCTACCCCGGGCAGGGCGATGAATTCGCCTTTCAGCTGGGCCCCATCGATCTGCAGGTTCGCCGTGGCGAACTGATCTTCATCGTCGGCGGTAACGGCAGCGGCAAGTCGACCCTGGCCAAGTTGCTGACCGGGCTCTATCAGCCCAGCGAGGGGACGGTGGCGCTAAATGGCGTGACGCTGGATGCCGCGAACAGCGAGTGGCACCGCGAGCATTTCGCGGCGATCTTCGCCGACTTCTACCTGTTTGCCGATGTGCTCGGCGAGAACGGTCAGCTCGATGGGCTGGAGGAGCGGGTCGATCATTACCTGCAACGCCTGGGGCTGGCGCACAAGGTGCAGTTCGTGGCGGGACGGCTGTCCACCACGGCCCTGTCCCAAGGGCAGCGCAAGCGCCTGGCCCTGCTGTTGCTGATGATGGAGGGCCGCGAGGTGCTGCTGCTCGATGAATGGGCGGCGGATCAGGACCCGGTGTTCCGCCACGTCTTCTACCACGAGCTGCTGCCCGAGCTGCAGGCGGCCGGCAAGACGGTCATCGCCATCAGCCACGATGATCGCTACTTCGATGTGGCCGATCGCATCTACCGGCTCGATTACGGCCAGTTGGTGGACTATGACCGCAGCAGCGAGAGCCCTTTCCAGCGGGTCATCTAGTGGTTTCGAGCGAGTTATTCGGGCGTCTTGGTACGGTCGAGCGGGCAACTGCCGCAATAGTCGACGCCCGGCAGGCGGTAACGAATGCAGCAGATACGCCGTAGCCGCTGCGGTTCGCTGGCGCCGACGTCCTTGTAGTACACCGGGGCGAACAGCGGATTGCGCCGGCCATCGGGGCGCAGGCGGCTTTCCAGTATGGCCCTGGCCGGGGCGGAGCAATCGGCCGTCGCCAGTGGATGCCGTTCGGTTTGTGTGGTGGCGAATTCGAAAAGGTTGCCGGCGTTGCTCCAGAACACTCGTGGCGAGGCCTTCGAGACCCTGGCCATGACCTCGATCGCCGGTTCCAGGTGCCCTTGTATCAAGGAGCCGAAGCGCTCGAAGGGCGAGCAGGGCGGCAGACTGCTGCCGTCATGGGGCAGGTGCAGGCCAAGCGGTTTGCCTTCTGCCGAAAGGGCGACGCCGACATCGCTCAGGGCGATAGGCAACTCGCGCTGCAAGAGCAGGTTGGCCGCCACGGTGGGGGCCAGGAAGCAGAAATACCATTTTGACCAGATAGAGGTCAGTGCTAGCAGATCGTCGGTGCCATGGCGGGCCGCCAGGTTGCCAATGAACGCGGCGAAATAGTCCGGCTGAAACAGTTGCGAGCCGGCAACTGCCTGCTGTTGATCACTGGCCAGCTGCAGGTTTTCGCCATAGTCCGCCAGGGGGCCGCTGAACAGCGGGGCGAGACTGGGGATCACCCTCGTGGCCCTTTAGCGTCACGAGACGGGGCTGCGGGTCTGTCGGCAGGGCGATGGGCTATTGGGGGCATGCTGGGTTGCTTGCTGGTGAGGATCGTTATCACTCGACGCGCGGCAGTATAAGTCCAGGGTCTTGCTATGCAAGGCAGCCAGCGAAGCGCGATGCCCGACGCTGATCACGATGGTGTCCGGCAAGGCATGTCGCAATTGCTGATAACAGGTCCTCTCGCTCGATTCATCCAATGCGGAACTGCTTTCATCAAGGAACAATACCTTTGGCTGCAGTAGCAGGGCACGCACGAAGGCACAACGCTGCTGTTCGCCGATGCTCAGGGTCTGCGACCAGTCGAGTTCGGCATCGAGCTGTTCGCTCAGGTGGCCGATACCGCACTGGTGCATCGCTGCCCGCAGTCGCGGGTCTTCTTCGGGGTGTGGCGCTGACGGGTACCAGAGCATGTCGCGCAGTGTACCGAGGGGCAGGTAAGGCTTCTGCGCCAGGGTAAGGGTGCGGCCCAGATCGTAGCGTGCCGCGCCGCTGGCATGGTTCCAGATGCCGGTAAGGGCGCGGATCAGAGTGGACTTGCCGAAGCCGGATGGTGCCTGGATCAGCAGGCGCTCGCCGGGCTGCAAGTGCAGGTCCAACCCCTCGAGCAGCCGCCTGCCATTGGGCAGCCACAGCGACAGATCCTGCACCTCGAAGCCATCCGCCTGGTGTTCGAGACGCACGCCATTCTCGTTGCCGACGCTGCCCAGGCGTTGCTGAAAACCGGTCAGGCGGTCGACCACCGATTTCCATTCGGCGACTTCGGGAAACACCTTGACCAGATACGCCATGGCCTCATGAACCTCGCCAAAGGCGGCGCTGAGTTGGGTCAGTCGGCCGAGGGGAAAAGCGCCAGCAAAGAATTGCGGGGCCATGATGAACATGGGAATGATCATCGCACTGCGCATGTAGAAGGTGGAGTAGCCGAGTACGACCTTCTGCTGTTTCACCAACATCCAGAAATTCTCCAGCGCAGCACCGAGGCGTTGGCTGAAGCGTGCATGCTCTTCGCTCTCGCCTCGATACTGGGCTACAGCTTCGGCGTTTTCGCGCAGGCGCATCATGGCGAAGCGAAAGTCCGCTTCACGGCGTTGTTGAATGAAGTTCAGGCGCGGCAACGCGCGCCCCAGCCAGAAGGCGCCACCGGTTCCGAGGACGGAGTACAGCAGCGCCGCCCAGACCAGCAGGCCGGGGATCACCAGTTCTTCGCCGGCGAAGGGAATCCGCACCAGGCTCGAGGCCTGCCAGAGGATATGCAGGAAGGAGAACAGCGAAACCAGTGCGGTCATCAGACCCAGGCTGAGTTTCAGCGACATGGTGATGAACAGGTTGATGTCGTCGGCGATGCGCTGGTCGGGGTTGTCCGTTTCTGGGGCCGTCAGTTGCAGCTTGAGGTAGCGCTGGCGCTGCAGCCAGAGTTGCAGGGTGTTCTCGGTGGCCCAGCGGCGCCAGCGCAGGGTGAGTTTCTGCTGGAAATGGAAGGCGGCCACGGTGAAGATGGCCAGGCCCATTTGCAGGAAGAGAAACTGTATGCCACCGATCAGGAAGGCGTCGTAATCAAGGGCCTGCAGGGCATTGTAGAAGTGCAGGTTCCAGAAGTTGTACAGCAGGTTGACCCCGACCAGGCAGAGGTTCATCAGGATCGTGCCGAACAGCAGCAGCAGGGCGGGGCGTCTTTCGGCAGACGACCAGAACGGCCGGGCGAGCGACCAGAAATCACGTAATGTCTGCATGTGGCCTCGAGTTGCCCGGCGTGAAACGCGTTGAGTTTATAGAGCGGCGGCTATACCATCAACGCTAATCGTTCTCATCGCTTTGACCCGACGCGGCGGAGGCAGGCCATCGAACTCCCGGACTGGTTGTGCCAAGCGTGGCCGCCCATCCAGCGCGTGATCCAGGTCGAGAGCCAGGGGCGCACTTCGGTGCCGCTGCCCGACCTGGCTGATACCCGTGTGCTGTACCCCATGCTCGAGCGTTTCGCCGAGCTTTATCCCGGCATCAAGCGTCCCCCAGTCGCCTCCCAGTGGTCGATGAATTACCTCAGCGTCATGCTGCCGGCCACACTGGCGGCCGTATTGACGCGTGACCTGGCCATTGCGTTCTGGGAGCCGGAGGCCGCGTTGTTGCACGAGGCTGGCCAGCCGCGGGCGTTGTGGCTGCCGACGTCGCAGGCCTCACTTGCTGCCCGACATCGCGATGACTACTGGTCGCGCCTGCTGCATGAGCACCTGGAGCCGCTGTTCAGCAGCATTGCCGCCTGGGGTGGGTTGGCACCGAAGGTGCTATGGGGCAACTTTGCCGCTATCTGGGATGGAGCCTTTGCCCGCATCGATCCCAACCTTGAGCGTGAGGGATTCGCCGAGGCCCACCGCTGGTTGGAGTGTGCCCTGGTCGCTGACGGACGTCTGAAGCCCAGAAGCCTGCAATGGATGGTCGATTCGCCGGCGCCCGAGGTCTGCGCACGTATTCCCCTGCGTCGTCATTGTTGCCTGCACTACCAGTTGCATGCGCCGGTACCCGGCAAGCCACAGGTGCTGTGCGAATCCTGCCCGAAGCTGCATCGCCTGCCGCAGGCGGAGCAGGCGAGCTATCTGCGCTACATCTACGGGGTCGGGTCCTAGTACCGTTGCAAGGCCTCACCCCGCGTGCAGCCCGGCAACTCCCAACCGACGCCTCACCAGCTCCAGCAGCGCATGCGGCTGCTCGAAGGCGAAGAAATGCCCGCCTTCGAAGCCATGCAATTCGCAGCCCGCTCTGGTTTCCGCCTGCCAGTCGTGCAACGTTTCCTGACCCACATGGGCATCGTCAAGTCCGGCCAGCACGCTCATCGGCACGTCGAGTCGTGGGCGCTGCTGGTAACGGTATCGGCTCAACAGGGCGAAATCGGCGCGGATGGCCGGTAGCAGCAAGGCCATCAATTCCTGGTTGGCTAACACTTCGGGCGGGGTGCCGGCGTAGTCGCGCAGTTTGCTCAGCAGTTCACCATCGCTGAGCAGGTCGTAGCGCGGTCCACCGACGCGGTGGCGCGGCGCGCCGCTGGCCGAAACGAACAGATGGCGGGGAGAGGCCAGGCCGCGTCTGACGCAGTGGTGGGCCAGCTCGAAGGCGACCAGAGCGCCGAGACTGTGGCCGAAGAAGGCATAGGGGCGGTCGTCATGCCGGGCGATGACCTGACCCAGTTGCTCGAGCAACTGGGCGAAGTCGTGCAGCGGCGGCTCGCCGAAGCGTGCGCCGCGTCCTGGTAGTTGAATGGCGCAAAGCTGGATGCTCGGCGCCAGCTTCGTGAACCAGGGCATGAAGCTGCCGGCGCTGCCACCGGCGAAGGGGAAGCAGAACAGGCGCAGGCGCGCGCCGGGCAGTGGGCGGGTCTGGATCCATTCCGGGTCAGTAGGGCGTTGCTCGGACAGCATCTGGGCATGCATGGGCTGTCCTCCTCAGTAGGCCGCCGCCGCGAGCGGCTCGGGGCTGGTTTCGGACACGCAGCCCTGATCCACCTTGATCAGCCGATCGGCCAGGTGGAAGTAGGCGTCGTCGTGGGAGATCACGATCACCAGTTTTCCACGCTGGCGCAGATCGGGAAGGATCTTGGTATAGAAGAAGCGCTTGAACACCGGATCCTGATCCGCCGCCCATTCGTCGAACAGGTAGCAGGGGCGGTCGTCGAGGTAGGCGGCCAGCAGCGCCAGGCGCTTGCGCTGGCCGGTGGAGAGATCGAGGGTGGAGAGGCGGCCACCTTCGATATTGACCTTGTGCGCCAGTTGCAGGTGCGCCAGGTAGTCACGGGCTTGCTGCATCAGGTGCGGGTCATCGCCGTCGAGCAGGTGCTCGAACAGGCAGAAGTCGGTGAAGATCGCCGAGAAATGCTGGCGGTAGAGATGATTCTGGGTACTCGCAGACACCTGGTCGTCGAGCAGCAGGTCGCCGCCTTCGGGTTGATAGAGGCCAGTCAGCAGCAAGGCCAGGGTGGTCTTGCCGCTGCCGTTGCCACCGGTGATGAAGGCCACCTCGCCAGCACGCAGCTCGAGGTCGAACGGGCCGAGGGTGAAACGGCCGTCCTCCCCCTCGCGGTAATAGCTGTGGCGCACCTCGCGACATTCCAACCGTGCCACGTGCCGGGCCGGCGTCAGGCTGTCCGCCGGTGTGCCGGCAACTTCCAGCTGCCCTTCGAGCGCGCGGATCTTGCGCAGCGAGACACTGGCCCGGCCCAGGGTGGGCAGGGCATTCATCAGTTCTGACAGCGGCGTGATCATGTACAGCAGGCTGAGGATGTAGCCGGTCACCAGCGTTGCACTCAAGTCGATGAATTGCGGCGCGACGAATAGCACCGTGCCGATCAGCAGGTAGAAGATGCCATTACCCCAATTCAATACCAGGGCGTAGATGCTCATGCCGCGCACGAAGTCGCGGCGGTATTGCTGGCTGATGGGGTAGAGCAGGCGCTCGAAGAATTGCAGGCGCCGCGAGTGGTTGAGCTGCAGCTCCTTGCTGCCGTCGGTAAGCAGGCGGTACTGGTCGAATAGCTGATCCTTCAGTTCGCGCGCCTTGCCGATGGAGGTCAGCGCCTTGCGCTGCGGCCAGTGGAAACTGGCCGCGCCGAGCAGGATCAGTGCAGTGGTCAGCCCCAGCAACGGCAGGCTGAGCCAGCCCAGGTAACCCAGGCAGGCCAGTACGATGCCGCTGTTGACCAACAGTACAGGCACCAGCTCCACCGCCTGGCTGATGGTCTGCGTGTCGTCCGTGAGCATCGCCAGCAGGCGGTGCTTGCCCAGGCGTTGCAGGCGTGGATAGGGGGTATCGATCAGCTTGCCGCTCAGGTGCAGGCGCATGTCGCTGACCGCCGTCTGCCCCAGGCGCAGCAGGCTCACGTCGGAGACGATGCGCCCGCTGACGACCAGCGCCACCAGACCAGCGAACAGCAGCCCATCGGCTGGGCGCAACTGGCTGAAGCCGGCCAGGGAGTGGTTGATGTTGGCGATCAGACCGGCGGCTGCCAGACCGCAGGCCAGGCCGGTGGCGGTGGCGATCAGCAGGGTGCGCCAGGAACGTCGCGCCAGTAGCAGTAACAGATCCATCTCAAGTCATCTCGTGGTTCAAAGATTCACGCCGTGGCGTACCCAGGTTGGTCAGGCTCTCGACCAGGGCCCGTTGCCAGGCATCCTGACGCAGAATGTCCAGATGTTGTGCGGCGATGGTCTGCTCGCGGCTCGGGCCTTGGCTGAGGCTGCGCCAGTCTGGCGCGCTGAAATCCTCGGCCTCCAGGGTTGCGCTGGCCCACCAGAGGTGCAGCGGGCAGCGTAGCGTGGCAGGACGGAAGGTGCCGAGCAGCGTCTGGGTGTGGGCATGCTGGCGTAGACGGTATTCCAGTTGCTCCCAACTGTCGCCTGCCAGGTGTAGGCCCTGCTGGCGAGCCCATTGCGCCAGGGCCAATGGCCATTCGTCCGGCGTGTGCTCGAGCAGGTGAGCGCGCGCCGCCTCGGCTAGCGTCGAAAGCCGCTGCTGACTGTCGCCGTCGAGTCGTTCGGCGGCCGTTTGCAACAACGCCTCCAGGCTTTGTGTCGCTGTGCTGCGCTGGGTCTGCGAGTCGACGATGCCGAGAAACGCGATTTCCTCGCCGGCCTGCTCCAGTTGCGCCGCGGCGTAGAAGGCCAGCAGGCCACCGAGCGACCAGCCGAGCAGGTGGTATGGGCCCTGCGGCTGTTGCCGGCGCAATTGCTCGACGTACACCGCGGCCAGGGCCTCGAGCGTGTCGCGCCCCGGCTGTGGGCTGCCTTCGACCAGATAGGTGGCCTGCAGGCCCCACAGGTTCCAGTCGTCCAATACGTCGCTCAGAACACGGTAGTCCTGCACATGCCCGGTAGACGGGTGGAAGCAGAACAGGTTGCCTTTCGCTCCATCGGCTCGCGACAGCGGTACCAGTGGCGAGAGTTGCATCTGTGCCTGCACGAGCTTGGCGAAAAGCGCCACGCTCGGCGCATCGAACACGGCATTGACCGGCACCGCCGTACCCAGCGCATTCTGCAGACGGCTGGCCAGCTTGACCGCCGCCAGCGAGTGGCCGCCGAGGGCGAAGAAGTCATCCTCGATGCCGACCCGTTGCAGACCCAGCACCCCGGCCCAGATATCTGCCAACAACTGCTCCAGCGGTGTGCGCGGCAGGCTGTCGCCGACCTGGTCGAGTGTTTGCTCGGCCCACTGGGCGAGGGTCTTGCGATCCAGCTTGCCGTTGCCCAGCAGCGGCAGGGTGTCGACCAGGCGCAAGGCGGGCAGCATGTGCTCCGGCAGACGCTCCTGCGCCTGGCGCTGAAGCTGGGCGAGCGTGCTGGCCTGGCCGTGTTCGAGGGTGAGGAAGGCGAACACCTGCTGATCGAACGGGCCGCGAGCCACGCAGGTGACGGCGGCCTGGGCCACGCCGGGCAGGCAGGCGAGCTGCGCCTCGATATCGTCGAGTTCGACGCGGAAGCCGCGAATCTTCACCTGGCGGTCGACGCGGCCGATGATCTCCAGGCTGCCGTCCGGGCGGTAGCGCGCGCGATCACCGGTGCGATAGAGGCGCTCGCCGGGTAGCTGCGGGTGGTCGCGAAAGCGCCCCTGGGTCTGCTGTTCGTCCAGGTAGCCGCGTGCCAGTTGCGGCCCGGCGAGGTAGAGCTCGGCGGCCTGGCCGGGTGCGGCCTGGTTGCCCTGATCGTCGAGCAGATAGGTGCGCATGCCGTCCAGACGGTCGTCGAGGGGTAGGTGACGGTAGTCGATGGCTGGATCGAGGCGATGCATGAGTACGCCGATGGTGGTTTCGGTGGGGCCGTAGTGGTTGTACACCGTCAGTTCCGGGGCGAGGCGACGCAGGCTCTGCAGCAGGCGCTGCGGGCTGTGCTCGCCACCGAGGATCAGTTGCCTGCGCGGCAGGGTGGCGGCGGCCGCACCGTGGGCGAGCCAGGCGTCGAGCAACGAGGGCACGGTCTTCAGATGATCGATCGGATGACGTGCCTGGTAGGCCGCCCAGGTTGCCGCATCGAGGCTGGTGGCCTTGTCCACCACATGCAGCTCACCACCACTGAGCAAAGCCGGGAACAGCAGGGTATAGCTGAGGTCGGCGGCCAGCGAGGTGACCAGTGCGCTGCGCTCGCCGGGCGCCAGCGCCAGGCGTCGGAGCAGGCTGTCCACATAGCTGCCGAGCTGGCGATGTTCGATCACTACGCCCTTGGGCGTGCCCGTGCTGCCGGAGGTATGCAGCACATAGGCGGCGCTGTGGGCGGCGATGGGCAGCTCCAGCGGGCTGTCCGGCAGGTTCTGCCAGCGTGGCAGGTCACCCAGGTCGAGGTTCTCCAGGCCGGCTTGCGTCGGTGCCGGGGCGCTGCCGTCGACGAGCAGGAAGGCCGGCCGGGCAGCGGCCAGGATCGCCTGGCTGCGGGCCAGCGGCTGCTGGTTGTCCAAGGGCAGGAAGGCCGCGCCACTCTTGAGCACGCCGAGCATGGCGACGATGGCGTCGGCATTGCGCTCGAGGTGCAGGGCCACACGATCCTCCGCACCGATGCCGCGCGCGTTGAGAAAACGCGCCAGCTGGTTGCTGCGTGCCTCCAGTTGCGCATAGGTCAATTGCTGGCGAGCGTCGCACAGCGCCAGACGTTCGGCGAAGCGCGATGCTTGCTGGCTGAAACGCAGGGGGAAGGCCATGAAGGCCGTGTCGGGCAGTTCGCTGCGCTGGCCCTGCACCGCGGCCAGGGTGGCATCGAAACTCGGGCTGTGCAGCGGCAATGCCTGTAGTCGTTGCTCAGGATCGTCGAGGGCGGCGAGCAGCAAGCAGCGGTATTGCTCCAGCAGCACCTGGGCGCTTTGCAGGCTGTAGCCGCTGCTGGCGAAGGCTAGATTGAAGCGATAGGCGATGGCGCCTTGCCCGTCGCTGAACACCTCCGGGGTGAGCGACAGGTCGAAGGCCTGGGCCGCTGAGTTCAATTCCAGCACCGAGAGCTGTGCGCCCGGCATGCCGGCCATCGGCAGCGCCTGGGGTAGCTGGCCGCCCCACTCGAAGCCGTAGCGCCTGGCACCTGGCGATGGATCGCTGGCGATGTCGCAGTACTCCTGCCATTCGCGTGCGCGGTCGCACAGGCGTTGCACGCCGTCGAGCGCCTCGGCGAAGCGGGTTTGCAGCGAAAAGCGCCAGGCCAGGGGCAGGGACTTGGCGAACGCGCCCCAGCAGCCGGCCAGTTCGTCGTAATCGTCGCGGCAGTCATGCACCCAGCCAATCGTCAGGGCTGGCGCTTCTCCCGGGCTAAGACGTTGCAGCAGGGCGCACCAGGCGGTCAGCAGAACCTCGGCGGGCGTCACCTTATGCTGGTGGCAGAAGGTCTCGAGCCGCGCCGTCAGTTCCGGGGTACCCTCCAGTTGAGCGATCAGCTGGCCTGCCGTGGCTTGCAGGCGCGCCTGGCGATAAGGCAGTTCGCCCGATTCATGCTCGCCCAAGGCCTGTTCACGCCAGTAGCGGCGGCCCAGCTCGGCGTCTTCCTCGTCCTGCAGTTCGTACAGCCAGGCGCTGTACTGGGTGTAGCTCATGTCCTCGTCATCCGGCTGCGCCTCGCCCGCCAGCGCGCTGGCCAGACGCAGCAGGGTGCCGCGGTCGGCGCTCAGTGCCGGCAACTGCAGGTGCAGGCGCTGGTGCCCGCTGCCCAGCACCTGGCACTCCAGGTGCACGCCGGGTTCGGCATGCACTGCCTCGCTCGGCGGCACGATCCGTTGCAACGGTACGCGCAGCCCCGGCGAGGGGCACAGCCGCAGGCGCAATGCCTCGTGGCGTGCCACCAAGGCCTGCAGGCGGCCATGCAGCTCCGACAGGTCGAGCGCACCGTGCAGATCGAGGGTCAGCGAGGCAGCAGGTAGACCCGACTGCCAGCGCAGGCGCTGTTGTGGTGAAAGCTGGAACTGTTCCATCAGCGACTCTCCTGCAGTTGCAGGTCCGTGCGCGTGGTGCTTTTCTCGAGTGCATCGAGTTCCTCGCGGCGCATCATCTGGCCCATGGCGACGCAGATCTTGCGTTCGCCCTCGAAGGGGTCGCGGGCATGAGCGACCAGCATGTTGTCGAGCATCACCACATCGCCCTTCTGCCAGGCGAAGCGCACGGCGCAGGCCTCGTAGACCCGGCCGATTTCGGCCATCACCTCGTCCTCGATGGGGCTGCCATCGCCATAGCAGACGTTGCGTGGCAGGTGCTCGGGGCCGAACAGTTCCAGCAGGTTGCTGCGTACCTCCGGCTCCAGGCAAGCCGGGTGATGCAGTTGTACCTGGTTGAAGAAGGACGCTTCGTCGGTGTCCGGGTGGTGGACGATGGCCGGGCAGCGCTGGGCGATGCGCAGGCCATCCTCGCCGAGCCACTGCCATTGGGTGCCGGCCTCGCGGCAACGCTGCTCGACCTCCTCGCGGTGTTCGGTCTTGAAGAAGTCCTGCCAGCGCACATCGAGCTTGTCGGTGAAGTGGCGAACGTAGAGCAGGCCCTGGGTGCGCAGCTTCTCGACGATCGGTTGCGGCAGGCGGGCGAGCACCTCGCGGCAGTCGACGATGGGGGTGCAGCCGCCCTGTGGCGCGGGTTTCTCGCAGTAGAACCACTGCTTGCGTGGCCATTGTGCGAGGTGCGAGCTCTCGTTGTGGAACAGGATCATGTGCTGCTCCGGGTAGGGCGTGGAGTGGTAGATGTTCTTGCCCGAGTTGTTCTTCGGCAGGTCGCCGTAGGTGCCGTAGAGATCGGGTTCGATGGCCTGGGCGAACTGCTCGAAGGCGCTGGCGTCCGGCAGGTCGAAGCCACGGAACAGCAGGCCGCCGTGGCGGCGCAGTTGTTCGCCGATCCAGCCACGGGCCTGCTGCGCCCAGCTCACCGGATCCAGCTCGCCGAGGCGTGGCTCGATCAGCAGCGGCAGGGCGCGCTCGGCTGCCAGGGGGGCGCTGCGCACCTGTTCCTCGGGGCGCAGGCTGACGGCAGTGGCACGGGTCTGCTTGAGCTTGCTCAGTTTGGACAGCTTGCGTGAGGCGCGGCTTGCCTCGTCCTGGGTGGATGCATCGTACATGGGGGCGTTCTCCGTGACGGCCGGGCTGTGCAGGCGCCAGTCCCAGCCTTGCAAGGCGTGTTCGGGGGCCTCGATGACCCGTTGCAGCAACGCATCGAAGCCCCGCTGCAATTGCTCGATGGTGTCTGCCTGGAACAGGCTGGTGCGGTACACCCAGCGCAGGGTCAGACCCTGTTGGTCTTCTTCGGCGAACAGCGCCAGGTCGAACTTGCTGGTTTCCTGGCGCGGGGCCAGGTGCTCGACGTGCAGACCGGGCAGTTCGGCAGACGAGCGGGGCGTGTTCTGCAGGACGAGCAGCGTCTGCACCAGCGGGTTGACGCCAGCCTGGCGCGGCGGCTGCAGGGTCTCGACCAGCTTGTCGAACGGCACCTGCTGGTGCTGGAAGGCGGCCAGGGTATCGTCGCGCAGGCGCTGCAGGCGGGCACTGAAATCCTGCGCCGGGTCAAGCCGCGCGCGCAGCGGCAGCACGTTGACGAAGAAGCCGATCAAGCGCTCCAGGGCTGGCTGCTCACGGTTGGCCAGATCGGTGCCGACCAGGAAATCATCGTCGCCGGTGACCCGTTGCAGCAGGCAGTTGAAGGCATTGAGCAGCACCATGAACAGCGTGGCGCGCTGGGTCTGCGCATAGGCTTGCAGGCGTTCGACCTGGGCTCGCGGCAGGGTCTGGCGCAGCGCTGCACCCTGATAGTCGGCCTGTGCCGGGCGCGGTTTGTCCAGCGGCAAGCGCAGCAGCATCGGTGCGCCCTGCAACTGGCTGCGCCAGAAGTCGACGTCGCGCGCCAGGCGCTGTTGCTGCGTGGGGCTGCGCTGCCAATGGGCATAGTCGGCGTACTGGATCGGCAGTGCCGCCAGTGCTGGTGCGTGCCCGCTGCGGTAAGCGCTGTAGGCGGCGATGGCTTCCTCGACCAGGATGCCCATGGACCAGGCATCGGTGGCGATATGGTGCAGGGTGAACTGCAGCACATGGCGTTTCTCGCCCAGGCGCAGCAGACGCGCGCGCAGCATGGGTGGGCGTTGCAGGTCGAAGGGGCGGGCGGCTTCCTCGTCGATGCAGTGCTGCACCTGCGCGTCGTCATCCGCCGCCAGCGACTGCAACGGCAGTTCCAGGCGCATCGTGTCGGCTATGACCTGGCGCGGCGTGTCGCCGTCGAGGATAAAGCCGGTGCGCAGCGACTCGTGGCGATCCAGTACATGCTGCAGGGCGGCGTGCAGCGCCTCGACATCCAGCTCGCCGTCCAGGCGTACCGCGGTGGAGAGGTTGTAGGCTGCGCTGGGGCCTTCCAGCTTGTCGAGGAACCACAGGCGCTGCTGTGCGTAGGACAGCGGCAGCGCTTGGCTGCGCGGCACCGCCACGATCTCCTCGACGGCGGCGGCCGCATTGGGTGCCTGGGCGTCCACCACCTTGGCCAGCTCGGCCACGGTGCGGTGCTCGAACAGGGCGCGCAGCGGCAGCTCGACGGCGAGCCGGCGGCGGATGCGCGCAACCACCTGGGTGGCCAGCAACGAATGACCGCCAAGGGCGAAGAAATCGTCGTCGATGCTCAGCGAGGTCAGGCCGAGCAGATCCTGCCAGAGCTCGGCCAGGGCCTGCTCGGTGGGCGTGCGTGGGGCCACCTGGGCCTGGGCGGATGCTTCGCTGGGAAGGCCCAGGGCGGCCAGTGCACGGCGGTCGACCTTGCCGTTGGCATTCAGCGGCAAGCGCTCCAGGCGACGCCAGTGGCCAGGAACCATGTAGCTCGCCAGTTGCCCGCGCAGGTGCTCGACCAGCAGTGCCTGCGCCGTGGCAGCGTCCGGCGCCGCGTCGCGGGGCACGTAGCAGGCCAGCAGTTGCAGATCGCCACGGGCGTCCGGCAGCGCCAGTACCACAGCGCTGCCGACCTGCGGGTGGCGCATCAGGCGGTTCTCGATCTCGCCCAGTTCGATGCGGTGGCCACGGATCTTCACCTGCTGATCGCGGCGACCCAGGTATTCGATCACGCCGTCGGCGCGGTAGCGACCGATATCACCGGTGCGGTAGAAGCGCGCGCCCGGCGCGAACGGATGATCGACGAAGGCCGTGCGGGTGCGCTCGGCATCGCCCAGGTAGCCACGGCCGACACCCACGCCGGCGACGCACAGCTCGCCCGGTACGCCGATGGGTTGCGGGCGCAGGTCGGCATCGAGGATATAGAGCTGGTTGTTGGCGGTCGGTCGGCCGATCGGCATATGCGCGCAGTCGCCTTCCGACGCCTCGTGGATGGCATGGAAGGCCACGTCGTCGGAGCACTCGGCCGGGCCGTAGGCGTTCATCAGCGGGGTGCCGGGGAAGCGGCTGCGCCAGTCGCGGGCCAGTGCCGGTGGCAGCGCCTCACCGGTCGGCAACAGCCAGCGCAGGCTGCCGAGCTGGTGGTGCGGGCCGGCTTCCTGCAGCAGGCCGCGGATCAGCGTGGGCACCGCTTCGAGCAGGTTCAGACGCTGAGTTTCGATGGCATCGAGCAGGGCGGCCGGATCGTGCGCGACGGTGTCCGGCAGGATGTGCACGGTGGCGCCGACGATCGGCGCGGCGAGGAACTGCCAGATCGAGATATCGAAGGCCGGCGAGGCGGTCTGGGCGATGCGATCCTCGCTGCACAGGCCCAGGGTCGGCACCTTGCCGAAGATGTTGTTGAGCATGCCGCGCTGCTCCACCAGGGCGCCCTTGGGCGTGCCGGTGGAGCCGGAGGTGAAGATCACGTAGGCGAGCTGGTCGGGACGATGGGCATACTGCACCGGCGCCGCGTCGCGCTGCCACAGCTCCTGCACCACCAGGCAGCCAGGCTGCCGGGTGACGCCTGCCAGTACCCTGTCCAGCAGCCCGCTGGCCTTCTCGTCCACCAGCAGCAGCGGCGCGCCGCTCAGCTCCAGCAGTTCGCCCAGCCGCTGCGGCGGGTGCTGGATGTCCAGTGCCTGGAAGGCCGCGCCGGCCCTGAGCGTGGCGATCATCATGCACAGCAGCGCCAGGCCTCGCTCGGCGGCCAGGGCAACCAGGGTATCCGGGCCGGCACCGGCCTGTTGCAGGGCGTGGGCGATGGCGTTGCTGCGCCGGTCCAGTTCGGCGTAGCTGAGGGTTTCTCCGGCGCAGACTGCAGCCAGGCGTTGCGGGTGGGCCCGCACCTGATCGGCGAACAGGGCCGCGTAGCTGCGCTGCAGCGGGAAGTCGGCCGCGCTGCGGTTCCAGTCCACCAGCAGTTGCCGGCGCTCGGCCTCGGGCAGCATCTGCAGGTGGCCGAGCGGTGCCTCGGGTTGCTCGAGCATCTCGCCGAGCAGGTGCACCAGGTGGCCGAGCATGCGCTGCACGCTGTCTGCACTGAAACGGCCCTGGTCATAGGACAGGCGGATACCCAGGCGGTCGCCGGGATAGAGCACCACCGTCATCGGGAAGTTGGTGTGCACGCGGTCTTCGTAGATGTCGATGCTGAAACCGTCGAGCCGCACGCTGGCGACGTCCAGCGGAGCGTTTTCGAACACCACCAGGCTGTCGAACAACTGTTGGCCTCGGGGAATCTCGCTGCTCCGCTGGATCTCCACCAGCGGCGCGTACTCATGGTCGCGCAGCTCGGCGTTGTGCGACAGCAGCGCTTGCAGCCAGTCGATCACCGGGCGCTCGGGGTCGACATCGACCCGCAGCGGCAGGCTGTTGATGAACAGCCCGACCATCTCCTCGACCCCGGCCAGTGCGGTGGGGCGACCGGCTACGGTGACGCCGAAGAGCACGTCGCGGTTGCCGCTGTAGCGCGACAGCAGCAAGGCCCAGGCGCCCTGGATCCAGGTGTTGGGGGTGAGCTGGTGGGTCTGGCAGAGTTGCTGCAGGCGCTGGGTGCTGGCGACGCTGAGGGTGCTGTTGCAGTCGCCGACCACCTCTGGCGCGCGATCAGGCTGGGCCACGGGCAGGTCGACCTGCAGCGGCGTCGGCGCCTCGAAGCCCACCAGTTCGTTGCGCCAGAAGGCTTGCGCAGCGTCCATGTCCTGGCGGGTCAGCCAGCTCATGTAGCCGCGGAACGGGCGCCAGCGTGGACGCGCCACCGCCTCGCCGCGCGCCAGGGCCTGGTAGATGGCCAGCAGGTCTTCCATCAGCAGGCCGAAGCACCAGGCATCGGTGAGAATGTGATGGAAGCTGCGCACCATGCTGAAGCGCTGCTCGGCCAACTGGAATACGCGCAGGTAGGTGAGTGGCGCACGGCTCATGTCGAAGCCGCGTTGGCGTTCGTCGGCCAGTACGGCATCCATCGCTTCGCGCTGACGCTCGGCATCGAGGTGACGCCAGTCATACCACTCGAAGGCCAGTTCGGTATCGCGATAGACGCACTGCAGCGGCTCATGGTCGTCCTGCCACCAGAACGCGGTGCGCAGCATCGGGTGGCGCTCGAGGAACAGCTTCCAGGCACGCTCCATGGCCGGCCGCTGCAACTCGCCATCCCAGCTGTAGCGCTGTTGCATCAGGTAGATGCCGCTGTGCGGCTGCAGCAGGGTGTGCAGCAGCATGCCCTGTTGCATGGGCGACAGCGGGTAGAGGTCTTCCAGGCGTGCCCAGGGCAGCGGCTCGCTGGCCAGGGTCGCGGCCTGCCCATGGCACAGCGGGAAGGCCGAACTGGCCGGACGCAGTTCGGCGCTGTCTGCCAGCACGGCAAGGGCCTGCAGATGTGCCACCAGGCCAGGCAGCCAGGTGCTGGCCAATGGCCCTACGCCGCGCAGATGCAGCCTGTTCTCATGCCAGCAGGCATCTAGGTTCAGCCCTTCGGCCACGGCCGGTTCATGGCTGGCGGCCTGGATATCGGCGAGCACCGCCTGCTCCTCACGGTGGGCGTCCCAGTCGCCGAGCCAGCGCAGGGCGAGCGCCGGCGTCGGCAGCTCGCGCAGGGGTTCCAGCAGGTAGGGGTTGTCTGCCAGGTGGCGCAGGGTGCCATAGTCCGCGCCGAACTGCGGATAGGCGCGCAACTGCGCGGCCAGATCCTGCAGGCGAGCCAGTGTGTCACCGCTCGGGGCCTGCAGGTAGAAGGGCACCGGCAGTGCCAGCGTGCCCAGGATGCGCGCCGGATCCAGATCGGCCCGGGCGATGGGGGCCGACAGTGGCAAATGCGTGGCATCTGGGCGACCAGCCTGGAGGGTCAGGGCCAGCGGTGCACCGCTTTCGCCACCCAGGCGTTCCACCAGGCTGCTGGCCAGCAGGGCATTCCAGTCCAGCTGCAGGGTGTCGACCAGGCGTTTGAGGCGCGCCGAGGTGTCCGCGTCCAGGCGCTCTTCTGCCTGTCCATCCTGCTGGCCGGACAGATCGAGGGCGGGCAGCTCCAGCCCGGCGAATTGCAGCCAGTGTTCCCAGACCTCGTCCAGGCGCTCGCTGCTGGCGTCCTGCTGCTGGTGTTCGCACCAGGCCGCGAGTTCACCGCCGGTATAGGACAGGCGAATTGGTCGCTGGTAGCGCAGTTGCGTGAGCGCCAGGTTGAGGTCGGTGAGCAGCAGGGGCCAGGCCGCTTCGTCGAGGCACAGCGGGTGGGCGACCAGCAGCAGCCGATCGCCTGCCTCACCGCGCAGCAAGCTGGCGTGCAGGCCCTGCCCAGCGGCCAGGTCGAGGCGGTTGAAGGCGGCCTCGGCCAGCGCCTGCAGGGGCTCGTCGTCGTGCCTGTACTCACTGACTTCGAGAGGGGCGGGCGTGCTCAGTACACGCTGTTGCCACTCACCATCCGGGCTGCGTTGCAGGGCCAGGCGCAATGCCTGGTGATGGCCTTGCAGCGCCGTAAGGGCCTGGGCCAGGTGGCTGGTCGACAGCTCATCGGCGATGCTCAGGCAACGCCAGCTTGGCTGTAGCGCACTTTGCAGGCGCGCATGCTGGCCGGCGCTCAGCGGTATGGCGAAACCGTCGCCCTGTTGCCGGGCGGCGGCACTTTCGGCGCCGGCACCGAGCACCTGAGCGATGTCGGCGATGGTGCGGTTCTCGAACAGTTGCTTGGGTGTCAGTTTCAAGCCCTGCTGGGTGGCACGGGCGATGATCTGCAGGTTGAGGATCGAGTCGCCGCCGAGGCTGAAGAAGTTATCGTGCACCCCGACCCGTTCGACCTTCAGCACCTCCTGCCAGATGCGTGCGAGCAGCGCCTCGACCTCGTTGCGCGGCGCGACGTGGCTGGCGGCGTCCGCAGCCGGGGCACTGGGCAGCGGCAGTTGGCGCAGGTCCGGCTTGCCATTGGCGGTCAGGGGGATGGCGTCGAGGGTGATGACGTGGGCCGGCACCATGTAGTCCGGCACGCGGCGGCCCAGGTCGTCGCACAGTTTGCTGGCCGACAGCGACTGGCTCGCCACCACGTAGGCCACCAGACGCGGCGTGGCGTCCACCTCCAGCACGCGCACCAGCACCTGTTCGATCAGCGGCGAGAGGCGACGGATCTGCGCCTCCACCTCACCCAGCTCGATGCGGTTGCCACGGATCTTGACCTGGTTGTCGACGCGGCCAAGAAAGGCCAGCTGACCGTCGGTCAGCCAGCGCACACGGTCGCCGGTGCGGTACCAGCGCTGCCCGTGGCTGTCGACGAAACGCTCGGCGGTGAGGTCGGCGCGGTGCAGGTAGCCGCGGGCCAGATCGCCGGCGATCCACAGCTCGCCGGGAACGCCGATGGCCACTTGGCGGCCGTTGCCGTCGACCACCTGCAGGCGGCGGTTGGCCAGGGGGCGACCGAGGGCGACCAGCCCGATATCGGCCGCCAGCGGGGTGGCCAGCGCGCCCACCGTGGCCTCGCTCGGGCCATAGTGGTTGAACAGACGCAAGGCCGGCGCCAGCGCGCCTACCTGGCGCAGCAGTTCGGGCTTGAGCGCGTCGCCACCGAATACCAGGCGTTCGCGCGGCAGCAGGCGTGGGTCGGGGTGGGCCTGGAGCAGGCCCTGCAGATGGCCGGGGGTGATTTTCAGCACGTCCACCGGGTGCTCGCCGAGGAAGTCGGCCAGGGCCAGCGGATCGAAGCTGGTGTCTTCGTCGACCAGGATCAGGCTGCCGCCGTTGCACAGCGCGCCGAACAGTTGGGTGTGGCCGAGGTCGGCCGCCACCGTCGAGAGCAGGCCATAGCGCGCCGCTGGAGGCGGATCGAGCAGCTCGGCGACGGCGGCGAGGTAGCCGACGATGGCGCGGTGCTCGACCACCACGCCCTTGGGCGTGCCGGTGGAGCCGGAGGTATAGATGACATAGGCCGGGGCGTCCGGATCGTCGCCCGCCTGTACCGCCGTGCTGGGCAGGGCGGCGATGCTGCTTGCCTCGTCGTCCAGCCACAGCCGGGCCGGGCTTTCGCTGCGTGGCAGGCGCGACTCCAGGGCGCGCTGGCTGATCAGCAGGTCGGCGCGGCTGTCCTGGAGAATGTCGGCCAGGCGCCCGGCCGGTTGCTTGAGATCCAGCGGCAGGTAGGCGGCACCGCACTTGAGGGTGGCCAGCAGCGCCACCACGAAGTCGACGCTGCGCTCCAGGGCCAGGGCGAGCAACTGGCCGCTGCCGATACCCTGGGCTTGCAGGCGATGGGCCAGGCGGTTGGCCTCGGCATCCAGCTCGGCATAGCTCAGGGCACGGGAACGATCCTGCACGGCCAGGCGCTCGGGATGGCGTTGCGCACCGGCGACGAAGCGTTGCTGCAGGGTGCTGGCGGCGACCGCCAGGTGCGCGCCCTGGCCGTGGGCTTCCAGGCGCAGGCGTTCTTCCGCGCTCAGCCAGTCCAGCGCTTGCAGCCGGGCCTGCGGTTGCTCGGCCATGGCCAGCAGCAGTGCACGCAACTGGGCGCTGAGAAGGGCGATCTCGGCGTCGCTGAAGCGGCTGCGGTCGTAACTGAACAGGTATTCGAGGCGCTCACCCGGCACCACGATCAGCGACAGCGGGAAATGGTTGCGGCCCTGGGTCAGGCGGATGCCATCGGCCCGGCGCTGCTCGGGCGGGGCGCTGAAGCGCAGGCCTTCGGCGTCCTGGTTGAGCGCATCGGTGACGGGGAAGTTCTCGAACACCAGGATCGAATCGAACAGGGTGCGCTCGGCCGGCACCTGGCTCAGCGGTTTGAGGCGGCTCAGCGGCAGGTAGGCGTGCTGGCGCAGGTCGCTGTTGCAACGCTGCAGATCCTGCAGCCAGTCGCCGAGCGTGCGGCTGTCGTCCAGGCGCACACGCAGCGGCAGGGTGTTGATGAACAGGCCGACCATGCTGTCGACACCGGCCAAGCCGTCCGGGCGACCGGCGACGGTGACGCCGTAGACCACCTCGTCACGCCCGGCGTGCTGCCCCAGCAGCAGCGCCCAGGCGCCCTGGATCAAGGTGTTGACGGTCAGGTGCTGGCTGCGTGCGAACTGGTTCAGGCGTTCGGTCTCGGCGGCGTCCAGGCGGGTTTCGCGCTCGGCATAGGGGTGCGCCTGCGGCGCCTCGGGCGGCGTGGCGAAGCTCGGCAGTGGCGTGGGTTCGCTGAAGTCCTGCAGTTGTTCGCGCCAGAAGTGCTCGGTGGCCTGGACGTCCTGCTCGGCGAGCCAGGCGATATAGTCGCGGTAGCCGCGGCTTGACGGCAGGCCGGCGTTGTCGCCGCGTACCTGCTGGTAGTAGAGGGCCAGCCATTGCTGAATGGCGACGCCGACGCTCCAGCCGTCCATGAGGATGTGGTGGAAGGTCCAGATCAGGTGCCAGCGCTGCTCCGGCAGGCGCACCAGACACAGGCGCATCAGCGGTGCATCGTTGAGTTCCAGCGCCTGGTCGCGCTCCTGCCGCGCGCACTGGCGCAGCGCCTCTTCGACCTCGTCGCGGTCGCGCCAGTCCAGCTCGCTCAGTGGCAGGGGGACTTCGTGCTGCACCACCTGGTAGGCGTCGTCCAGGTCCTCCCAGAGAAAGGCGGTGCGCAGTACCGCATGGCGCTGCATGAGCGCCTGCCAGGCACGGCGGAAGGCGCCGGTGTCGAGCGGCCCGGTGATGTCCAGGCTGAGCTGCTGGTAGTACACGCGCGAGTCCGGTTCATAGACGCTGTGGAACAGCAAACCGTGCTGGGTGGGCGAGAGGGAGTAAATGTCCTCGATGTTGCTCATGATTCTTGTTCCAGTCCGTAGGCCGTGAAAACGTTTGGAGTGCAGGGCGGGCGCCGGCGCCTTGGGCGGCCGGCGCAACGCCTGCTAGCTCTGCGAGATCGGTTTGCTCTTGAGTTTGCTCAGCAGGGTGTCCAGGTTCTTCTGGTTCAGCGCCTTGGCCAGCGGGAAGTCGGTTGGCGACAGTTGCCCCGTCTGGTTGCCCTGGCAGTGGCCGATGACCGTGCGCAGATGCGCGAGGTAGGCCTGCAACAGGCGCTCGCGGCTGGCCGGCGCATAGCGCAGGCCGGCGAACTTCATCTCCACCTGCAGGCGCCCGCCGATGACCGCCAGCACCACTTCGACGTCGTGGCTGCGTGGCGAGTCGGCGGCGACGGTCGGCGGCAGCGGTTCGTCGCTCAGTTGCAGCAGACCGCCTCCCTCGACGCCGTCGAGCTGGCCCAGGTAGTTGAACAGCAGCGAATGGCGGTGCGCCGGCAGCGGCGTCTCGGCCTGGTGGCGCAGCAGGCCGTAGCCCATGGCCTTGTCGGCGGCGGCGCGCAACTGCTCCTTGACCGCGACGATCAGGGCGCCGGTGTCGCTGCCCTGCGGCAGCTCCAGGCGTACCGGGTAGAGCTGGGTGAACCAGCCCACCGTGCGGCTGACATCCAGGTCGGCGAAGGCGGCATCGCGGCCATGGCCTTCCAGATCGATACCAATGGCCCTGGCGCCCGAGCATTGGTGCAGCGCACCGGCCAGGGCGGCGAGCAGCAGTTCATGGCCCTGGGTCCGATAGCTGGTCTGTGCCTGTTGCAGCGCCTGGGTTTCCTCGACGCTCAGCATGCCGCTCAGGCTCACCTCGTCGGCCACGCGGTTGTCGGCCTGCGGCTGATCGGCCGGCAATTCGCCGGGGCGTATCTGCTGCAGCCAGTAGTCGCGTTGCGCCTGCACCGTCGGGCTGGCGGCCTGTTGCCAGAGGCGCTGGCCCCACTGCCGGTAGGAGCTGGCCTTGGCCGGCAACTCGACGCTCTGGCCGGCGGCCAGGCGCGGGTAGAGCTGGCTGAAGTCTTCCAGCAGCAGGCGCCAGGACACCGCATCCACCACCAGGTGATGAGCGACCAGATAGAGACGCTGCTGGTCGTCGGCCAGATCGATCAGCAAGGCACGGATCAGCGGGCCGTTGGCCAGGTCGAAGGTCGCCTCGAGCCGTTCGGCGATGCAATCACGCAGGGCCTGCGCCGTGCAGGGCTCGGCCAGGTGAACCTGGGCGAAAGTCACGGCCTGGTGAGTATCGGCGTAGCGCTGGCGCCACTGACCGCCTTCACGGGTGAAGCGCAGGCGCAGCGCGTCGTGCTGCTCGACCAGCAGTTGCAAGGTGCGCTGCAGCGCTTCGGCCTGCAGGGGGCGGCTGGGCTTGAGCAGGACCGACTGGTTCCAGTGGCCGGGCTCGGCCAGGGGGCGTTCCAGCAACCAGTGCTGGATCGGCAGCAGTGGCGCCTCGCCCTCTAGCACACCTTGCTCGGCCTGGCACTGCTCGACCGGGTTGGCGACCAGGGCGAGGTCTGCCAGGGTGCGCTGCTGGAACAACTGACGCGGCGTCAGGCCGATACCCTGGGCGCGGGCCTGGGCGATGAACTGCAAACCCAGGATGGAATCGCCGCCGAGGGCGAAGAAGTTGTCGTCGACGCTCGGGGCTTCGATGCCGAGCAGTTCGCCGAGCAGGCGGCACAGCACCTCTTCGGTGGCGTTGCTCGGTGCCCGTTGCTGACGGGGCTGGCGCTCCACTTCCGGTTTGGGCAGGGCCTTGCGGTCGATCTTGCCGTTGCTGCTCAGGGGTAGGGCCGGCAACTGCACCATGAACGCCGGCACCATGTGCGCCGGGAGCTGCTGGCCGAGGACCTGCTTGAGCGCTTCGACATCCAGGGCCGCGGGGCCGCAGAGGTAAGCGACCAACTGCGGCGTGGCCAGGTCCTCACGCAGCACGGTGACCGCTGCCTCGATGCCGGGTTGGTCGAGCAGGGCGGCATCGATCTCGCCCAGCTCGATGCGCAGGCCGCGCAGTTTGACCTGATGGTCGAGGCGACCCAGGTACTGGATGTTGCCGTCGGCCAGGAAGCGGCAGCGGTCGCCGGTGCGATACAGGCGCTGGCCGGCGTCGAACGGGCTGTCCACGAAGCGCTCGGCGGTCAGTTGCGGGCGGTTCAGGTAGCCACGGGCCAGGCCGGCACCGCCGATGTACAACTCGCCCACCGCGCCGATCGGCAGCGGCGCCAGCGCCTCGTCGAGGATGTACAGCCTGAGGTTGGCGATCGGCTTGCCGATGGGCACGAAGCCCAGGGTCGAGGCCGGGTCGCAGACCCAGCAACTGACGTCGATGGCCGCTTCGGTGGGGCCGTAGAGGTTGATCAGGCGTGCCGGATGACGCGCCTGGAAGCGCTGCTGCAATTCCAGCGGCAAGGCTTCACCGCTGGCGAATACCTGGCGCAGCGAGGTGCAGCGTGGCAGCGCCGGCTCGCCGACGAAGGCCTGCAGCATCGAGGGTACGAAGTGTAGGGTGGTGATGCGTTCGCGCTGGATCAGTTCGGCCAGGTAATGGCTGTCACGATGGCCGTCGGGCTTGGCGATCACCAGGCAGGCGCCGGTGATCAGCGGCCAGAAGAACTCCCACACCGACACGTCGAAGCTGTAGGGGGTCTTCTGCAGTACGCGGTCGTCGGCGCCGATGGCGAAGGCGTCCTGCATCCAGTACAGGCGGTTCATCAGCGCGCCATGCTCGTTGAGCACACCCTTGGGCTGGCCGGTGGAGCCCGAGGTGTAGATGACGTAGGCGAGGTCGCCGGGCTGGTTGATCGGCTCGGGCTGCGGGCCGTCGTCCAGCGCTGAGACATCCAGGCACCAGTGTGGCGTGCCGGCCGGCAGGCAGGATGCCGTGCCCGCTTGCACCAGGGTCAGGGCTGGCCCTGCATCTTCCAGCATCAGCGCCAGGCGTGCCGACGGCAATTCCGGGTCGAGCGGCAGGTAGGCGGCACCGGCGCGGACGATGCCGAGCAGGGCGACGACCATTTCCACCGAGCGCTGCATGCACACGGCGACCACCTGCTCGCGGCCCACGCCGCGTTCGCGTAGCGCCCGGGCCACGGCACCGCTGCGGGCATGCAACTGGGCATAGCTGAGTCGCTGCTCGGCATAGACCAGCGCTGGCGCCTCCGGGCTGCGCATGGCCTGCTCGGCCAGGGCCTGGGCCAGGCTATGGGGGCCGGGGTAGGTCTTGGCGTTGGCATTCCACTGCTGCAACTGCTGGTCGCGTTCGGCGGCGCCGAGCAGATCCAGATCGCCCAGCTTCGCCAGGGGGCGGCTGCTGATTTCGCCCAGCAACTGCTGCCAGGTATCGGCCCAGCGCGTGATGGTGTCGGCCTCGAACAACTGGCGCTTGTACTTCAGGCGCAGCGACAGGTGTTGGCCGTCATCGTGCACCTCCCAACTCAGGTCGAAGCTCGAAGCGTTGGAGGGCACCGCCATTTCGCGCAACCTCAGCGGTGCCCAGGCATCGCCACGCAGGCGCGCGTTCTGCATGGCGAACAGCACCTGGAACAGCGGCGTGCGGGTCATGTCGCGTTCGCTGACGAGGGCATCGACCACCTGCTCGAAGGGCACCTCCTGGTGCTCCTGGGCCGCGAGCACGCGTTCGCCGACCTGTTTCAGGAAGTTCTCGAACGCCTGGTGCGGGTCGACCTCGGCGCGGATCACCAGGGTGTTGACGAAGCAGCCGATCAACGCCTGGGTTTGGGCCAGGTCGCGGTTGGCCACGGCGGTACCGATACGCACGTCGCGTTGACCGGCCAGGCGACCGAGCAGTACCTGGGTCGCTGCCAGCAACAGCACGTAGAGCGTCACGCCCTGCTGCCGAGCGGTTTGCCGCAGGCGCTGGGCGAGGGCATCGGGCAGCACCAGGGCATGGAAGCCGCTGGCGCTGTCGGGCTCGGCACGGCGCGGATGGTCGCTGGGCAGCTCCAGTTGATAGTCGCCATCGCCGAGCACGCTCTGCCAGTACTGCAACTGTTGGCGGTAGCGTTCGGCCTGCTCCGGCAGGCGCTGCCAGAGCGCGTAGTCGACGTACTGCACCGGTAGGGCCGGCAGGCGTGCCTCGCGCTGCTCGCTGCGGGCGCGATAGAGTTCGGCCAGCTCGTCGATCAGGCATTGCATCGACCAGTCGTCGGCCACCGTATGATGCAGGGTCAGCAGCAGCAGCGTGCGGCGTTCGCCGTGCAGCAGGCAGCCGCGGATCAGCGGGCCGGCGGCCAGGTCGAAGGGTTGCCGGGATTCCTCGTCGATACGCCGGGCGATCTGGGCATCCCAGTCCGCTTCGGCCAGCGTTTCGATGGCCAGGTGCGCGCGGCTCTCTGCATCGATCAGCAGCTCGGCGCCCTGGCCGCGCTCCAGCAGGCGACCGCGCAGCACCTCGTGACGGGCGATGATTTCGGCCAGGCCCTGCTGCAGCCAGTCGAGGCGTACCGGACCGCTGAGTTCCACGGCCGAGGTGATGTTGTACTCGGCGGCTTGCGGGTTGAGCTGTTCGAGGAACCACAGGCGTTGCTGGGCATAGGACAACGGCAGGCGCTCGGGGCGTAGCTGCGCCGTCAGCTCGGCGGCCACGCGGTTTGCCGAGGTGCCGACCAGGGCGCTGAAGGCGCGTAGCGTCGGCTGCTCGAACAACTGGCGCAGGGCCGGCGCCTGGCCGTATTCCTGGCGCAGCCGGGCGAGCAGCAGGGTGGCCAGCAGCGAGTGCCCGCCCAGGCGGAAGAAGTGGCTGTCGCGGCCGATCAGTTCGAGCGGCACTTCCAGCAACTCGGCCCAGCGTGTTGCCATGCGCTGCTCGACCTCACCCAGTGGCGCTTCGAGCGCCGCCTGCTCCTGATCTAGCTGTGGTCGTGGCAGTTGCTTGCGATCCAGCTTGCCGTTCGCGTTGAGCGGCAATGCCGCCAGCTCCACCAGCACGCTTGGCAGCATGTGCGCCGGCAGCGTCTGTGCCAGCTTGGCCTGCAGCCGGGCGACGTCCAGCCCGCTTTCGCTGGACACCAGATAGGCCACCAGTTGTGGCGTGCCGAGGTCGTCGCGCAGCACTGTCACGGCTTCGCGTACGCCGGGTTGGGCGAGCAGTGCGGCGTCGATCTCACCCAGCTCGATGCGCTGGCCGCGCAGCTTGACCTGATGGTCGAGGCGCCCCAGGTACTGGATATTGCCGTCGGCCAGGAAGCGGCAGCGGTCACCGGTGCGGTACAGACGCTGGCCGGGCTCGAAGGGGCTGGCAACGAAGGCCGCTGCGGTCAGCTCCGGACGGTTCAGGTAGCCACGTGCCAGGCCGACGCCACCGATGTACAGCTCACCGACCGCACCCACCGGCAGCGGGTTGAGGTGCGGGTCGAGAATGTACAGCTTGAGGTTGGCGATGGGTTTGCCGATCGGTACGAAGCCCAGGGTCGAGGCCGGGTCGCAGATCCAGCAACTGACGTCGATGGCCGCCTCGGTGGGGCCGTACAGGTTGATCAGGCGTGCCGGATGACGCGCCTGGAAGCGCTGCTGCAGGGCCAGGGGCAGGGCCTCGCCACTGGCGAAGACCTGACGCAACGAGGTGCAGCTTTCCAGGCCTGGCTCGCTGACGAAAGCCTGCAGCATCGAGGGCACGAAATGCAGGGTGGTGATGCGCTCGCGCTGGATCAGCTCCATCAGGTAACCACTGTCCTGATGGCCGCCGGGGCGTGCCAGCACCAGGCAGGCGCCGGTGATCAGCGGCCAGAAGAACTCCCACACCGACACGTCGAAGCCGTAAGGGGTCTTCTGCAGCACGCGGTCACCCGTGCCGATGGCGAAGGTGTCCTGCATCCAGTGCAGGCGGTTCATCAGGGCGCCGTGTTCGTTGAGCACACCCTTGGGCTGGCCGGTGGAGCCGGAGGTGTAGAGCACGTACAGCAGGTCGCCGGGCTGGTTGGCCGGTGGCTGCGCCGTTGCGGCATGCACCGGCAGCGGTTGCTCCAGGCACCAGGCCGCAACCTGCTCGGGCAGGCGCTCGCGCCAGGTGGCGTGGGTCAGCACCAGCGGGCAGGCGGCATCTTCCAGCAGGAAGGCCAACCGCGTTGTTGGCAGGTGCGGATCCAGCGGCAGGTAGGCGGCGCCGGCCTTGACGATGCCCAGCAGGGCCACCACCAGGTCGATGTTGCGCTCCATGCATACGGCGACCACCTGTTCGCGGCCGATGCCCTGGGCAACCAGGGCCTGTGCCAACTGGTCGGCGCGCTGGTGCAGGGCGGCGTAGCTGAGGGTTTCGCCCTCGTAGACCAGCGCTGGCGCCTCCGGGCTGTTCTGTGCCTGGCGGGCCAGAGCCTCGCTCAGGGTCGCAAGGCCGGGGTAGTGGCGCGTGGTGTCGTTCCAGTGCTGCAACTGGCGCTGGCGATCCGCTTCGCTCAACGGCGTGAGTTGGGCGAGCGGCGTATCCACGGCTTGCGGCAACTGTTCCAGGAAGGCCAGCCACTGGCCCAGCCAGGCCTGCATGGTCGATTCATGGAACAGGCTGGCACGGTATTCCAGCATCACCGAGAGGTGTTCGCCGTCGTCGTGCACTTCCCAGTTCTGATCGAACTTGGCCGCAGGCGAGCGGATGTCCAGTGGCTGCAGGCGCAGGCCTGGCCAGTCGAGCGAGGCGCGTGTGCTGTTCTGCATGACGAAGGCCACCTGGAACAGCGGCGTGTGCGCCAGGTCGCGTTCCGGCGCCAGGTGTTCGACCACCTGCTCGAAGGGCACGTCCTGATGTTCCTGAGCGTCCAGCACGGTCTGCCTGAGCTGGGCCAGGTAGTCGCCGAAGCGCTGCGTGGGGGTGAGCTCGGAGCGGATCACCAGGGTATTGACGAAGCAGCCGATCAAGGGCTGCACGGCTTGCAGGCGGCGGTTGGCCACCGGCGTGCCGATGCGCAGGTCCTGCTGCCCGCTGTAGCGACCGAGGAACAGCTTGAGGCCGGCCAGCAGCAGCACGAACGGCGTTACGTCGCGCTCGCGGGCAAAGCGCCGCAGGCGCTCGGCCAGGGCTGCCGGTACCTGGGCGAAGCAGGTGCCGGCGCGGTTTTCCAGGTGCGCCGGGCGCGGCAGGTCGGTGGGCAGTTCGAGACGGTAGTCGCCGTTCTCCAGGCGGTTCTGCCAGTACTCCAGCTGCCGGCGATAGACCTGCTGACGCGCCTCGCTGCGTTGCCACAGGGCATAGTCGACGTATTGCACCGGCAATGCCGGCAGCTCTGCGCGCCGGCCTTGCTGTGCGGCGTGGTAGCTGGCAGCCAGTTCGTCGAGCAGCACCTGCACCGACCAGCCGTCGGCGGCGCAGTGGTGCAGGCCGAGCAGCAGCAGGGCCTGGTTGGCGCCGGCATGCCGCAGCAGGCGCACCCGCAACGGATGTTCGTGGGTCAGGTCGAAGGCGCGTGCGGACTCGGCCTCGGCGGCCTGGCGCTGGTACTTGGCCCAGTCGGCCGCAGTGCCCGCATGGTCCTCCACGGCCAGCTCGAAATGGCTTGGCGCATCGATCAGCAACTGGCCGCCCTGGTCGTCGTCCAGCAGGCGGCTGCGCAGGATGGCGTGGCGTTCGACCAGAATCTCGAAGGCCTGGCGCAAGGCCTCGACATCGAGCTCGCCGGTGAGGGTCAGCGCCGTGTTGATGCTGTACTCGCCCGAGCCGGGCGCCAATTGCTCGAGGAACCACAGGCGCTGTTGCTCGAACGACAGCGGCAGGCGCTGCGGATGCGGCCCGGCCTGCAATATCGGCAAGGTCGAGGCCGGCTGCTCGCTCGCGGCCGTGATCAACTGGGCCTGCTCGGCCAGGGTGGCCCGCTCGAACAGGTCGCGCAGTCTCGGCGCGCTGGCGAAGGCCTCGGCGATACGGGTCAGCAGCACGGTGGCGAGCAGGGAGTGCCCGCCCAGGTGGAAGAAGTTGGACTGCCGGCCGATCTGCTCCACAGGCACTTGCAGGGTCTCGGCCCACAGCACAGCCAGGCGTTGCTCGTGCTCGCCCTGGGGCGCCTGCAGCAGCGCCTCGTGCTCGGCTTCGGGCCGTGGCAGGGCGCGGCGGTCGATCTTGCCGTTTGCGCTCAGTGGCCACTCGGCCAGGGCCAGCAATGCCTGGGGCAGCATGTAGGTGGGGATGAAGCGTGCCAGCCGTTCACGCCAGTCAGCCTGTGCTGGCGCGCCGCCATCGGTGAGCACATAGGCCAGCAGGCGTTCGTCACGCACCAGCACCAGGCTGTCGCGCACGCCGTCCAGGCGCAGCAACGCCTGTTCGATCTCTCCAGGTTCGATGCGCAGGCCGCGCAGCTTGATCTGGAAGTCCTTGCGGCCGAGGAATTCGAGTTCGCCATTGGCCAGGTAACGACCCAGGTCGCCAGTGCGGTACAAGCGGCCTGGGCCGAAGGGGTTGGCGACGAAGGCGGCAGCGGTCAGCGCCTCACGGCGCAGGTAACCTGGGCCGACGCCGGCGCCGGCCACGCAAATCTCACCCGGCACGCCCGCCGGTAGCGGCTGGTCGTAGCGGTCGAGGACATAAAGCTGGGTGTTGTCCACCGGGCGGCCAATGGGCAGCGCGGCATCCAGCGCCTCGCCGTCCACTTCGTGCCAGGCGACCACGTCAGTGCATTCGGTGGGGCCGTAACTGTTGAGCACACGGCAGTGACCATTGCCGCTGTCGAGCCAGGGGCGCAGGCGCTCCAGGCGGATCGGCTCGCCACCCAGCACCAGTGCACGCAGGCTGGCCAGGTCGCGCCAGTGCTCGGCTGCGGCGAGGTCCAGCAGCGGGTAGAAGGCGCTGGGGGCGCCGTTGAGCAGGGTGATGCGCTGCTCGCGGATGTCCTGCAGCAGCGCCTGCGGCTCGTAACCCTGGGCGCTGGGCATGACCAGCGTGGCGCCGGACAGCAGGGGGGCGAAGATATTCTTCTGGGTCAGGTCGAAGCCGGTGGCACTGGCCAGCAGCACCCTGTCGCCCTGGCGCCAGCCCAGCGTGCGCAGGTACCAGTGCTGCAGGTTGCGTACCCCGCCATGGGTGACCACCGCGCCCTTGGGTTGGCCAGTGGAGCCGGAGGTGTAGATGGCATAGAAGGGCGCAGCGCCGTCGAGGCTACGTGCGGGGGCGCTGCTCGGTTGCCGGGCCAGCTCCGCTTGCAGGTGCTCCAGCACCAGTTGGCGTACCGGCAGGTCGGCGTGGCGGACCGCCAGCTCGGCATCGGTGAGCAACAGGCTGCTTGCGCAGTCCTCGAGGATGTAGCGGATACGCTCTACCGGATAGGCGCTGTCGATTGGCACGTAGGCTGCGCCACACTTGAGCACCGCGAGTATGGCCACCGCCAGCTCCGGGGTCTTGTCCAGACACAGGGCGACCCAGTGGCCGCTACCTATGCCTTGCCCACGCAGCTGGTGGGCCAGGCGGTTGGCCTGGGCATCGAGCTCGGCGTAGCTGAGGCTGAGTGCGCGCTGTTGCACCGCCACTGCCTGCGGCGAACGTGCCACCTGCGCCTCGAAGGCATCGAGGATACTCGGCATGGATGGCCGTTCGCAGGCACTGTCATTCCATTCGTGCAGGGTGCGCTGCCATTCCCGTTCGTCGAGCAGGCGATGCTCGCCCAGCGGACGCTCGGGTGCTTCCAGCATGCTCTCGAACAGCTGTACGAAGCGTTGCAGCCAGCGCTCGGCGGTGGCCGGCTCGAACAGGTCGAGGGCGAACATCAGGTTGAGTTCGATGGCGCCATGCGCTGGCGCGACGATGTGCAGGTCGAGGTCGTATTCCGAATGACTCAGCGGTGTGTCCAGCACCTCGAAGTCGAGGTCGGGGAAGCGTACCCGGCGCTCCATGGGCAGTTGCTGGGCGACCATCACCTGGAACAGCGGGGCATGGCTGAGGCGGCGGGGCAACGCCAGGTGGTCGACCAGGCGCTCGAAGGGCAGATCCTGGTGACGCTGGGCCTCGAGCAGGGTTTCGCTGACCTGCCGGGCCAGTTCGGCGAAGTTCGCCTGGCCCTGGAAACGCACGCGGATCGGCAGGTTGTTGAGCAGGATGCCGAGCAGCGACTGGGTTTGCTCCCGGTCGCGATTGGACACCGGGGTACCGAGGATCAGGTCGTCCTGACCGCTCATGCGGTGCAGGAAGGTGGCGAAGGCGGCGAATACCAGGCTGTAGGTGGATTGTTGCAGGCCTGCCGCCAGCGCGCGGGCACGCTCGCTGGCCTGCGGCGACAGGCTGGTGGCGAGCAGGCCGCTGCGGTGCGACTGGGCGGCCGGACGTGGCCGGTCGGTCGGCAGCTCCAGCAGGTAATCGCTGTCATCGTCGCGGGCCAGTTGCGTCTGCCAGTAATCCAGGTGCGGTTGCAGCGCCTCCGGTTGCAGGCGCTGCTGTTGCCACAGGCTGTAGTCGGCGTACTGGATCGGCAGCGGCGCCAGTTGCGGCGCCTGGCCGGCGTGCAGGGCGGCATAGAGCTGGGTCAGTTCGCGCAGGGCCAGGGTGGCCGACCAGGCATCGGACACCAGGTGGTGCAGGGTGATGGCCAGCACATGCTCGCGTGCGCCCAGGTACAGCAGACGGGCGCGCAGCAATGGTGGCTGCAGCAGGTCGAAGGGCTGGGCGAACCAGGCTTGCAGCTCGCTTTGCATGGCAGCTTCGCTGGCGTCTGCGAAATCGGCGAGCGGCAGCTCGAAGGTCAATGCTTCGAGGATGTGTTGGCAGGGTTGTCCGCCGTTGCTGGGGAAGGCGGTGCGCAGCACTTCATGGCGTTCGATCAGCCACTGGAAGCTGGCGCGCAGGGCCTCGACATCGAGATCACCGCTCAGGCGCAGGGCGAAGGGAATGTTGAAATGGGCACTGCCGGGGTTCAGTTGTTCGACGAACCACAGGCGCTGCTGGGCGAAGGACAGCGGCAGACGCTCGGGCCGCGGCACCGCCACGATGTCGTCGGATCCTGGCTGTTCGCCTTTCTGGAGGCGCTTCTGCTGGTCGATGGTCTGAGCCAACTGGCGCACGCTGGGGCACTCGAACAGGGCCTTGAGCGGTAGCTCGACAGCGAAGGTGGCGCGGATGCGCGACAGCACCTGGGTGGCCAGCAGCGAGTGGCCACCCAGGGCGAAGAAACTGTCGGTGACGCCGAAGTGCTCCAGCGCGAGGATGTCCTGCCAGATGCCGTGCAGCGCCTGCTCGGTGGCAGTGGCCGGCAGCGTGGCTTCGCCAGCCGCTGCGCTGCAGTCCAGTTCGCGTTGTGTCAGGTGTTTGCGGTCGACCTTGCCGTTGGCGTTGAGGGGCAGGGCGTCGAGCTGGACGAGGTGCTGCGGCACCATGTAGGTCGGTAGCTGGCCGTCGAGTGCCTGTTTCAACGCCGTGGCACCCAGGTCATGGCCTTCATGCGCGACCCAGTAGCCCACCAGTTGCGCCTCGCCACGGGCATCGGCATGCACCACCACGGCGGCGGCTTTCACGGCCGGATGCTGCTGCAGCTTGGCCTCGATCTCGCCCAGTTCGATGCGATGGCCGCGGATCTTCACCTGCTGGTCGCGGCGGCCGAGGAATTCGATCACGCCGTCGGCACGGTAGCGGCCGAGGTCGCCGGTGCGGTAGAAGCGGGCGCCGGGGCGCAGCGGGTGGTCGACGAACACGGCGCGGGTACGCTCGGCGTCGTGCAGGTAGCCGCGGCCGACACCGGCGCCGGCCACGCAGATTTCGCCAGGAACCCCTACCGGCACCGGGCGCAGCGCATCGTCGAGCACGTACAGCTCGGTGTTCGGCGTTGGCCGGCCAATGGGCATGGCCTGGGCCTGTTCGTCGGACGCGACGGTGATGGCGTGGAACGCCACGTCGTCAGCGCACTCCGCCGGGCCGTAGGCATTCATCAACGGCACGTGAGGGAAGCGGGCGAACCAGTCGCGGCACAGGGCCGGCGGCAGTGCTTCGCCGGTGGGCAGCAGCCAGCGCAGGCTTTCGAGATTGGTGGCCGGCGTGCTGGCGGCGAGCACGCCGCGAATCACCGCTGGCACCGCTTCCCACAGGGTCAGGCGCTCGTCCTGCAGGGCTTGCAGCAGGCGCTCGGGATCATGGCTGACGGCATCCGGCAGGATATGCACGGTGGCACCGACCAGCGGCGCGGCGAGCAGCTGCCAGACCGAGATGTCGAAGGCCACCGAGGCGGTCTGGGCGATGCGGTCATGCTCACCGAGGCCGAGGGTCGGCACTTTGCCGAGCATGTTGTTGAGCATGCCGCGCTGTTCCACCAGGGCGCCCTTGGGCGTGCCGGTGGAGCCGGAGGTGAAGATCACGTAGGCGAGGTCATCCGGCGTGCCGCGTGGGGCGAGGCTGGGCACCTCACCTTGCAGCCAGCGCGTTTCGATGGCCAGGCACTGTGGCGCTGCGCTGCCGAGGCGGCTGCACAGCTCGTCGGCCAGCGCCCCCTGGCTGTCATCCACCAGCATCAGCGGTGCTTGGCTCAGTGCGAGGATTTCCGCGAGGCGTTGCGCCGGGTGCTTGACCTCCAGCGGCAGGTAGCAGGCACCTGCCTTGAGAATGGCGATCAGCGCGGTGAGATGGGCCAGGCCGCGCTCGGCCAGCAGCGCCACGGGGCGGTCGGGGCCGGCGCCGGCCTCGATCAGCGCAGCAGCGAGGCGGCTGGCGCGGGCATCCAGTTCGGCATAGCTGAGCGACTCGCCCGCGCAGACCACGGCGGCCTTGTCCGGCTGGCGCGCCACCTGTTCGGCGAACAGGCTGGCGTAGGTGCGATCCAGAGGGAAGCTGTGTGCGGTGTCGTTCCAGTCCAGCAGCAGCGTCTGGCGCTCCTGTGCGCTCAGCACCTGCAGCGAGGCCAGGCTGGCAGTGGGCTCGGCGAGAATGCCAAGGACGATCTGGCGCAGGTGGCCGAGCAGACGCTCGATGCTGTCGCGGGCGAAGCGCCGGCGATCATAGGAGATGCGCACGGCCAGGCGCTCGCCGGGCATGACCACGACGGTGAGACCGTAGTGGGTGTGCACGCTGTGCTCCATGTCGTCCAGGCTGAAGCTCAGCTCGCCGCTGAACAGCTTGTCGTCGATGGGCGCGTTCTCGTAGACCAGGATGCTGTCGAACAGCTCCTCGCCGCGCGGGAAATCGCTCCAGCCCTGGATGTCCACCAGGGCGCTGTGCTCGAACTCGCGCAGCGCCAGGTTGTGGCGTTGCAGGGCCTGCAGCCAGGAGGTGCGGTCTTGCTGCTCGTCGATGCGCACGCGTAAGGGCAGGGTGTTGATGAACAGCCCGATCATGTCCTCGACGCCGGCCAGTTGCGGCGGGCGACCGGACACGGTGACGCCGAAGAGCACGTCGCGCAGGCCGCTGTAGCGGCTCAGCAGCACGGCCCAGGCGCCCTGGAACAGGGTATTGGGGGTGATCCGCCGGGATTGACAGAATTGCGTCAGCTCGCGGGTCTGCTGGGCGTCGAAACGGATCAGGGTGTCGTCAACCAGCACCGCTTCGCGGTACTGGCTCTGCCGGGTCTGGCGTTCGATCACCAGCGGTGTTGGCGCGTCCAGGCCCTGCAATTGCTGCTGCCAGAAGCCCTGCGCTTCGGGCAGGCTTTGTTGTTGCAGCCAGGCGATGTAGTCACGGTACGGACGCGGCTTGCGCACGTTCACTGCCCGTCCCTGACGCAGGGCGTCGTAGGCGTCGACGAAATCGACCATGATCAGCGAGATGCACCAGGCGTCCATCAGGATGTGGTGGAAGCTGCGGACCATTTCGTGGCGACCGGCTCCCAGGCGCACCAGGCGCACGCGGATCAGCGGTGGTTTGGCCAGGTTGAAACCGTTGCGCTGCTCCTGTTCCAGCAGGGCCTGGATATGGGCCTCCTGCTGCTCGGGGGCGAGGCCTTCGAGATCGATGTATTCGACCGGGTCGGCGATCTGGCGATGAACCACCTGCAGTGGTTGCTTCTGGGTCTTCCACAGGAAGCTGGTGCGCAGTGCCGGGTGGGCACCGATCACTTGCCGCCAGGCCTCGAGGAACGCCTCCACCGACAGCTCGCCACCGATACGGTAGCGATCCTGCATCAGGTAGACCCCGGATTCCTGGTGCAGCAGGCTCTGGAACAGCATGCCCTGCTGCAGCGGTGACAGTGGGTAGACATCTTCGAGGTGGTGTGCAGTCTTGTTCGTCATCCAGATGACCTTCGCTACTTGAATGGGTGAAGGGGGCAGCCAGGCAGGGCCCCGGTTCAGTCGGTCGAATTGAGTTCCGCGAGCAGGTCGCCGAAGGCGGCATCGTCGAGGTCGGCCAGGGGGAAGTCGGCGGCCGTGCGGGCTGCCCTGCCATGCTCGGGAGCTGCGGTCACTGGTGTTTCGCTCTCAGGGGCGCCAAGAGTGGCCACCTGAGCCATGCGCTCGATGGTCTCGCTCTCGAATATCTGCTTGGCGCTGAGGCGGATGCCTTGTTGGTTGGCGCGCGAGACGATCTGCAGGCTGAGGATCGAGTCACCGCCAATCTGGAAGAAGTTGTCCTGCACGCCGATGCGTTCGCGTTTGAGCACCTGCTGGCAGATATCGGCCAGCGCTGCTTCCATTTCGTCGCGTGGGGCCACATAGGCGGCGCTGGCCGCGACCAGATCATCCGGATCGGGCAGGGCGTTGAGGTCGAACTTGCCGTTGGGCGTGTGCGGCAGCGCCGAGAGGTGCACGAAGGCGGCGGGCACCATGTAGCTCGGCAGGTGATCGTTGATGAAACTGCTCAGCGCCTGGGCCTCGGGGACATAGCCGTGACGGTCGGTGAAGTAGGCGATCAGGCGGGCGCTGCCTTCGTGAACCTGGGCGATCACCACGGCTTCGCGCACCTCCGAATGGCTCTGCAGCACGCGCTCGATCTCGCCGCGTTCGACGCGGTGGCCGCGGATCTTGATTTGCTGATCACGGCGCCCGAGGAAGTCCAGGCGGCCGTCGACATGGCGTCGGGCCAGGTCACCGGTGCGGTACAGGCGTTGGCCCGCGGCGATGTGCGGGTAATGCACGAAGGCGCTGGCGGTCTGCTCCGGCAGGCCCAGGTAGCCGCTGGTCAGGGTCGGGCCGCCGAGGTGGATCTCGCCGGGCTCACCGATGGCGGCCGGCTGGCCGTGCTCGTTCAGCAGCCACAGGCCCATGCCGGGAATGGGCCGGCCGATGCTGATGGTGGCTGCGTCGGGTGCTGCATCGCTGAGTACCTCGGCGGTGGCCCAGACGGTGGCTTCGGTCGGCCCGTATTCGTTGACCAGTCGTGCGTGCGCCACTTTGTTGCGGTGCTTGTCGAGCACCCGTGGTGTGCAGGATTCTCCGGCCACGATCCAGGTGCGCAGGTGGGCCAGGGTGGCGGCATCGCAGTAGTCCAGCAGCGTCTCGTAGAGCGACGGCAGCGACAGGCTGTGGCTGACGTGATAGCGCTTTATCAGGGCGGCCAGCACTTCCAGGTCCAGTTCCTCGCCGCTGGCCGGCAGCACCAGCAGGCCGCCCTGGCACAGCGTCCAGTAGATACCCGCCACCGAGCTGTCGAAGGACAGTGACGAAAGCAGCAGGTAGGCCTGCACCGGCTCAGGGTAGAAGGCCATGCGCACCTGGGTCGAACGGCTCAGGGCAGCATGGCTGATCGGCACGCCCTTGGGTTGACCGGAAGAGCCCGAGGTGTAGATCAGGTAGGCGGTCTGCTCGCCGCTGACAGCCGGCAGTGGTTCGGCATCGGCGCCAGACACCTCGCTGGCAGCGTCCAGCAGCAGGGGGGGCACGCTACTGGTGACGCTGTCTTGCAGGGTTTGGGTGGTGAGCAGCAGGCGCGCCGAGCTGTTGTCGAGCATATAGCTCAGGCGTTCGCCGGGATAGGCCGGGTCGAGGGGCACGTAGGCCGCGCCGGCCTTCAGGGCGGCCAGCATGGCGACGATGGCCTGGCGCTCGCGCCGCATGAGGATGCCGACCACGTCGCCGCTTTGTACGCCCGCGGCGCGCAGGCGCCGAGCCAGGGCGTCGACCTGGGCCAGTAGCTCGCCATAGCGGGTCAGGCCTCCACCATCGACCAGTGCCGGGGCATCGGGATTGGCCTGGGCACGTTCTTCGAGCAGCGCGAGCACGCTTGCATCGCGTACCTCTGTCGGTACGGCGCTGGCCAGCAGGCCCTCCTCCTGGCAGGGGCCGAGCAGGGGCAGGGCCCCGAGTGCCGAGTCTTGCGCACACAGCCCCTGCAGCAGCCGGGCCCACTGTTCTTCCAGGCAGGCGATGGCCGTGGCATCAAAGCGCGTGCGGTCATAGGCCAGACGCAGCTCCAGCGTAGCGTCGCTGCCCGCATGGCATTCCAGGCCGAGCGCGAAGGGTGGCTGGAAACCGCTGGCGACGGCCGGCGTGCCGAGTTTTCCGGGTACTTCGAGTTCGCGCCAGGCGAAATACAGCGCACAGGGCTGCTCGCTGTCGTAATGATCGCGCCAGCCTCTGGCCTGGCGAAGGGGGGCGAGCAGGGCGGCGGCCTGGGACGTCAATGGCGTTTGCAGATCGACTTCCACCTGCACCGGCAGGCACTGCTCGAACAGACCCAGGGCTTGTTCCAGGCCCTCGCCACGGCCGGAATCATGCCAGCCGAGCTGGATGCGTTGCTGCCCGCTCAGCCGAGCCAGCAGCACGCACCAGGCGGCGAACAACAGCTCGTCCAGACTCAATGCCGCACGGCACGCCAGCGCTTGCAATTCGGCGTGCGCTGGCAAACCGGCGAGAGCGTGCAATGCCGGCCGGCACATCTGGTCGTTGCTGGACGTCTGCAGGCCATGCAATTCAAGGGGCGCGCTCTCCGTACGCATCCGTTGCCAGAAGCGCACGGCCTGGCCGTCGGCTTCATCCTCCAGCAGGCCGTTCTTCCATTCCGCGTAGTCGACGTACTGCAGACGTTCCGCCTGGGCCGCGCCAAGCAGTTCGTTGGCGATCAGGGCCAGGCTGGAAAGATCCAAGGCGCTGACTGCGCCCTCGAGGCATAGCCACCAGCGCTCATCCCCGGTACGAACGTAGCGCACCGAGAGTACGCTGCCCGCTTGCAGTGTGCTCTTGCTCAGGCGGGCATCGCGTTGCGCCGCGTCTGCATCGCGCCAATCTTCGGCGGCGAAGGTGACACGTGGCTGTTCCTCGATCACCTGGATCGGCAGGGCCATTCCGGGTACGGCATGCAGTGTGGTGCGCAGGATTTCCTCGCGCAGGGCCATGGCCTGCAGGCGCGCATCGATTTCGGCGGCCGATGGAGCCTGCGCCACCTCGACGACCAGGCAACAGCCACTACTGTCCGCTGCGTTGTGCCGGGCGTCGCGCCAGGCCCGGGCCTGTTGTGGAGAGATGCGAAAACCTGTCAGAGCCGACATGGCGTTTCCTCGTGAGCGAAAGTGGAGAACAGACGTATCAGAGCTGTACGTCGCTGCCGACAATGGCTTCGGCCATGCCGGTGTAGATCTTGCGGGGGCCGCCGTAGGGTTCCCGGCCATGGACCGCGAGCATGTTGTCGAGCAGCAGGACATCGCCGCGTTGCCAACGGAACTTCACCAGCGATCCCTGGTAGGCGGCGCGCAGGGTTTCCAGTACATCCGGCTCGATGGGGCTGCCGTCGCCGTAGAAGGTGTTGGTGGGCAGGTCCATCGCTGAGAAGCCGGCGCCGAGTGAGTCGCGGATGGCGGCGGGCAGGGTGCTGACGTGGAAGAAGGTGCCATGGTTGAACCAGACCTCCTCGCCAGTGCGTGGGTGGCGCGCCAGGGCGGCGCCGACCTGACGGGTGCGCAGGCGGTTATCGTCCTTCCATTCCACCTCGATGCCCACCGAGGCGCAGTAGGTCTCCACTTCGGCACGGTCATCGGTCTGGAACACCGACTGCCAGGGCAGGCCGAAGCCGTCGCCATAGTTGCGTACGTAGAGAATCTTCTTGCGCCTGAAGGTCTCGACGATCTCCTGCGGGATCAGTGACTTGACCCGGCGTACCGAACCGATCGGGGTTTCTCCGCCGGTTTCCGAAGGCAGGTGGCAGTAGAAGAACAGACGCAACGGAAAACGTGGCGAGTAGGAGTGCTCGTTGTGCGCAAAGATCACCTGGTCGGCCGGGTAGTCGGTCGAGGTATAGATATTGCCGCCTACCCGGGTGCGCGGTGAGGCACGGAACATGTATTCCAGGGCGCCGCTCGACAGGGCGTCGATGACGGCATTGAAGTGCTGGGTGCTCTGTACGTCGAAGCCGCGCAGCAGAATGGCGCCATGCTGCAGCAGCATTTGCTCCAGATGTTCGCGGTTCTGCGTGGCCCATTGCACCAGGTCGACGCCAGGCAGGTTCGGTTCGACCCGCCAGGGCAGATCCCAGTCCGCTGCCAGGAGACCTTCGCGGACGATGCTTTGCTGCGAGACCATGATGGGTTTGCGGCGGGGGATACCGGCGACGGGGCGGTTGCCGGACGGAGGTATGGCGGTCATGCGGGCTCCTTGTCGCTACAGGCTGATGGCGCGGCGCCGGGTATTGCCCAGGCGTGCGCGTCCTTGGTCGTGGTGTGCGTGCTGCTGCCGCTGCAGGTGGGCATCGTCCCATTGCTGCAGTCGAGCACGCAGGTCGCCGAGCGGTTGCTCGATCAGGTCGTCGACCTGGCTTAGCAGGGCCTGCCAAAGGCTGGCGAAACGCTCGATCTCGTCGCTGCTGAACAGGCGCTGGTCATACTCCAGGGTGGCTTCGATGCTTTCGTTGCGGTGCATCAGGTCGAGCACCAGATCGAAACCCGCCAGATCCTGGATCACCCGGGTATTGACGAGGCGCGCTGCACCGAGGCCCTCGATGCTGAAGCGATCACGCTGGTAGTTGAACTTGGCTTGGAACAAGGGCGAGCGATCCGTCTTGCGTTGTGGCGCCAGGTGGGACACCAGCAGATCGAATGGCAACTGCCGATGCGCATGGGCCATGCGAATGGCCTGGCGGGTGCGTGTCAGCAACTCGCCAAGACTCAGCTCATCATCCAGCTCGCACTTGAGTGTGAGCTGGTTGACGAAGAAGCCGAAAATGTCCTGCAGGGCGGGCAGGTCGCGACCGTGCACATCGGTGCCGACGAGAAAACGATGCTGACCACTGAGGTAATGCAGCCAGAGCTGGAACAGCCCGGTAAGCGTCACGAACAGGGGCAGGCGCAGGCGTCGAGAGACCCGTTTGAGCCGTTCGACCCGTTCTGCCTGGATGGTGAATGCGAAGCGGCCGCCCTGTGCTGGTCCCTCGCTGCGCACCCGGCGATCGAACTCCAATTGCAGCGGCATGCCGGCCAGGTGTTCGCGCCAGAAGGCGATCTCGCTTTCGATCAGTTGCGGGGTCACGTAGCCGGGTTCCCAGGCCGCGAAATCGGCGTACTGCAGATGTCCGGGCAGTGGTGCGCCGGTCTCTTGGTTGGCGTAGTAGTGCGCCAGATCCTGCAGGAGGATTTCGCCCGAACGGCCGTCGAAGGCGATGTGATGGATGACGATGATCAGCTCCTGCGAAGCTGCATCGAGATCCAGCAGGCAGGCGCGCATGACCGGGCCAGCTTCGAGGTCGAAGGGGGTATTCTGCTGGTCGTGCAGCAGGCGCTCGATCGTGGATCGGCGCTCGCTGGCATCCAGGCCGCTGAGATCGCGATAGTCGAGGGTGATGGACGGCGGGGCGGCGAGCCATTGCTCCGGGCCGGCCTCGGCCGTGCGGTAGCAGGCGCGTAATACCGGGTGGCGCAGACTCAGTGCGTCGAGCGCGCGCTTGAGGCGGGCCGCCTGCAGGTGTTCCCCCTGGAGAACCATGCACACCAGGATGTTGTGCTGGGCGCGTTCGGGTTCCAGTTGATGCAGGAACCACAGGCGGCTCTGGGCGAAGGATTGGCGCACGCAACGAGCAGCCAGCTCGCTCAGGGGCAGCAGCGGTGGAGTGTCCATGTACGCTCCTAGGCCATCGCCACGATGACCTTGCGGTCGCCGCTGAACGGGTTGCGGCCATGGGCGACCAGCAGGTTGTCGAGCATCAGCACATCACCGGTCTGCCATGGGAAGGCGACGCAGGTATTGGCGTAAACCGCGCGAATGGCCTGCAGCGTGGCATCAGGAATCGGCGTGCCATCACCGAAGTAGACATTGCGTGGTAGTTGCGCTTCGCCGACCGCCTCGATCAGGGCCTGGCGCAGATCCTGCGCCATGGCGGAGATATGGAACAGGTGCGCCTGATTGAACCACACCCACTCCTGGCTGACGGGGTGGCGCACGGCCGCCTGGCACAACTGCCGTGTACTCAGTTCGCCATCGTCCGACCAGCTCCAGTCGATACCCTGGGACTGGCAGTACTGCTCGACCTTGCTGCGCTCATCGGTGTTGAACACCTGCTGCCAGGGCAGGTCGAGGGCTCTGCTGTAGTTGCGTACGTAAAGCAGGCCCTTGGCGATGAATTCCTCGCGAATGGCCGGGTCGATCGCCTGATACACCAGGCGGCTATCGGCGATGGGGGTTTCCCCGCCGCTCTCGCTCGGCGTCATGCAGTGGAACCAGATGCGCGATGGCCATTGGCGGGTATAGGACTGCTCGTTGTGCAGGGGGATGCTCTGGTGAGCCGGGTATTCGGTGGAGCTATAGACGCCGGCGAACACCTTGCTGCGCGGCGTGGAGCCGAACTCATAGGTGCCCAGCGGCATGCCGAAACTGGCTGCGAAGCGCTTGAAATCCAGCGGCGTCGGCACCTTGAAGTTGCGAAACAGGACGCCGCCGGTGGTGCTCAGCGCCTCCTGGGCAAGCGTGCGTAACGCGTCGCTGAGGGTATGGATCGACTGGCCTTGCTGGCTGGTGATCATGAGGGGAAGCGGATTGTGATCCAGCAAAGGGGCGACGAGGCAATTATCGAGTTCATGAGGCCAGTGGATCGCATCGGCCGAGCGCATGTTGGCAGCTTGATTCATGAGCGGATGATCCTTACAGCAGGTTGCAGCGGCTCTGATCGCTGAGAGTGGGGGAGCGCACGAGGAGGTGGCGCGATGAATTGCGCAGGGCAGGCGATGAAAAGAACGTTGTACGGTGCGCTTCCATGTAGACGAGGGGCCATGGCCCATCCCTCCAATCAAGAGGTTTAGTCAAAGGCCGGTGCTGGGGAGCATCGGATGAGGCTACTTGTAAACAGGGGTCAAATGATAATCACTATCGTAAGGATTGCAAATTTTCTTGCGATCAATAATATTTCGCACCTGTGAGCTTCTGGCTTGTGCTGCCGAAGCTTGGGGAGGACGACGGAGCGGGGATCACTCGCTTCAAAAGATAAGTGCAGGCGAAGGAGCTCAAGGGCAGATGAATAATTTCAAGAAGAACACGTTGGCAGTGGCCGTTGCGTCCGGTTTGATGGCTGCGACCTCAGTGCTGGCGGCTGAGGAAGTCAGGGGAGAACAAGCGCTTCAACTCAAGGAAGTCATGATCACGGGCGAAAAGATCCAGCGCAGCGAAGAGAAGACCTTGTCCAGCGTCGCGGTAACCACTGCCGAGGACATGCGCAGTCATGGCGACCAGGATCTGCAGGCAGTGCTGGATCGCACGCCGGGTGTCTACGCCCAGTCGGGCAACGAGAACTGGGGGATCCGCGGCATTCCGGTGAGCGGTTTCGATGATCAGGGCCCTGCCGCTATGAACGGCGCGGTTTCCGTCTACGTCGACGATGCGCTGCAGGCCAACAGACTGCTGACCCTCAACCCCATGGCGCTCTGGGACATGGAGCAGGTGGAAATCTATCGGGGTGCCCAGTCGACCACTCAGGGGCGCAATTCCCTGGCTGGTGCGATCATCATGCGGAGCAAGGATCCGACCTTCGATCCCGAGTTCTCGGTAAGGAGCAATATCGGCAAATATGGCGAGCGCGGAACCTCGGCCATGGCCAACGGCTCCTTGATCGACGGTGTCGTGGCAGGACGGCTGGCTGTCGATTATCAGACGTCCGATGGCTACATCGAGAACGATTTTCTGGATATGGACGCCAATCAGCTACGTTCGTCGAATATCCGTGGCAAGTTCCTCATCCTGCCAAGCGATGACATGGACGTGCTGCTGACCTTCAGCCGCACCAAGCAGCGCAGTGGCATCAATGCGGTTGCCGCACGTGATGCCAGGCCCGATTACTACAAGCTCTACGAGAACACCGAAACCCTGCATACGCTGGCCCAGAACACCGCCACGGCCAAGGTCGATTACCGCCTGGATGATTTCTGGACCCTGACCAGCGTTACCTCCGGCACCTGGTCCAAGTACGACTCCATTCTCGATTTCGACCGCACCACGACCGTCACGCAAACCGCACCTCGGCATAACGAGCAAACCTTGGGCAGCCAGGAGTTGCGCCTAGGTTATGCGTCGGATCGGGTCAACGGCGTTATGGGCCTTTATCTGGGACGCTCGAAGGGTGAGATCGACGATAAGCTGGTCAGCGGCTCAACGGTCGCGCTGAACCAGACGGGCGAGACCAAAATCGACAGTCATGCCGTTTTCGGTGAGCTCAACTGGGAATTCGTGGATGACTGGCAACTGATCACCGGATTGCGTTGGGATCACGAAAAGAACAACACCAAGATTGAGTACCCGGTTCGTCTTGTTGCCGTTCCCGATCCTGTCGTCGACAGGGACCTCAGCTCCAGCGTGCTGTTGCCGAAAATTGGCATCAGTCATGACCTCACCGAGAACCAGGTGCTCGGCCTGACCTGGCAGCGTGGCTATCGTAGCGGCGGCGTGAACATCCGTACGCGTTCCCGTCACGATACTTACGATCCCGAGTTTACCAGCACCTACGAGCTGGCCTGGCGGGGCAACTGGCTGGATCGTCGCCTGCGCACCAACGCCAACCTCTATCACACCACCTGGAAAGACCAGCAGGTGTCGTTCCGCAATATTGCCGACAACACCACCCAGGTTTCCAACGCCGCCGATAGCCGCATGATCGGCCTGGAGTTCTCCGCCGAATACCTGGTGACCTCGCAACTGCTGGTCAATGCAGGTTTCGCCTACAACGACACCACCTACAAGTCCTTCGTGCGTGACGGTGTGGATCTGAGTGGCTACGAATTCGTCAATGCCCCCGAAAAGATGGCCAACGTTGGTGCCAACTACACCTTCGGCAATGGCCTGATGATCGGTGGTGACGTCGTTTATCAGGGGCAGAGCATCTCCAACTTCGATACCAACAGCGCACGGGAAATCACCAAGGTACGTCGCAACGACAGCGTCACCCTGGTGAACCTGAACGCCGAATACCCGATTGGCGATCTCACGCTCAGTGGCTATGTGCGCAATCTGTTCGACGAGCAATACATCACCAACAACCAGGGCGACACCCTGCTCGACGTAGGTGCCCCGATGACTCTCGGCGTAGCGGCTCGCTACGACTTCTGAGGGATGCCGGAGCCAAGGAAGGGAGGGTGGTGGCCTACGCGCCACCACCTGCAACTCATTCAAGGCTCGTTGTCTGGTTCTGCCTGGGCGGGTTCCGGCAGCGTCGCCAGATAACGCGCTATCCGCGCGACACGAGGATGCACGCATGAATGCAATCACCCCGATCACCACCACCATGGTCGAACTCCAACGCCGACACAGCGGGCTCAGCCAGCGCTACTGCCTGGACAGTACACCGGCATTGCAGCGGCAAATGCAGCGCGAGTCGAATGCGCGCAGCTACCCGCGGCGCATACCGCTGGAGCTCAAGCGGGCGCAGGGGGTGTATGTCGAGGACTCGCGCGGGCAGGTGTACATCGATTGCCTGGCCGGTGCCGGTACCCTGGCGCTGGGGCACAATCACCCGGTGACCCTGGAGGCGATCCAGAAGACCCTGGCCTCGGGCATACCGCTGCACGCCCTCGATCTGAGTACGCCGATCAAGGATGCCTTCGTGGAGACGGTGTTCGAGCTGCTGCCGCGGGATTTCGCCAGGGACGCACGTATCCAGTTCTGTGGCCCGACCGGGGCGGACGCCGTTGAGGCGGCGCTCAAGTTGTCGCGTACGGCAACCGGGCGGCAGAGCATTCTGGCGTTCCATGGCGCCTATCACGGCATGACCCTCGGCACGCTGTCGGTGAGCGGCAACCTGGGGCCGAAGAATGCACTGGGTGGGCTGCTGGCGGGCACCCAGTTCCTGCCCTATCCGCACGACTACCGTTGCCCGTTCGGGCTGCGCGGCGAGCAGGCGATCGACGCCAACCTGCACTACATCCGCAGCCTGCTCAGCGACCCGGAAAGCGGCGTGACCCAGCCGGCGGCGATGATCCTGGAAACGGTGCAGGGCGAGGGCGGCGTGATTGCCGCGCCGGATCGCTGGCTGCAGGGGCTGCGGGCGATCACCCGTGAACAGGGTATTCCCCTGATCCTCGACGAGATTCAATGCGGTATCGGCCGCACCGGCGATCTGTTCGCCTTCGAGCGCAGTGCCATCACCCCCGATGTGGTGACGCTGTCGAAGGCCATCGGCGGTGGTCTGCCGCTGTCGGTGGTGGTCTACCGGGGCGAGCTGGATCAATGGCAGCCTGGCGCCCATGCCGGCACCTTCCGGGGTAATCAACTGGCCATGGCCGCGGGCGATGCCACCTTGCGCTTCATTCAGCGCGAAGGCATCTGCAGCCATGTACGCAGCGTAGGCGCACGCTTGCAGACGCTGCTGCAGGGGTTGCAGGCCGAGTTCGACTGGGTCGGCGACGTGCGCGGCCGTGGCCTGATGCTGGGCATGGAAATCATCGACCCGGCCAGCCAGGATGGCCTGGGCCAGCCTGCTGCCGATGGCGACAAGGCGCGCCAGCTACAGCGTGCCTGCCTGGAGCGTGGCCTGATCGTCGAACTGGGCGGCCGCCATGGCGCTACCGTTCGCTTCCTGCCGCCGTTGATCATCAGCGACGCGCAGGTCGATCTGGTCGGGCAGATCCTCTATCAGGCGGCGCAGAGCGTGGACCGCATTGCCGTCGCGAACTGAAGTGGCTATGCCGCGGGCTACTCGCGCTTAGTGGCGGCTGCCGGGGGCCGGCATGGCCAGCAGCTGCTTCTCTTGGTTCCAGTCGAACGGCTCGTCGTTTTCCTCGGCATGGAAGCGGCGCTCCTCGAGTTGCTGATACAGCTCGATCTCGTCGTCCGGCATGAAGTGCAGGCAATCGCCGCCAAAGAACCACAGCAGGTCGCGCGGTACCAGGTGGGCGATCTGCGGGTAGCGCTGGAAAATCTGGCTGATCAGGTCCTGGCCCAGGTACTGGCTGCGTTCGAAGTCCACCGGCAGTTCGGCGAGCAGTTCATCGTAGCGCTCGAGGAAATTGGCATGGCTGGCATCGAGGATCTGCTCGGCCTCACCCAGGGCCACCAGGATGGTGCGCAGGTGGTTGAGCAGGGCGATGTGGTGGTCGAGATGGGGGCTGGCCATGTCCGGGATCCTGAAAGTAAAACGGGCGCCGGAGTATAAAGTCCACGGCGCCCGCTGTCGTCTGTGCAGTTCGACTACCTGACCTTGCCCTCGGTAGGCAGCAGCTCTTCCTTGCTGAAGTCATCGACATCGATCACCACGCGACGGGCCTGCTCGGCGCGCTGCAACTGCTGGCCTTCCTCGGCGCTGAGTACGCCGGCGGCGACCGCCGTTTCGATCTCGTTCTGCCCGGGTGTTTCACGCACCTGGCCGGCCTTGACCGCCTTGTACAGCTTCTTCTGCAGTGGCGCGGCTTCCTGCAGCAGGTTGAGGGCGTGTTGCAGGGCACCGACCGGATCGTCGGTCGAGGTGGGGCGGAAGCAACCTTCAAGCAACTCTTCGAGCGCCGGGTCGCCGGCATTGCGGCCGATGATCGCGGCAACCTGGGCGTCGAGATGATCGTCCGGGCCCTGGTGACGGCGGCCGAAGGGGAACACCAGCACGCGCAGGGCGCTGCCCAGCAGGCGGTTGGGGAAGTTGCTGAGCAGCGCGTCGATGGCGGTTTCGGCCTTGCCCAGGCTTTCTTCCAGTGCCCAGTGCAGCAGCGGGCGAACATGCTCGGGGTAATCCTGGTCGTGGTAGCGCTTGAGCGCCGCCGAGGCCAGGTACAGGTGGCTGAGCACGTCGCCCAGGCGGGCCGACAGGCGCTCGCGACGCTTCAGCTCGCCGCCCAGCAGCATCATGCTGAGATCGGCGAGCATGGCGAACGCAGCGCTCAGGCGATTGAGGGCGCGGAAGTAGGGACGGCTGATGCGGTCACCCGGCACCTTGCCGAGCAGGCCCATGCTGAGGCTCAGGATCAGCGTGCTGGCGGCGTTGCTGACGGCGAAGCCGATGTGTTGCATCAGCAGGTCGTCGAACTCCAGCAGCGCCTGGTCGCGGTCTTCACGACTGGCCAGGGCCATTTCCTTGAGCACATAGGGATGGCAGCGAATGGCGCCCTGGCCGAAGATCATCAGGTTGCGCGAGAGGATGTTGGCGCCCTCGACGGTGATGAAGATCGGCGCGCCCTGCCAGGAACGGCCCAGGTAGTTGCTCGGGCCCATGATGATGCCCTTGCCGCCGTGCACGTCCATGGCGTGGGTGATGCATTCGCGGCCGCGCTCGGTGAGGTGGTACTTGAGGATCGCCGACAATACCGACGGCTTTTCGCCAAGGTCCACCGCATTGGCAGTCAGGATGCGTGCGCTGTCCATCAGCCAGGCATTGCCGCCGATACGCGCCAGGGCTTCCTGGATGCCTTCGAATGCTGACAGCGGCACGTTGAACTGCTCGCGCACCTGGCTGTACTGGCCGGTGACCAGGCTGGTGAACTTGGCGGCGCCGGTGCCCACCGCCGGCAGGGAAATCGAGCGGCCTACCGACAGGCAGTTCATCAGCATCATCCAGCCCTTGCCCAGGTACTCGGGGCCGCCGATCAGGTAATCGAGCGGGATGAACACGTCCTTGCCGGAGTTGGGGCCGTTCATGAAGGCGGCGCCCAGCGGTATGTGGCGACGGCCGATGTTCACGCCGGGGGTGTCGGTGGGAATCAGCGCCAGGCTGATGCCCAGTTCGTCCTGGTCACCAAGCAGGTGATCCGGGTCATAGGCCTTGAAGGCCACGCCCAGCAGGGTGGCCACCGGGCCGAGGGTGATGTAGCGCTTCTCCCAGTTCAGGCGCAGGCCGACGACCTCCTCGCCGTTCCACTGGCCTTTGCAGATCACCCCGCTGTCGGGCATGGCGCCGGCATCGGAGCCGGCCAGCGGGCCGGTCAGGGCGAAGCAGGGAATGTCCTCGCCGCGCGCCAGGCGTGGCAAATAATGGTTGCGCTGCTCTTCGGTGCCGTAGTGCAGCAGCAGTTCGGCCGGGCCGAGGGAGTTGGGCACCATCACGGTGGAGGCCAGGTCGCCGCTGCGGGTGGCCAGCTTCATCGCCACCTGTGAGTGGGCGTAGGCGGAAAAGCCCTTGCCGCCGTATTCCTTGGGAATGATCAGGGCAAAGAAGCCGTGCTGCTTGATGTGCTCCCAGGCCTCGGGCGGCAGGTCCATGCGCTGGCCGATTTCCCACTCGCTGACCATGGCGCACAGCTCTTCGGTGGGGCCATCGATAAAGGCCTGCTCCTCGGCGGTGAGGGTGGCTTTCGGGTAGGCCAGCAGCTTGTCCCAGTCGGGGCGGCCGCTGAACAGCTCGCCGTCCCACCAGACGGTACCGGCTTCGATGGCGTCCTTTTCGGTGTTGGACATCGGCGGCAGCACTTTCTGGAACCAGGCGAACAGTGGCGCGGTGAAGTGCTTGCGGCGCAGCTCCGGCAAGGCGAGCGGAATGGCGACCGCCAGCCACAGCAGCCAGAAGATCACCAGCAGCCAGCCCGGGGCATGGCCGTAGGCCCCCATGATCAGCAGGTAGGCGGCAACGATTGCCAGGGCGGGCAGGGGGGCCGTGCGGCGGTGGGCCAGATAGGCCGTACCGAGAACCAGGACGAGCAACCAGACAGCGAGCATGCAGAATCCTCCGTGATGGCGACAGCAGAACGGCGTGTGCCGCCATAATCGTAGTCGGCTTGGGTAGAACTTGCCGACAGGGGCGTAACAGGGCGCTTCCTGCAAGGGATGGCCCGCCACGTTCCCGATAGTGACCCCGTTGCAGGCCGGCGAGTTCGTATAACAAATTGCATCCGCGGATGACCTGTTGGTCAGTTGCTGAATGGCCCCGTTAGCTGCTCCATGAACGAGGTCGATAGCCAACATCACCGCGGCTGGCTTTCATCTTGGCGGCACAGTGGTAGGGTTGTCGGCCTCTTGGCTGGCAGGACTCTGATAAGGACGGTTGGTGATGCTGAAAATATGGGGCCGCAAGAATTCCAGCAATGTACGCAAGGCGCTGTGGGCTGCCGAAGAGGCCGGCGTCGCCTATGAGCGAGTCGAGGCCGGTGGCGCCTTCGGGGTGGTCGACCAGCCTGAGTTCCTGGCACGCAATCCCAACGGGCGCGTGCCGATGATCGAGGACGGCGACCTGGTGTTGTGGGAGTCCAACAGCATCGTGCGCTACCTGGCTGCGGCCTATGCGCCGGGTAGCCTGTATCCAGAGGACCCCGCCAGGCGCGCGTGCGGCGACAAGTGGATGGACTGGACGACGTCCAGCTTCGCCGGCGAATTTCGCGATCTGTTCTGGGGCATTCTGCGCACGCCCGTCGAGCAACGCGATCTGCCGGCAATCGAGGCTGCCCGGCAGCGTTGCATTGCCCTTCTCGAGCTGCCCGAGCGGGCGCTGGGCGAACAGCCCTACCTGTCTGGCGACAGCTTCGCCATGGGCGATATCCCGCTGGGCAGCTTTATCTACGCCTGGTTCGAAATGCCCATCGAGCGCCCGCCGCAGCCCAACCTGCAGGCCTGGTATGCGCGGCTTTGCGAGCGCCCGGCCTATCAACGTGCGGTGATGACCGAACTGACCTGAGGACGCCTCTAAAAACTACCTGCGTTGTCATCGCCGCGTTGAAAACAGGCTCAAAATGCTCATTTACAGGCTGTAAACTCCGCTTTTTCGCCTGTTTTTGTGGGGCCGCCTAGGCCTTGCGATGACTGCCTCGCCTACGTTTTTAGAAGCGCCCTGACAGCGCAATTGCGTTGCAATGTTTGCCCGGCACCCCCATCTAAACCCTGTCATTTTCAATGCGTGCGTATCTTCTATGAGTACTGCTCTGTCGATCCGACAGCTGACCAAAACCTACGGCAACGGCTTCACTGCCCTGCACGGCCTTGACCTCGACGTGGCCGAGGGCGACTTCTTCGCCTTGCTCGGCCCCAACGGCGCCGGCAAGTCCACCACCATCGGCATCCTCTCCACCCTGGTGAACAAGTCCAGCGGCACGGTGAACGTGTTCGGCCATGACCTGGACGCCCAGCCGGCTGCGCTCAAACGCTGCATCGGCGTGGTGCCCCAGGAATTCAACTTCAACCAGTTCGAGAAGGTCTTCGACATCGTCGTGACCCAGGCCGGTTATTACGGTATTCCGGCACGCCTCGCCAAGGAGCGGGCCGAGCAGTACCTCAACCAGCTGGGCTTGTGGGACAAGCGCGGCGTGGCCTCGCGTGAATTGTCCGGCGGCATGAAGCGTCGCCTGATGATCGCCCGGGCGCTGGTGCATCAGCCACGCCTGCTGATCCTCGACGAGCCCACCGCCGGCGTCGACATCGAGCTGCGCCGTTCGATGTGGAGCTTTCTCACCGAACTCAACGAGCAGGGCATCACCATCATCCTCACCACCCACTACCTGGAAGAGGCCGAGCAGCTGTGTCGCAACATCGGCATCATCGACCACGGGCGGATCGTCGAGAACACCAGCATGAAAGCGCTGCTGGGCAAGCTGCACGTCGAGACTTTCCTGCTCGATCTGAAAAGCGATCTGCTCGCGGTTCCGCAGTTCGTCGGTTATCCCGCCAAGCTGGTCGACGCCCATACCCTCGAGGTGCAGGTGGATAAAAGCCAGGGCGTTACCGAGCTGTTCCGGCAACTGGCAGCGCACGACATCGAGGTGTTGAGCCTGCGCAACAAGAGCAACCGCCTGGAGGAGCTGTTCGTGTCCCTGGTCGAGAAGAACCTGTCGAAGGTAGCCGTATGATGCACGAGCAGTCCGAGTTCAGCGCCAACCTGGTGGCCTTGCGCACCATCGTCTACCGCGAAGTGCGCCGTTTCATGCGCATCTGGCCGCAGACCCTGCTGCCCCCGGCGATCACCATGGTTCTGTACTTCGTGATCTTCGGCAACCTGATCGGCCGGCAGATCGGCGACATGGATGGCTTCACCTACATGGAGTACATCGTGCCGGGGCTGATCATGATGTCGGTGATCACCAACGCCTACGGCAACGTGGTATCGAGCTTCTTCGGCAGCAAGTTCCAGCGCTCGGTGGAGGAGCTGATGGTGTCGCCGGTGTCGCCGCACACCATCCTGATTGGCTACGTCACCGGTGGCGTGCTGCGCGGGCTGGCGGTGGGCATCATCGTCACCATCCTGTCGCTGTTCTTTACCCACCTGCAGGTGCACCACCTGGGGCTGACCGTGCTGGTGGTGTTGCTGACGGCGACCATCTTCTCCCTGGGCGGCTTCGTCAACGCGGTGTTCGCGCGCAACTTCGACGATATCTCGATCATCCCGACCTTCGTGCTGACGCCATTGACCTACCTGGGCGGGGTGTTCTACTCGATCAGCCTGCTGCCGCCGTTCTGGCAGACGGTGTCGATGGCCAACCCGGTGCTGCACATGGTCAATGCCTTCCGCTACGGCATTCTTGGCGTGTCGGATATCAGCATCGGCACCGCCATCGGCTTCATGCTGGTCGCCACGGCGGTGCTCTATGTGCTCTGTGTGCGTCTGCTGGTCAGTGGCCGCGGGATGCGCCAGTAGGCAGATCGAGCTGAGGGCACGTCGCCACGGCGTGCCCCTGTCGAGCTACAGCCAGCCGTAATGCCGGAAGCTGGCGTACAGGCCCACGCAGCCGGCGCCGATCACGCCCAGTACGGCGAAGTAGCCGTACTGCCAGCTCAGCTCCGGCATGTTGTGAAAGTTCATGCCGTAGATGCCGGCCACTGCGGTGGGGAAGGCCAGGATCGCTGCCCAGGCGGCGAATTTGCGTTGCACCACGCTTTGCCGGGACGACTCGAGCAACAGGCCGACCTCGATGGCGTGGTCGGCCATCTCGCGCAGGTTGGTCAGGTCCTCGAGCAGGCGATTGACGTGAATCGCCACGTCGCGAAAGTACGGGCGCATGTTCTTGTCGATGAACGGGAAGTCCAGGTGCTGCAGTTCCTGGCAGATCTCCGCGAGCGGGCCGATATTGCGCCGCAGGCGCAGCAGGTCGCGGCGCAGCTGCTGGATGCGCACCACTTCGCTGTGGGTCATGGCGCATTCGAGCACCGTCTGCTCGAGCTGCTCCAGCTCGGCGTAGTAGGTGTCCATCAACGGCCGGTAGTTCTCGATGATGAAGCTGATCAGCGCGTAGAGCACGAAGTCCTCGCCGTGCTCGAGCAGCAACGGCCTGGCCTCGCAGCGCTGGCGCACCTTGGAGTAGGGCGCGGACTCCCCGTAACGGGCGCTGATCACGTAGCCCTTGCCGGCGAATAGCTGGGTTTCCACGAAGGTCAGCTCGCCGCCGACCTGCACCGGCGAATAGAGCACCAGAAACAGGGCGTCGCCAAAGATCTCCAGCTTGGGGCGGGTGTGCCGTTGCAGCGCATCTTCCAGGGCCAGCTCATGCAGGTTGAACTGGCGCTGCAGGTTACCGAGTTCCTGGCTGCCGGGGTCGTGCAGGCCGATCCAGACGAAATGCTCCGCCTTGCTGGCCCATTCCCAACCTTCATCGAGGTGGATGTCGCGGACCTTGCGACCCTTGCTGTAAACCGCTGCTGCGACCACTTCGCCCATGGTGTGCCCCCGTGCCTGATTGGTGGGGGCAGCTTACCTGCTTATGTCGCGGTGCTCAGCAGTCACGTGAGCGATCTGCACGGCCTGTCAGCGCTGGCGTGCTGGCGAGACTGGCGTGCAGGGAGGTGGCACGCCAGGCTGGTGCTGGCGTTACAGCGACTGCTGCTTGTCCAGTTCGATGGATTTATCGAGGGTTTCCAAGAGGGCCGCGCGCACCTTGAGCTTGGTCTTGCGGTGCGCATTCATGTTGATCTTCTTGAACTGCGCCGCGACGGCCTGGGCGGTGGCCAGCAACTGCTCGGCTGGCACGACCTTGTCGAGGAAGCCGGCATCGATGGCGCTTTGCGGGTCGAACATCTCGCCATTGATTACCGAGCGGTGGAAGGCGGATTTGCGCAGGCGATCACGGGCCAGCTCGATGCCGACGTGGTGCATGGTCATGCCGATCTGCACTTCGTTGAGGCCGATGGTGAACGGCCCTTCGACGCCGATGCGGTAATCGCTGGAGAGCAGCAGGAAGGCGCCCTTGGCCACCGCATGGCCGGGGCATGCGGCGATGATCGGGTACGGGTGGGCCAGCATGCGCCTGGCCAGGGTCGAGCCGGCGGCGACCAGATCGATGGCGTTCTGCGGGCCGGAGGTCATCACCTTGAGGTCATAGCCGCCGGAGAGAATGCCCGGCTGGCCGGTAAGGATGACGATGGCCTTGTCCTGGGTCGCGCGATCCAGTGCCGCGTTGAAGGCCTCGATCACCGCTGGCGAGATGGCATTCACCTTGCCGTTGTTGAGCGTCAGCGTGGCGATGCCGTCATCGAGTTGGTAGCTGATCAGGTCGCTCATGGTCGACTCCTTGTTGTGAAAGTGCGGCTGACGTTACCCATCCGCCAGGCTTCGGTAAAGCACCAAGGGTGACCGTAGAGTCAGTGTGGCTGGCCGAGCCAGGCGCAGAGCAGGGTGGTCGGCTCGCTGCCCGTGCCGATGATGGGTGGCGCGGATCACCACTGCCGAGTTCTCTCCGGCGCCGCCGACCAGCGCTCATGCGCCCCGGCTCGCGCTGACGTGGCGGCGGCCACCCCGGTCGCGCTCTGGCAATGGCTTAAGCGCATGAATCTTTTGAAAAAAGTTTTGCGTTTGGGAAAGCCTTCGATTACATTAGCGCGCCTCGACAGACAGCGCGTCTGGCGAGATCCGGTGAAGTGTCCGAGCGGTTGAAGGAGCACGCCTGGAAAGTGTGTATACGAGAAATCGTATCAAGGGTTCGAATCCCTTCTTCACCGCCACTTTCGAACAAAACCAAGAACCCCGAAAGCCGACAGGTTTTCGGGGTTTTTGGCTTCTGGCGTTGGCTTTCTGCGTCCTCATCTCCCTTGAGTCTCCATCGCTGGCTCGAACGCTTGGCGCTCGCGCTTGGGTGGCGTGGCCGGGTGACTGTTACCGCATTCTTTTCTCGATGCGCCCTGGTGGCGGCATCGTTCCGAGGTTTTTATGTCGCAATTGCTTGGCATGGCGCTGGGGCCCTTGCTCGGTTTGTTCATCATCAGTATCGGCAACGGCTTCATCTCCTCGCTGACCACGCTGCGCCTGGATGCGGCGGGGGTATCGGCGACGGTGATCGGTATCGTCTCGGCATCCTATTTCATCGGCCTGACCCTGGGCGCGCTGTTCAACGACCGGCTGATCCTGCGCATCGGGCATATCCGCGCCTACAGCAGCTTCGCCTCGCTGACGGCGGTGAGCGTATTGCTGCAGGGGCTGTTCTTCGATCCCTGGGCCTGGTTCGTCTTTCGGCTAGTCGCCGGCTGGTCGATTCTGGGCGTGTTTCTGGTGGTGGAGAGCTGGATGCTCCTGGCCGGCGACCAGAAGGTGCGCGGGCGCCTGCTGGCGCTGTACATGATGGCGCTGTATGGCTCCGGCATGCTCGGCCAGTTGCAGCTGGGCGCCATCGATGCCTGGGGCGAGACCGCGCCCTTTATGGTGGCTGGGCTGCTGGCATCCTTGTCGGTGCTGCCGATGGGCATCATTCCGCGGGTCACACCGCTGGTCGAGAAGGTCGAGCCGTTGCTGCCGCAGCAACTGATCCGCATGACGCCGACCGGGGTGATCGGCTGCTTCGGCTCGGGGATCGCGATTGCCGCGGTCTACTCGCTGCTGCCGCTGTACCTGCAGCGGGTGGGCATGAGCGTCAGCGAGGTCGGGCAGATGATGGCCAGCGTGATCCTCGGCGCCATGCTGCTGCAGTATCCGGTCGGGCGCTGGTCCGATCAGCATGATCGGCAGAGCGTGCTGATCGTGCTCAGCCTGTTCTGCCTGCTGATTTCTCTGGCGATCATGATTCTGCCGTCCTCCCCCGTGTTGCTGATGGTGTTGCTGTTCCTGCTCGGTGGCGGGGTGTTTGCCGTCTACCCGGTGGCGGTCAGCCATGCGGCGGATCGCGCGCCGGCCGGGGCCCTGGTGCGCATGGTGCAGGGGCTGTTGCTGATCAACTCGCTGGGCTCGGCGATCAGCCCGCTGATGATCTCTCCGCTGATGGAGCACGATGGCGATGCCGGGCTGTTCCTGGCCTTCAGCCTGCTCAATGGCTGCCTGGTGCTGCTGTTCTTCTGGCGCCGCAAGCTGCGCCCCGCGCCGCAGCCTGTGGCACCATTCGAGCCGGCGACGCCGGCCTCGATGGTCGGCGCGGAGCTGCGGGTGACCGAGGACCTGCTGCAGGGTGCGCTGGAGCACGAGCGCCAGGAAGACCTCTCCGATGTGGTGCCGGGCGTCGAGGTTGCCGAGCCGGTGGGCGATGTGATCATGGACGCCCGGCAGCGCGAAGGCGGGCTGCAGGCCTGAACTGACCAATAAGGGAAGGGCGGCTATGAGGTGGGACATTTTCTGCTGCGTCGTCGACAACTATGGCGACATCGGCGTGACCTGGCGCCTGGCGCGGCAACTGGTGGCCGAGCAGGGCGCCACGGTGCGCCTGTGGGTCGATGACCTGGCGGCGCTGGCGCGTATCTGCCCGCAGGCCGATGCCGGGGCGAGCTGCCAGCGATTGAGTGGGGTCGAGGTACACCGCTGGGTGCAGGCCTGGCAGGTGGTCGAGCCGGCCGATGTGGTGATCGAGGCCTTTGCCTGCGAGTTGCCTGATGACTATGTGGCGGCGATGTCGGCGCGCGCGAGGCCGGTGCTCTGGCTGAATCTGGAATACCTGAGCGCCGAGAGCTGGGTCGAGGGCTGCCACGGCCTGCCGTCGATGCAGGGCAACGGCCTGCAGAAGTTCTTCTTCTTTCCCGGCTTTACCACCGGCACCGGCGGGCTGCTGCGTGAGCGTGAGCTGCTCGCCGCCCGGGACAGGCTGCAGCGCGATGCCGAGGCCCGTGCAGGGTTTCTCGCCTCGCTGGGCATCACGCCGGCCGCCAATGCCCGCCTGGTTTCCCTGTTCGCCTACGAGAACGCCGCGCTGGCAGGCTGGCTGGATGCCTTGGCCGGTGATGACACGCCCACCCACCTGCTGGTGCCGGAAGGTCGGATTCTCGGCGATTTGCAGCGTTGGGCGGGGCAGTCGCTCGAGGCCGGCACGCTGCTGCGGCGCGGCGCGCTGAACGTTCAGGTACTGTCTTTCCTGCAGCAGGATCAGTACGACGCGCTGCTCTGGTGCTGCGACCTCAACCTGGTGCGCGGTGAGGATTCCTTCGTGCGCGCGCAGTGGGCCGGTCGACCGCTGGTCTGGCATATCTATGCGCAGCAGGATGACGCCCACCTGGAAAAACTCGATGCCTTCATGGCCCTCTATTGCCAGGGGCTTTCAGGCGAGGCGCAGGCCGCGTTGCGCGCCGTGTGGCATGCCTGGAACGCGGGGCAGGCGATGGCGCCGGCCTGGGCGGCCTGGCGGCAACAGGCCGAAGAGCTGGCCAGCCATGCCCGCGAATGGGCCAGGCGCCAGGCGGTACGTGCAGATCTTGCCGCGGCGCTGGTGCAGTTTTACCGAAATTGGCTATGATACGCGGCCTCGAATTTTGTAAATCCATTCAGATCCGGATATTCGTATGAAAACCGCACAAGAAATGAAGCCTAACAGCGTGGCCCTGATCGATGGCCAGCCATGGCTGATCCAAAAGGCCGAGTTCACCAAGTCCGGTCGTAACAGCGCCATCGTCAAGATGAAGCTGAAGAACCTGATGAACGGCTCGAAGACTGAAACCGTCTACAAGGCCGACGACAAGATGGAGCCGGTCATCCTTGAGCGCAAGGAAGTGAACCTGTCCTACATCAGCGGCGACGACTACGTGTTCATGGATCCGGAATACAACTCCTACGAGCTGCGTGCCGAAGACCTGGAAAGCGTTCTGCCGTTCATCGAAGAAGGCATGAACGACGTCTGCGAAGCGGTGTTCTTCGAAGGCAAGGTGATCTCCGTCGACCTGCCGACCACCATCGTGCGTCAGCTGGCCTACACCGAAGGTTCCGCCCGTGGCGACACCTCCGGCAAGGTGATGAAGCCTGCCAAACTGAACAACGGTACCGAAGTGAAAGTGGCTGATTTCTGCGAAATCGGTGACTGGATCGAGATCGACACCCGCACTGGCGAGTACAAGTCCCGCGCCAAGGCGCCGGTCTGATCGTCAGGCTTGCGATGTGAAAAACCCGGCCTATGCGCCGGGTTTTTTATGCCCGTGATTCCAGGGCGCGGGGCGGGGATCACTCGTCACGGCCATCCATCATGGTGCGTTTGAGCAGCACGTAGACCGCGCCAGTGCCGCCATGCTTGGCGATGCACGAGGCGAAGCCCAGCACCTGCGGATGCTGACGCAGCCAGGTGTTCACATGGCTCTTGATCATCGGTTTGCGGCCGTCGGTGCGTACCGCCTTGCCGTGGGTGATGCGCACGCAGCGAACTTCCAGCTTGGTGGCCTCGGCGAGAAATTCCCAGAGGGTGTCGCGAGCCTTCTCCACGTTCATGCCGTGCAGATCCAGGCTGCCGTCGAAGGGGATCTGGCCGAGTTTGAGCTTGCGCATCTGGCCGTCCTGCACGCCATTGCCGACCCAGTACAGGGCATCTTCAGCGCCAACGTCGATGACGAACTGGTCGGACAGGCCGTCGACCTTGATGGTGTCGGTGCGCAGCGTGGCGGCCTGGCGCAGGGTGGCCAGGCGAGCGCGGTCGCTCTTAGGCTTGCCGGTGTCGGCGCGATCGTGCTTGATCGGCTTCACGCCATGCAGCTGGGCTTTGAACAGGGAAAGGTCGTCGTCTTGCATGGGGGCCTCCGCAGGGGCACCCAGTTTACCAAGCAGCGCTGGGCCGGTCAGTCGCGTTTCTTCATCAGGTGCGGCGACATGGCCAGGTCGGCCTTGCGCTGACGCATGCGCCGGCGCGACTTGCGCCAGCCCAGCACGCCGCCCCAGAACAGCAGCAGCCCGAACACCAGCAGCACGCTGGCATCGGTGGTCGAGTCGTTGAGGCTACCCAACGCCGGTGGGCGACCGAGCAGGGTTGCCGCGCCCGCCATCAGCAGCAGGATGCCGAACACCGCAACCAGCGCCGTCAGGTAAGCGGCAAAGCGGAACCGCCAGTTGCCCGGGCGTCTCGGGCGCAGGTGGCTGGCATTGAAACCGTCTGTTTGTTTCATGCGCTAATTCCTTGAGGGATCTTCTCGCTATGACTGGCAGTGTAGTAGCGGGTTCAAACAACGCGGCGCAGTAGAACGAGTTCTTAGAGCCTCTTACAGCAGGGCGTTGGCATCTGGCACCCAGGCGGCAAAGTTGTCGGCCAGGGCGATCATTTCCACGCGGTGCATCTCGGCGGCACTGATCACCTTGCCGTCCGGGGTCGGCAGGTCGCGGGTGGCGCAGGCGGCATCGACCACCGTGCAGCGGTAACCGTAATCCTTGGTGGCGCGGATGGTGGTGCTGATGCTCGAGTGGGTCATGAAGCCACACACGATGAGGTCCAGATGGCCGAGCGACTGCAGCTTCTCGTGCAGCTCGGTGCCGGAGAAGGCGTTCGGCATGCGCTTCTCGACGACGATTTCGCCGGGCAGTGGCGCCACTTCCGGCAGGTGAGCGCCACGCGGGCCGCGCGGATCGAGCAGGCCGCCGGGAATCCCCAGGTGCTTGATGTGCACGATGGCGCCGCCCTGGGCGCGCACGGCGTCCAGCAGTTTGGCGATCTCTACCAGGGCAGCGTCGAGGCCGGGCAGTTGCACCACGCCGCTGCGGTACTCTTCCTGGGCATCGATGACCAGCAGGGTCGCATTGCTCAGGTTGGCGGGGGCGTGGCCACGGCCAGTGAGCTGATAGAACGTTTGCGGGTGGGACGACATGTACGACTCCTTGCTGGCGCGGTTAACGGGGCATATTGTCCGCCTCTATGACGCCGCTGTGAACCTCTGTGTTGGTGGTATTGCAGCGCTCAGGCCCGGTGATGCGAGCAGAATCGTTTCAGCTCGCGATTGCAGGTATCAGGGCAATCCCGCTGGCGGCGCTGGAATGCCACGGCCGGCCTGCTAGACTAACGCTTTTTGCCCGGAGCCATGCTGTGACCGATGCTTGCCCAGCCCTGAATACCCGCCTGCGCACCTTGCGTGATTACATTCGTTGGGCGGTGAGCCGTTTTCAGGGCGAAGAACTGTTCTTCGGGCACGGCACCGACAACGCCTGGGACGAAGCCCGGCAACTGGTACTCGGCGCCTTGCATCTGCCTTGGGAAATCGCCGACAGCTACCTCGATTGCCGCCTCGAGGACGATGAGCACCTGCACCTGCAGGCGTTGCTCAAGCGGCGTATCGAGGAGCGCGTACCGACCGCCTACCTGCTCGGCGAAGCCTGGTTCTGCGGCTTGCCGTTCATCGTCGACGAGCGCGTGCTGGTGCCTCGTTCACCGATCGCCGAGTTGATCGAGCAGCGCTTCAGCCCCTGGCTGGCCAGCGAACCGGCGCGGATTCTCGACCTGTGTACCGGCTCGGGTTGCATCGGTATCGCCTGTGCCTACGAGTTTCTCGACGCCGAAGTGGTGCTTGGCGACCTGTCCTACGAGGCGCTGGAGGTGGCCAACCGCAATATCGAGCGCCATGGCCTCGAGGAGCGCGTGTACACCGTGCAGGGCGATGGGTTTGCCGGGCTGCCGGGCCAGCGCTTCGACCTGATCGTGTCCAACCCGCCCTATGTGGATGCCGAGGATTTCGCCGACATGCCGGCCGAGTACCAGCACGAACCGGAAATGGGCCTGGCCTGCGGCGACGATGGGCTGGACCTGGTACGGCGGATGCTCGCCGAAGCGGCCGATCACCTGACCGACAAGGGCCTGCTGATCGTCGAGGTCGGCAACAGCCAGGTGCATGTCGAGGCGTTGTACCCCGAGGTGGATTTCGCCTGGCTGGACTTTGCCCGTGGCGGCCATGGCGTGTTCATGCTGTCGGCCGAACAGTGCCGCGAGCACCAGGCGCTGTTTCGCGAGCGCTGCTGAGGCGATATTTACGATTCGTTAGCTCGAATCTGCTGGGCCTGGCAGGCCGCTATGTGGCGGAAGCGGCCATTCACGACCTCGTGGGAGGGGCTTTAGCCCCGAGCTCTTTACGCCTAGCCAAACCTGTAGGGTGGATGACGCTTTTTCCATCCACCGTTGCAGTCGGGATGATGGACGGATGAAGCATCGGACTGTTGCATTAGCTGTGGGAGC
>Ga0207790_1000019_pt1 | contig 62848 bp, 64 predicted proteins | sample HigsolmetaGSP14D_FD_184842 | JGI IMG/M metagenome (GOLD analysis project Ga0207790, IMG submission 184842) | High solid enriched microbial communities from the Joint BioEnergy Institute, USA - SP1-4-D (SPAdes) | ecosystem: Engineered > Bioreactor > SSF (Solid state fermentation) > Aerobic >...
TGCAGCAGAGCTTCGCGCTGCTGCGCGAAATCGCTGCACAGGATGCCGACTGGTCGCAGCGCTGGGATCCGGCGCTGTAAGGAGAGCCTGTTCACGGTCTTTCGGCTCTTTGCCTGCAAAAGGGAAGAGCAGCCGTTCGCAATCTCGTGGGAGGGGCTTTAGCCCCGAGCTCTTTGCACCCCAAAAAAGCTCGGGGCTAAAGCCCCTCCTACAAAATAAGCTCTGCTCACCGTCCGTTTCTGCCTTTTAGCAGTCAATGTCGCCTAGAGATCGTGAACAGCCCTCCGTCTTACTTCAGGCTTTCCACGCGCACCGGCACCACGCCGGAACGGATCATGTCCAGCGACTCCGCCGCCTTGCGTGACACGTCGATGATCCGCCCGCGGGCGAAGGGGCCGCGGTCGTTGATGCGCACCACCACGCTGCGGTCGTTGTTGAGGTTGGTGACCCTGACCATGGTGCCGAAGGGCAGGGTGCGGTGGGCAGCGGTCAGTGCGTTCTGGTTGAAGCGCTCGCCGCTGGCGGTCTTGTTGCCGTGGTGGGCCTTGCCGTAATAGGAGGCCTTGCCGTCGGCGCGGTAGTCGCCGGGTACACCACCGCCAACGCTGCTACAGCCGGCGAGCAGCAAACTGAACAGACCCAGCAGAATCGATAATCGGCGCATTGTTTTTCTCCGTCCCGAACTTCAGATGTGAAAACGCCGGGTAACCCCGGCGTCTTCAAATCGCTCAGCCTTCGAGCTTTTTCTTCAGCAGTTCGTTCACTTGCCCCGGGTTGGCCTTGCCCTTGGAGGCCTTCATGGCCTGGCCGACGAAGAAGCCGAACATCTTGCCGCGCTTGGCTTCGTCGCTGGCGCGGTACTGTTCGACCTGCTCGGCGTTGGCGGCCAGCACGTCGTCGAGCATCGCTTCGATGGCGCCGGAGTCGGTGACCTGCTTGAGGCCCTTCTTGTCGATCACCTCATCGGCCGTTGCGCCTTCACCGGCCGCCAGGGACTCGAAGACCATCTTGGCGATCTTGCCGCTGATGGTGTTGTCCTTGATGCGCAGGATCATGCCGCCCAGTTGCTCGGCGGACACCGGCGACTGGTCGATCTCCAGGTTGTCCTTGTTGAGCAGGCTGGACAGCTCGCCCATCACCCAGTTGGCGGCCAGCTTGGCGTCGCCACAGGTCTTGGCGACCACTTCGAAGTAGTCGGCCAGCTCGCGGCTGGCGCTGAGCACGCTGGCGTCGTAGGTCGACAGCGCATACTGGCTCTCGAAACGCTCGCGTTTCTGCGGCGGCAGTTCGGGCAGCTTGGCGCGCAGCTCGTCGAGGAAGCTTTGCTCGATCACCACCGGCAACAGGTCCGGGCAGGGGAAGTAACGGTAGTCGTTGGCTTCTTCCTTGCTGCGCATGGAGCGGGTCTGATCCTTGTTGGGATCGTACAGGCGGGTTTCCTGCACCACCTTGCCGCCGTCTTCGATCAGCTCGATCTGGCGCTGCACTTCATGGTTGATGGCTTTTTCGATGAAGCGGAACGAGTTGACGTTCTTGATCTCGGCGCGGGTGCCGAACTCGGCCTGGCCCTTGGGGCGCACCGATACGTTGCAGTCGCAACGCAGCGAGCCTTCGGCCATGTTGCCGTCGCAGATGCCCAGGTAACGGACGAGTGCATGGATGGCTTTCACGTAGGCCACCGCTTCCTTGGCCGAACGGATGTCCGGTTCGGAAACGATTTCCAGCAGCGGTGTGCCGGCGCGGTTTAGGTCGATGCCGCTCATGCCCTGGAAGTCTTCGTGCAGGCTCTTGCCGGCGTCTTCTTCGAGGTGCGCACGGGTGATGCCGATGCGCTTGACGGTGCCGTCTTCCAGGGTGATGTCGAGGAAGCCCTTGCCGACGATGGGGTGATCCATCTGGCTGGTCTGGTAGCCCTTCGGCAGGTCCGGGTAGAAGTAGTTCTTGCGCGCGAAGATATTGCGCTCGGCGATCTCGGCGTCGATGGCCAGGCCGAATTGGCAGGCCATGCGCACCGCTTCGGCGTTGAGCACCGGCAGGGTGCCGGGCATGCCGAGGTCGACCAGGCTGGCCTGGGTGTTCGGCTCGGCGCCGAAGGTGGTGGCGCTGGCCGAGAAAATCTTCGATTGGGTGCTGAGCTGAGCGTGAATCTCGAGCCCGATGACGGTTTCCCACTGCATGTCTTAATCCTTCCTCAGAATCCGCTCGGTGCTTGTTTGTGCCAGTCGCTGACCTGCTGGTACTGGTGCGCGACGTTGAGCAGACGACCTTCCTGGAAGTAGTTGCCGAGCAACTGCACGCCCACCGGCAGGCCATCGACGAAGCCGGCCGGCATCGACAGGCCGGGAATGCCGGCCAGGTTGGCGGTGATGGTGTAGATGTCTTCCAGGTAGGCGGAAACCGGATCGGCGTTCTTCTCGCCGAGCTTCCAGGCCAGGTTCGGCGTGGTCGGGCCGAGGATCACGTCGACGTCCTTGAAGGCCGCGACGAAGTCGTTCTTGATCAGCCGGCGAATCTTCTGCGCCTTGAGGTAGTAGGCGTCGTAGTAACCGGCGGACAGCGCGTAGGTGCCGACCATGATGCGGCGCTTCACTTCGGCGCCGAAGCCTTCCTCACGGGAGCGCTTGTAGAGGTCCTGCAGGTCCTTCGGGTTCTCGCAGCGATAGCCGAAACGCACGCCGTCGAAGCGCGACAGGTTGGAGCTGGCTTCCGCCGGGGCGATCACGTAGTAGGCCGGGATGGCGTGCTGCATGTTCGGCAGGCTGATGTCCTTGACCGTGGCACCGAGCTTTTTCAGCGCCTCGACCACGGCCATGACCTTCTCGCCGATGCGTGCATCGAGGCCGGCGCCGAAGTATTCCTGCGGCAGGCCGATGCGCAGGCCGGCCAGCGGTTGGGTGAGGGCAGCCAGGTAGTCATCCACCGGCTGATCGACACTGGTGCTGTCCTTGCTGTCGAAGCCGGCCATGGCGTGCAGCAGCAGGGCGCAGTCTTCGGCGGTGCGGGCCAGCGGGCCACCCTGATCGAGGCTCGAGGCGTAGGCGATCATGCCCCAGCGCGACACGCGGCCGTAGGTCGGCTTGATGCCGGTGAGGTTGGTCAGCGCCGCCGGCTGACGGATCGAGCCGCCGGTGTCGGTGCCGGTGGCGGCCGGCAGCAGGCGCGCCGCTACGGCTGCAGCCGAACCACCCGAAGAACCGCCGGGTACGCGGCTGGTGTCCCAGGGGTTCTTGACCGGGCCGTAGTGGCTGGATTCGTTGGCCGAGCCCATGGCGAATTCGTCCATGTTCAGCTTGCCGAGGGTCACGGTGCCGGCGGCATTCAGTTTCTCGACCACGGTGGCGTCATAGGGCGCCTTGAAGCCGGTGAGGATCTTCGAGCCACAGCTGGTCAGCACGCCCTGGGTGCAGAACAGGTCCTTGTGGGCGATCGGTGCGCCGAGCAGCGCGCCGGTTTCGCCAGCGGCGCGGCGCGCGTCGGCGGCCTTGGCCTGCTCGAGGGCCTGCTCGGCGGTCACGGTGATGAAGCTGTTGAGCTGCGGATCGAGCTGCTCGATGCGGCTCAGCAGGCTCTGGGTCAGTTCGGCAGAGGAGAATTGCTTGTCGGCGAGGGCGCGGGCGATCTCGGCCAGGGTCAATTGATGCATGGCGGTGCGCTTTCCTTACTCGATGACTTTGGGAACCAGGTACAGGCCGCTTTCCACGGCCGGGGCGATGGCCTGATAGGCCTCGCGCTGGTTCGCTTCGGTAACGGCGTCGGCGCGCAGGCGCTGGGTGGTTTCCAGCGGATGTGCCAACGGCTCGATGCCATCGGTATCGACGGCTTGCATGCTGTCGATCAGGCCGAGGATGCTGTTCAGGGTAGCGGTGGTGTGTGGCAGTTCGCCCTCACTCAGGCCCAGTCGAGCCAGGTGTGCGATCTTTTCCACCTCGGTGCGTTCAAGCGCCATCGGGTTCTCCTATAAAGGCAGCCTTTTGGGCTGCCAGTGAAAATATGAGCAGGTGCCATGCACAGGGGGCAGGGAACGGATGCGTTTGCCCGGCGTCAAAGGCGGCGTTAAGCGGTTCAGGCACAGCTTGATCGTCGGTCGCCGGCTTTTGCCATGTCGGCAGCAACGGCGAAGATGCCTCAAATGCCGCGGAAAAACAGGCAATCTAACATATTGGTGCCTTGCTCAAAATCCCTGCCGTTGTTAGAGTTTGCCGCACTTTTTTACCTGCGTGTTTTCTTGCGCCGATCTTTACCACGCGTTGCCTAGGGTCCCTATCCCATGTTCAAAAAACTGCGTGGCATGTTTTCCAGCGATCTGTCGATTGACCTGGGCACTGCCAATACCCTTATTTATGTACGCGAGCGCGGCATCGTCCTGAACGAGCCGTCGGTCGTCGCCATCCGTACCCATGGCAATCAGAAGAGCGTCGTCGCCGTCGGCACCGACGCCAAGCGCATGCTCGGTCGTACCCCAGGCAACATCGCGGCCATTCGCCCGATGAAGGATGGCGTGATCGCCGACTTCAGCGTCTGCGAAAAGATGCTGCAATACTTCATCAACAAGGTTCACGAGAACAGCTTCCTGCAGCCGTCGCCGCGGGTGCTGATCTGCGTGCCGTGCAAATCGACCCAGGTCGAGCGCCGCGCCATTCGTGAATCCGCCCTGGGCGCCGGTGCCCGCGAAGTGTTCCTGATCGAAGAACCGATGGCCGCGGCCATCGGTGCCGGCCTGCCGGTCGAAGAGGCCCGTGGCTCGATGGTCGTCGACATCGGTGGTGGTACTACCGAGATCGCGCTGATCTCCCTGAACGGCGTGGTCTACGCCGAATCCGTACGGGTTGGTGGCGACCGTTTCGACGAAGCGATCATCACCTACGTGCGCCGTAACTACGGTTCGCTGATCGGCGAGTCCACCGCCGAGCGCATCAAGCAGGAAATCGGCACCGCCTACCCGGGCGGCGAGATCCGTGAAGTCGACGTACGTGGCCGCAACCTGGCCGAAGGCGTTCCGCGCAGCTTCACCCTCAACTCCAACGAAGTGCTCGAAGCGCTGCAGGAATCCCTGGCGACCATCGTCCAGGCGGTGAAGAGCGCCCTGGAGCAATCGCCGCCCGAGCTGGCCTCGGACATCGCCGAGCGCGGCCTGGTGCTGACCGGTGGCGGCGCACTGCTGCGCGACCTGGACAAGCTGCTGAGCCAGGAAACCGGCCTGCCGGTGATCGTCGCCGAAGACCCGCTGACCTGCGTGGCTCGCGGTGGCGGCAAGGCGCTGGAAATGATGGATCGCCACACCATGGATCTGCTGTCCACCGAATAAGCCGCACGCCTCACGCTGCAGCAGCTCGGAAGCTACCATCGCGCCGCATGCAGCTTCCGGGCTGGCTACGAGGTAATCGCCATAAAGCCGCTATTCGCCAAAGGTCCTTCGCTCGGTGTACGCCTGCTGGTGTTCGCCGTGCTGTCGGCTGCCCTGATGGTCGTCGACGCCCGCCTTACCGTCCTGCATTCGGTTCGTAGCCAGCTCGGCCTGATCGTCGAGCCCGTCTACTGGCTCGGCCGCCTGCCGGTCACCCTGTGGGAAAGCGCCACCCAGGAGCTCAGCTCGCGTAACGAGCTGGCCGCCGAGAACGAGAAGCTCAAGGCCGAACAGCTGATGATGCAGCGCCGCCTGCAGAAGCTGGCCGCGCTGACCGAGCAGAACGTGCGCCTGCGCGAGCTGCTCAACTCCTCGGCCCTGGTCGACGACGAGGTATTGGCCACCGAGCTGATCGGCATCGACCCCAACCCCTTCACCCACCGCATTCTCATCGACAAGGGCGAGAAGGACGGCGTGGTGCTCGGCCAGCCGGTGCTCGATGCCCGCGGCCTGATGGGCCAGGTGGTCGAGGTGATGCCCTACACCTCGCGGGTGCTGCTGCTTACCGATACCACCCACAGCATTCCGGTGCAGGTCAATCGCAACGGCCTGCGCGCCATCGCCACCGGCACCGGCAACCCGGAGCGCCTCGAGCTGCGCCACGTGGCCGACACCGCGGATATCAAGGAAGGCGATCTGCTGGTCAGCTCCGGCCTTGGCCAGCGTTTCCCGGCCGGTTATCCGGTGGCCACGGTAACCGAGGTGGTGCACGACTCCGGCCAGCCGTTCGCCATCGTGCGCGCCGTGCCGACCGCCAATCTCAACCGTACCCGCTACATGCTGCTGGTGTTCACCGACCCGCGGACGCCGGAGCAGCGCGCCGCCGAGTCGGCCGAGGCCCAGGAGGAGGTCGACCGTCGCGCCCTCGAGCATCCCGATGCCGAGGCGCCGATCGAGGACGCGCCGCCGGGCGAGGCGCCGCAAGAAGTCCCGCCGGCAGCACCTGCCAGTGCCGAGGAGCCGCGCCAATGATCGCCACCCGTTCGAGCAATCTCTGGGTAATCTGGGCCAGCCTGGTGCTGGCGCTGCTGCTCAGTGTGTCCACGCTGCCGCGCTTCATGGAGATCGGCCGGCCATTGTGGCTGGCGCTGTTTCTCACCTACTGGGTGTTGGCCGTGCCGCACCGCATCGGCATGACCAGTGCCTTCTGCATCGGCCTGCTGGCCGACGTGCTCAACGGCACGCTGTTGGGGCAGAACGCGCTGATCCTCACCCTGATCACCTTTCTGGTGCTGAGCCTGCACCAGCGCCTGCGCATGTTTCCCATGTGGCAGCAGAGCATGGTGCTGCTGGTGGTATTCGGCGTCGCGCAGCTGGTGCAGTTGTGGCTCAACGCCCTGACCGGCAACCGCCCGCCGACCCTGACCTTCGTGCTGCCGGCACTGGTCAGTGCACTGCTCTGGCCCTGGGTGTGCACCCTGCTGCGCGCGGTGCACCGGCGCATGCGAGTCAACTGAACCGCGCTGCGGCGCCTGATTGCGAGACCTGTGCATGACCACGCTGTACCTGGCCTCCGCCTCGCCGCGCCGGCGCGAACTGCTCACGCAAATCGGCGTTGCCTTCGTCACCCGCGTGCAGCCCATCGACGAAACTCCGCAGCCCGCCGAGGCGCCTGCCGCCTATGTCGAGCGCCTGGCGCTGGCCAAGGCACAGGCGGTGCTCGCCACGCTGGATGATCGCCACGCCGCCGTGGTGCTCGGCTCCGATACCGCCGTGGTGCTCGATGGGCGCATTCTCGGCAAACCTGTCGACCGTGAGGATGGTTTGGCCACGCTGGCCGCGCTGGCCGGCCGCGAGCACCAGGTGCTGACCGCCGTCGCGCTGGTCAGCGCTACGCGGGCCGAGGCGCGCGTGGTGAGCAGCACGGTGCGCTTCAAGCCACTGACCCAGGCACAGATCGAAGCGTACTGGGCCACGGGCGAGCCATGCGACAAGGCCGGCAGTTATGGTATTCAGGGCCTGGCTGCGGTATTCGTCAGCCAGATGCAGGGCAGTTATTCAGCGGTGGTCGGCCTGCCGTTGTGCGAGACTGCCGAACTGCTCGCGCAATTCGCGATTCCGTGCTGGCAAACGACCGCCAGCGCATAACCCAGAGGTTGCAGGCCGCGAAGACCCGAGCATGATGAGCCCGGCGCAGCTTTCAGCTTCATCTCAGCCAAGAGATGGGCGCATGAGTGAAGAGATTCTGATCAACATCACGCCGATGGAGTCGCGCGTGGCGGTGGTGGAAAACGGTGTCCTGCAGGAAGTGCACGTCGAGCGCACCCAGCGCCGCGGCATCGTCGGCAACATCTACAAGGGCAAGGTGGTGCGCGTGCTGCCCGGCATGCAGGCGGCGTTCGTCGACATCGGCCTGGAACGTGCGGCGTTCATCCATGCCTCGGAAATCTCCAGCCGTGAAGGCAGTGCCGTGGAGAGCATCAGTGCCCTGGTGCACGAAGGCCAGAGCCTGACCGTGCAGGTCACCAAGGACCCCATCGGCAGCAAGGGCGCCCGGCTGACCACCCAGCTGTCGATCCCGTCGCGCTACCTGGTGTACATGCCGCGCACCAGTCATGTCGGCATTTCCCTGAAGATCGAGGACGAAGCCGAGCGCGAGCGCCTCAAGCAGGTGGTCGCCGACTGCGTGGCCGCCGAGGGCATCGCCGAGGCCGGCGGTTTCATCCTGCGTACCGCCGCCGATGGCGCCCGGGCCGAGGAGATCCTCGTCGATATCCGCTACCTGCGCCGGTTGTGGACGCAGATCGCCGAACAGATGAAAAGCGCGCCGACGCCCTCGGTGATCTACGAAGATTTGAGCCTGGCCCTGCGCACCCTGCGCGACCTGGTCAGCCCACGTTCCGAGAAGATCCGCGTCGACTCGCGGGAGACCTTCGGCAAGATCACCAGCTTCGTCGCCGAACTGATGCCGGAAATTTCCGACCGCCTGGAGCACTACCCGGGCGAGCGGCCGATTTTCGACCTGCACGGCATCGAGGACGAGATCCAGAAGGCCCTGGAGCGCAAGGTGCCGCTGAAATCCGGCGGCTACCTGATCATCGATCCGGCCGAGGCGATGAGCACCATCGACGTCAATACCGGCGCCTTCGTCGGTCATCGCACGCTCGAGGAAACCATCTTCAAGACCAACCTCGAGGCGGCCACCGCGATTGCCCGGCAGCTGCGCCTGCGCAACCTGGGCGGCATCATCATCATCGATTTCATCGACATGGAAGACGAGGAGCACCAGCGCCAGGTGCTGCGCACCCTGGAAAAACAGCTGGAGCGCGATCACGCCAAGACCAACATCATCGGCATCACCGAGCTCGGCCTGGTGCAGATGACCCGCAAGCGCACCCGCGAAAGCCTCGAGCAGGTGCTGTGCGAGCCGTGCAGCCACTGCCAGGGCCGCGGCAAGTTGAAGACTGCGGAAACCACCTGTTACGAGATTTTCAGGGAGATTCTCCGCGAAGCGCGTGCCTATCAACCCGAGGGTTATCGCGTGCTGGCCAACCAGAAGGTGGTTGATCGCCTGCTCGACGAAGAGTCGGGCAACGTCGCCGACCTCGAGGCATTCATTGGCCGAACCATCAAGTTCCAGGTCGAAACCATGTACTCCCAGGAACAATACGATGTGGTGCTGCTTTGACGGAGCCCGGCCGGGCCGGGGCATGAACTGAATGGCGCGTTTGGGGCTGGCGTTCGCCACGCTGTTGCGCTGGAGCCTGGGGCTGTGCGCGCTGGGCCTGGTACTGGCCGCCTTCTACGTGAGCCTGGGCCGCCAGTTGGTGCCGCTGGTGGCCGAGTATCGCCAGGAAGCTGAAGCCCGCGCCAGCGAGGCCCTGGGCATGCCGGTCAGTATCGGCGCGCTGGAAGGCCACTGGAGCGGTTTCGCGCCGCTGCTCACGGTGCGTGATCTGCGCGTTGGCGACGGCGAGCAGGCGCTGGCCCTTGACCAGGTGAAGGTCGTCCCTGACCTGCTCGGCAGTCTGCTGGCCTGGCAGCCACGCCTCGCCGATCTGCAGCTCGACGGCCTGAGCCTGACCCTGCGCGAGGACGAGCAGGGCGCCTGGCACGTGGAGGGCTTGCCGCAGCGCGAGGACCAGCCGCCGCTGGATATCGCCAAGGCGCTGCGCCAGTCCCAGGTGCTCGGTCATCTTTCCTTGCTGGGCAGCCGAGTGAGCATCCAGCCCCACGAACAAAAGCCGCTGCGGCTCACCGACATCAATCTCAGCGTCGATAACGGCAGCAGCCGGCAGCGCCTGAATGCGCGCCTGCACCTGCCGGATGGCCAGCCCCTGGCCCTGCAGCTGCGCACGCGTATCCAGCCCGAGCACTGGCAGGACGCCCGCGCCGAGCTGTACCTCAGCGCGCCGCAGAGCGACTGGGCCGCCTGGTTGCCGGCCAAACTGACCCGCGACTGGCACCTGGAGCAGCTGCAACTGGGCGGTGAGCTGTGGGGCGTATGGGACAAGCGTCAGCTGCAGCGTGCGGTGACCCGCCTGCATGCCCCCGCCATGGAAGGCCACCTTGGCGAGCGCAAGGCCGTCGCGCTCAAGGACCTGACCCTGAATGCCTACTTCGAGCGTAAGGGCGATGATTTCGACCTGCTGCTCGACGATTTCGCCTTCAGCCGTGGCGACAACCGCTGGGGCGAGGCGCGCATCACCCTGGGCCACCAGGCGGCCGGTAATGACCAGTCGCAGCGCTGGAAGCTGAGCGCCGATCACCTCGATGTCGGCCCCCTGGTGCCGCTGGTCGAAAGCCTGGCACCGCTGCCGGACACCGCCCTGGAGCTGCTGCAGACCCTCAAGCCCCATGGCGGCCTGCGCAACCTCAACGCCAGCTTCCAACCGGAGCTCGAAGGCCCCGAGCGGCTGCAGTTCTCGGCCAATCTGGAGCGTGTGGGCTTTTCCGCCTGGCACGCGTCGCCCGCTGTGGAAAATGGCAGCGGCAGCATCAGCGGCAATCTCGGCGAGGGTGAACTGAAGGTCGACAGCGAAGATTTCTCCCTGCACCTCACCACCCTGTTTCCCAAGGCCTGGGTCTATCAGCAGGCCAAGGGCCGCTTGACCTGGACCCTCGATGATGAAGGTTTCACCCTGCGCGCGCCCTACCTGCAGGTGGTGGGCGAAGAGGGCAAGGTGGCTGGCGATTTCCTGATCCGCATGCTCAAGGATCCCGAGCGCGAGGACTACATGGACCTGCGCGTCGGCATGCGCGATGGCGACGCGCGCTTCACCGAGAAATACCTGCCCAGCCGGGCACTCAGCCCGGCGCTGGATGAGTGGCTGAAAACCGCGATTCACGGCGGCAAGGTCAACGAGGGCTATTTCCAGTACCAGGGTTCGATCAATCGCAACCCCGATCCGGCGGTTCGCAGCATCAGCCTGTTCTTCGATGTACAGGATGCCGAGCTGGCCTTCCAGCCCGGCTGGCCTGTGCTGCGCGATGCCAGCGGGCAGGTGCTGATCGAAGACAGTGGCGTGCGTGTACGGGTGTCCGAAGGCCGCATTCTGGATAGTCGCGTGCGTGAGGTGTTCGCCGATATCCCCCATGTCGACCCAGGCCAGACCCCGCACCTGAAACTCAAGGGCAAGCTGCAGAGCAGCGTCGGCGATGGCTTGAAGATCCTCCAGGAAACCCCGCTGGGCGTCGCCGATACCTTCGCCGGCTGGAAGGGCGAGGGCGCCCTGGATGGCGCGCTGGATCTGGATATCCCGTTGCAAAAGGGCGAGCAGGCCAAGGTGATCGTCGACTTCAGCGCCGACAAGGCTGCGCTGACCATCAGCAAGCCCGAGCTGCAACTGACTGACGTGACCGGCGATTTCCGCTATGACACGGGTAAGGGCCTGAGCGCACCGTCGATCAGCGCGCGAGCGCTCGGCCACGCCATTCGCGGCAAGGCAGTGGCCGATGGCCGGCCCGGGCAGGCGCGTAGCCATATCGAAGCCAATGGCGTGGTGGCCCTGAACCAGCTGACGCAATGGCTGGGCGTCAAGCAGAAGCTGCCCGCCGAAGGCAGCCTGCCGTATCGCCTGCGTTTGAGCCTCGAAGGCGCGCAAAGCCAGCTGCGCGTCGATTCCAACCTCAAGGGCCTGAGCATTGCCCTGCCGGCACCCTTCGGCAAGGCGGCCAACGAGGAGCGCTATGCCGACTGGCGGATGAATTTCGGCGGCGCCGAGCAGCGCTACTGGCTCGACTACGCGGACGTCGCCAGCTTCACCCTGGCCGCACCGCCTGGCCAGTTCGAGCAGAGCCGCGGCGAGCTGCGCCTCGGCGATGGCCCGGCGATTCTGCCGCCCAACCGCGGTGTGCGCGTACGCGGGCGTGTCGCCCGGGTCAACCTGGCCGAGTGGCAGAAGGCAATCGAGCCCTATCAGCAGTCGTCGCGTCAGGACGCCCAGCAGCTGTTCAGCGATGCCGAGCTGCGCATCGGGCGTTTCGAGGGGCTTGGCCAGCAGCTCGATGAGCTCGATGTCGGCCTGCGCCCACTCGAGGGCGGTTGGTCGTTGAATCTGGACAGCGCCCTGGCCAAGGGGCGTATCGATCTGTTCGAGGCAGCGGATCGGCCCATCGTCGCCGACATGGAATACGTGCGCCTGCCGGCCGCCAAGGCAAAGACCGAGGGCGCGCCGGAGCCGGAAGGCCCCGACCCGTTGGCCAACTTCGACCCGCGGCAGATTCCGGCGCTGAACCTGCGCATCGCCCACGTGTTCCAGGGCAATGACGACATGGGCACCTGGTCGCTCAAGGCGCGCCCGGATGGCCAGGGCGTGCAGTTCAGCGACCTGGATATCAACCTCAAGGGCCTGCACCTGGGCGGCGCGATTGGCTGGCAGGGCGTGCCGGGGCAGACGCGCAGCTGGTACAAGGGGCGTATGCAGGGTGAAAAACTCTCCGAAGTGCTCAAGGCCTGGGGCTACGCGCCGTCGGCGACCAGCGAGAGCTTCCGCCTGGATGCCGACGGGCATTGGCCGGGCTCACCTGCCTGGTTCAACCTCAAGCGCTATTCCGGCAGCCTCGATGCGGCGCTGCGCAAGGGCCAGTTCGTCGAGGTGCAGGGCTCGGCCTCGGCGCTGCGGGTATTCGGGCTGCTGAACTTCAATTCCATCGGCCGCCGCCTGCGCCTGGACTTCTCCGACCTGCTCGACAAGGGCCTGAGCTACGACCGGGTGAAGGGCAACATGCTGGCCACCGACGGCGTGTTCGTCACCCAGGGGCCGATCACCATGACCGGGCCGTCGAGTAACCTGGAGCTCGACGGCACCCTGAACATGGTCAACGAGGGCATCGATGCCAAGCTGCTGGTGACCCTGCCGGTCACCAACAACCTGCCGATCGCCGCCTTGATCGTCGGTGCGCCGGCCATCGGCGGTGCGCTGTTCATTGCCGACAAGCTGCTCGGCGACCGCGTGGCGCGCTTCGCCAGCGTGCAGTACGACGTCAAGGGTACCTTGCACGATCCGCAACTGACCTTCGACAAGCCGTTCGAGAAACCCAACTGAGCCTGGAGGCCGTGATGTCATTCGCCGTGATCCAGATGGTCAGCCAGGACGATATCGCCGCCAACCTGGTCCAGGCTCGGCGCCTGCTCGAGCAGGCCGCAGCAGGTGGCGCGCGGTTGGCGGTGTTGCCGGAGAATTTCTCGGCCCTGGGGCGACGCGATGCCGCCGCGCTGGGGCATCTGGAGGCCAGCGGCCAGGGGCCGGTGTTGCCGTGGTTGCGGCGTACTGCCCGTGATCTCGGGTTGTGGATAGTGGCCGGAACCCTGCCGCTGCCGCCGCAAGGCCAGCCCGCTGGCAAGCCGCGGGCCTGTTCGCTGTTGGTCGACGCCCACGGCGAGTGCGTCGCCCGCTACGACAAGCTGCACCTGTTCGATGTGGATGTCAGCGACAGCCGTGGCCGTTATCGCGAGTCGGATGACTACGCCCATGGCGAGCAGGTGGTGGTGGCCGATACGCCCGTCGGGCGTCTGGGTTTGACCGTCTGCTACGACCTGCGCTTTCCTGAGTTGTATGGCGCCTTGCGGGAGGCAGGCGCCGAGCTGATCAGCGCGCCCTCGGCCTTTACCCGGGTTACCGGCGCGGCGCACTGGGAGGTGCTGATCCGCGCCCGTGCCATCGAGACCCAGTGCTATCTGCTGGCGGCCGCCCAGGGCGGCATTCACCCTGGCGGCCGGGAAACCTACGGCCACAGCCTGATCGTCGACCCCTGGGGGTGTAAGCTGGCCGAACAGCCCGAGGGCGAGGCGGCTTTGCTGGCCGCTCGCGATGCCGGCGCACAGGCCGCGATCCGCGAGCGTATGCCGGTGCTGCGGCACAAACGATTTTTCGCTGCGGCCGAACCGCGGCAGCCTGATGTGGAGACCTTATGAGCGACCTGTTATCGACCGTCAGCGAGCAACTGCTGAGCCCCGGCGGCCTGACCCTGGAGCACCTGCCGGGCGTGCTCGGCGAGCTGGCCGGCCCGGGAATCGATGCCGCCGACCTGTACTTCCAGACCCAGGTCTCGGAGACCTGGGTGCTCGAGGACGGCATCGTCAAGGAAGGCAGCTTCAACCTCGATCAGGGCGTGGGCGTGCGCGCCCAGTCCGGTGAGAAAACCGGCTTCGCCTACAGCAATGCGATCACCGCCGAAGCGCTGAGCCAGGCGGCTCGCGCCGCGCGTTCGATTGCCCGCGCCGGCCAGCAGGGCCGTGTGCAGGCCTTCAAGGCCACCCAGGTGATGCCGCTGTACGCCGCCGACAACCCGCTGGACGTGATCGACCGCGCCCAGAAGGTCGAGCTGCTCAAGCGTATCGATGTCGCGACCCGCGGCCTGGACCCACGCATCAAGCAGGTGACGGTGAGCCTGGCCGGGGTCTGGGATCGCGTGCTGGTCGCCGCCACCGACGGCAGCCTGGGCGCCGATATCCGCCCCCTGGTGCGCTTCAACGTCAGCGTGATCGTCGAGCAGAACGGGCGCCGCGAGCGTGGCGGCCACGGCGGCGGCGGGCGTACCGACTACCGCTACTTCCTCAACGAGGATCGCGCCATGGGCTACGCCCGCGAGGCGCTGCGCCAGGCGCTGGTCAACCTCGAAGCGATCGCTGCGCCGGCCGGCACCCTGCCGGTGGTGATGGGCGCCGGTTGGTCCGGTGTGCTGCTGCACGAGGCGGTCGGCCATGGCCTGGAAGGCGACTTCAACCGCAAGGGCAGCTCCAACTACAGCGGCAAGATCGGCCAGCAGGTAGCGTCCAAGCTGTGCACCATCGTCGACGACGGCACCCTGGCCGAGCGCCGCGGCTCGCTGAGCATGGACGACGAGGGCACGCCTACCCAGTGCACCACGCTGATCGAGAACGGCGTGCTCAAGGGCTACATGCAGGACAAGCTCAATGCCCGCCTGATGGGCGTGGCACGCACCGGCAACGGCCGCCGCGAGTCCTACTCGCACCTGCCCATGCCGCGCATGACCAACACCTACATGCTGGCCGGTGAAAGCGACCCCGAGGAAATCATCCGTTCGGTGAAGAAGGGCATCTACTGCGCCAACCTCGGCGGTGGCCAGGTCGACATCACCAGCGGCAAGTTCGTGTTCTCCACCAGCGAGGCCTACCTGATCGAAGACGGCAGGATCACCGCGCCGGTCAAGGGCGCGACCCTGATCGGCAACGGGCCGGAGGCGATGAGCAAGGTCTCGATGGTTGGCAACGACCTGGCGCTGGATAGCGGTGTCGGCACCTGCGGCAAGGACGGCCAGTCGGTGCCGGTCGGCGTTGGCCAGCCGACCCTGAAGATCGATGCGATCACGGTCGGCGGTACCGGCGCTTGAGCCGCGCCGCTGCCAGCCACGCGGCCCGGCGAAACCTAGCGCAGGCCGCGCTGGGCTTCGTCGAGCTCGCGGATGTACTTGAAGATCTTGCGTGACGACGCCGGTGCCTTGTTCTGCGCGGCTTCGTGCTGGGCGTGGCGAATCAGCCCACGCAGGTGCTGGCGGTCGGCAGCGGGGTAGTCGGTGAGGAATTTTTCCAGCACTTCGTCGTTGCCCTCGATCAGCCGGTCGCGCCAGCGTTCGAGATTGTGGAAGCGTTCGTTGTACTGGCGCGTGGAGGCGTCGACCTGGTCGAGCAGGGTGAGAATGGCCTCGATGTCCTGTTCGCGCATCAGCTTGCCGATGAACTGGACATGGCGTTTCTTGGCCGAATTGGCGGTGTGCTTCGGTGCCTCTTCCAGTGCCCGGCGCAGGGCGTCGGTCAGCGGTAGCTTGCGCTGCAGGTCGGGCTTGAGGCCGACCAGGCGCTGGCCAAGGTCCTGCAGGGCATGCAGCTCGCGCTTGACCTGGGTTTTGCTCTTCTCGCCGGAGAAGTCATCGGAGTAATCAGACATGGTGCGGTGATCCAATGGGAAACGCCGCCATGATAGCAGCAAGTTTCTTGCCGCATGCGCGACCCGCGTCGTTGCCGCTGTGGCCCTCGTTCAGGAGTCGTTATGAGTGAAGTGGAAGTAGTCGGACCCGCCGCGTTGCCAGGTTTGCAGGCGCAGGTCGAGCAGATTCTCGCCGAGGCCAGCAAGCAGGGGGCCACGGCCTGCGAGGTCGCCGTGTCGGTGGAGCAGGGGTTGTCCACCACGGTGCGTCAGCGCGAGGTGGAAACCGTCGAATTCAATCGCGATCAGGGGTTTGGCATCACCCTCTACGTCGGCCAGCGCAAGGGCTCGGCCAGCACCTCGGCCACCGGTGAGGCGGCCATTCGCGAAACCGTGGCCGCTGCCCTGGCCATTGCCAAGCACGCCTCGGAGGATGAGAGCGCCGGCCTGGCCGATGCCGCGTTGATGGCGCGCGAGCTGCCGGAGCTGGACCTCTACCACGCCTGGGACATCACTCCGGAGCAGGCGATCGAGCGTGCGCTGCTCTGCGAGGCGGCGGCCTTCGATGCCGACCCGCGCATCCGCAATGCCGATGGCACCAGCCTGGGTAGCCATCAGAGCTGTCGCGTGTATGGCAACAGCCACGGCTTCGTCGGGGGGTATGCCAGCACCCGGCACAGCCTCAGCTGCGTGATGATCGCCGAGAGCGAAGGGCAGATGCAGCGCGATTACTGGTACGACGTGAACCGCCAGGGCCATCTGCTCGCCGACGCTGCCAGCATCGGCCGGCGCGCCGCGCAGCGGGCGGTCAGCCGCCTGGGCGCTCGCCCGGTGCCGACCTGCGAGGTTCCGGTGCTGTTTTCCGCCGAGTTGGCCACCGGCCTGTTCGGCAGCTTTCTCGGGGCGATTTCCGGCGGTGCGCTGTACCGCAAGTCGTCGTTCCTCGAAGGGTCCCTGGGCGAGCAGTTGTTCCCGTCCTGGCTGAACCTCGACGAGCGCCCGCACATTCCGCGCGCCATGGGCAGCGCCGCGTTCGACGGCGACGGCCTGGCCACCTATGCCAAGCCGTTCGTCGAAGGTGGTCGGCTGGTCTCCTACATCCTGAGCACCTATTCCGGCCGCAAGCTGGGCATGCCCAGTACCGCCAACGCCGGGGGCGTGCACAACCTGTTCGTCAGTCATGGCGAGGAGGATCAGCAGGCGCTGATCAAGCGCATGGGCCGTGGCCTGCTGGTCACCGAGCTGATGGGCCACGGCCTGAACATGGTGACCGGTGATTATTCCCGCGGTGCCGGTGGCTACTGGGTGGAGAATGGCGAGATCCAGTTCGCCGTGCAGGAAGTGACCATTGCCGGCAACATGCGCGACATGTTCCGGCAGATCGTTGCCGTGGGCAGCGATCTGGAGCTGCGCAGCAATATCCGCACGGGCTCGGTGCTGATCGAGAAGATGACCGTCGCCGGTAGCTGAATCCCCAGGGGCGCCTTTGGCGCCCGCTGTCTCGCAAGCCGTCGCGCAAGGCGACGGTTTCGCTCATCCACCTGCTTTTTCCAAACGGCCCGCGGGGCCTGTCTGAGCGTAAATCGGCCATCACCCTGAATCGCCACCTGCGGTTGCATTCGCCACAAAGGATTGATTATTTTTTCTATATAGGAATTAATATCATTATCTTTTGAGGGATTGCCATGAGATTTCGCACCCGCACCACACCTTGCCTGGACTGCTGGCACTGGCTGGGATTGAGGATCCGCTGCGCGCTGCTGCCGGACGAGCCGCGGCTGCTGGAGCTGCACTGGGCCCAGGGGCGGCAGTTGGTCGAACACGGGCGCCTGTGCCCCTGGCGGATGTCGCTGACCACCCTGACCCTGCTCATGGACACCGCCTGCGACACGGCACTGCCCTGGCATTGGCGCAGTGTCTGCCTGGATCATGCCTATCGCTCGCTCTATGCCCTGCAGCACCTGGCGGTCGACCGCGAGCAGCAGTGCAGCCTGATCCGCGTGCGCAATCGCCTGGCGACGTTGCGCATGCAGCCCTCGCTTTCGATCTCCGAACTGGCAGAAGGAAACCCCTATGAGTAACCACCACGGCGACACCCGTATCGAACGCGACAGCATGGGTGAGCTGGCTGTGCCCGCCGAGGCGCTGTATGGCGCCCAGACCCAGCGTGCGGTAGACAACTTCCCGGTGTCCGGGCTGGCCATGCCCGAGGCGTTCATTCGCGCCCTGGTGCTGGCCAAGGCAGCCGCCGCTCGCGCCAACGTCGATCTCGAGCAGATTCTGCCCGCCCAGGGCGATGCCATCGTTGCGGCGTGCCAGCAATTGCTGGCCGAGGACTTCATGCAACATTTCCCGGTGGACGTTTTCCAGACCGGCTCCGGCACCAGCTCCAACATGAACGCCAACGAGGTGATCGCCACCCTGGCCACACGCATCCTGGGCGAGCCGATCAACCCCAACGATCACGTCAACTGCGGGCAGAGCAGCAACGACATCATTCCCACCACCATTCATGTCAGCGCCGCCATCGAGGTCAGCGAAAGGCTGCTGCCGGCGCTGGGGCATCTGCTCGAAGTGCTGTGCAACAAGTCCCTGGAGGTGCAGCCCTACGTGAAAACCGGTCGCACCCACCTGATGGATGCCATGCCGGTGCGCATGAGCCAGGTGCTGGATGGCTGGGCCCAGCAGATACAGGCCAACATCCAGTTGCTCACCGGGCTACTGCCGGCGCTGCAGGCCCTGGCCCAGGGCGGCACGGCGGTCGGTACCGGCATCAACGCCCATCCACGCTTTGCCGAACTGTTCTGCCAGGAGCTCAACGCCTTGACCGCTCGGCAGTTCACCCCGGGCAGCAACTTCTTCGCCTTGATCGGCTCCCAGGACACCGCAGTCGCACTGTCCGGGCAGCTGAAGACGACCGCCGTCTCGCTGATGAAGATCGCCAACGATCTGCGCTGGATGAACTCCGGGCCCCTGGCCGGGTTGAGCGAGATCGAACTCGAGGCCCTGCAGCCCGGCTCCTCGATCATGCCCGGCAAGGTCAATCCGGTGATCCCGGAGGCCACCGCCATGGTCGCCGCGCAGGTGATCGGCAATGACGCCGCCATCGCCATTGCCGGGCAGTCCGGCAACTTCGAGCTGAACGTGATGCTGCCGGTGATCGCCCACAACCTGCTCGGCAGCATCGAGCTGCTGAGCAACGCCAGCCGTCTGCTGGCCGACCGCGCCATCGCCAGCTTCAAGGTCAACGAGCCCAAGCTCAAGGAAGCGCTGGGGCGCAACCCGATCCTGGTTACCGCGCTCAATCCCCTGATCGGTTACCAGAAGGCTGCGGAAATCGCCAAGCAGGCCTACCGCGAAGGCCGGCCGATCATCGACGTGGCCGAGGAAATGACCGAGCTGGGGCGTGCCGAACTGGAGCAATTGCTCAACCCCGAGCGCCTTACCAAGGGCGGTCTCTAAGCGCTGCAGCGTTCGCGCAGCGGTGTGCCGAGCCCAGGCGAGGAGGCCGATCATGGAACAGTGGCAACGACTCATCGCAGCCGCTAATCGCTACTTCGCCGCAGGCCGCTGGGTCGAGGCACGCGAACAGTATCTGCAGGCACTTGCCCTGGCGCAGGTGCTGTTCGAGCGCTGGCGCGATGCCGATGCAGCCGTGGCGGCGCTGGTCGTTTCGCAGCACAACCTGGCCGATCTGCAGTTGGCGATCGGTCACCCCGAGGGCGCTGCCGAGCACCTGTGTGCCTGTCACGAGCACCTGTTGCGCTGCATGGCGGCCGAGCATCTGGCCCCCGCATTGCGCCAGGCCGCCATGAACCACAGCCGGCGCACCTATGCCAGTGTATTGAACTTTGTCGCCGAGCACGGGGCCTACCCCCGTACAGATCGATTGCTGGATGCCCAGGCGTCCGGCGATGCATCAACGGCAGCACGCCTTGTGCCTGCCCCCCGTCAGTACCATTAGAGGAGTGAAACCATGCCGTATAGCCTGCCTGCTCTGCCTTATGCCTACGATGCCCTGGAACCGCACATCGATGCGCAGACCATGGAGATCCACCACAGCAAGCACCACCAGACCTACGTCAACAACCTCAATGCCGCCCTGGAAGGCAACCCGCTGGGCGAGCTGCCGGTCGAGGAGCTGCTGACCCGCCTCAAGGAGGTGCCGGAAGACAAGCGCGGCGCCGTGATCAATAACGGTGGCGGCCACGCCAACCACTCGCTGTTCTGGACGGTGATGAGCACCAATGGCGGTGGCGAGCCCCAGGGCGACCTGAAAGCCGCCATCGACAGCCAGCTGGGTGGCTTCGAGGCCTTCAAGGAAGCCTTCACCAAGGCGGCGCTGACCCGTTTCGGCAGCGGCTGGGCGTGGCTCAGCGTGACGCCGCAGAACAAGCTGGTGGTCGAGAGCACCGGTAACCAGGACAGCCCGTTGATGAATGGCAACACGCCGATCCTCGGTCTGGACGTCTGGGAACATGCCTACTACCTGCGTTACCAGAACCGTCGTCCGGAATACATCGGCGCGTTCTACAACGTCGTGGACTGGGCGGAGGTTGCCCGTCGCTACCAAGCCGCGATGGCGTGATCGACGGTTTCAGGAGCCGCCATGAACCCACTGCATGAGCTGATCGTGGCCAACCGCCGCTCACTGCGTCATGCACTGGGTTTCATGGTGGTTTTTGCCGGCGGGTTGATTCTCGTCGGCAAGCTCCTGAATGGCGCCCCGGGCTGGTTCTGAGCAACCTGGTTGAGCGGCGCGTCCTAGCCGAATGAGCTACTCGCCTTCGTCGAAGTAGTCGTTGATCAGATTGACCAGGGCCTGCAGCGCCTCGTCCTCGCGCTCACCCTCGGTCAGCAGGTGGACGTTGGTGCCTTTGCCGGCTGCCAGCATCATCACCGCCATGATGCTCTTGCCATCGACCAGTGCTTCGGCGCTCCGACCAATCCTCACCTGACACGGAAAGCGCCCCGCGACGCCAACGAACTTGGCAGCCGCCCGGGCATGCAGGCCGAGCTTGTTGATGATGGTGATTTCACGGGCGGGCATCGCGGCAATTCCTTAACTGAGGTCGCGGTGGCGAATCTGGACGTTCTTCAGCAGTGGCTTGAGCGCCTGGCCCAGGCGATTGGCCAGGTAGACGGAGCGGTGGTGACCGCCTGTGCAGCCGATGGCCACGGTCACGTAGGAGCGGTTGCTGGCCGCGAAGCGCGGCAGCCATTTGTGCAGGTAGGTATGGATGTCCTGATACATCTCCTCGACATCCGCCTGCGCCGCCAGGTACTCCTCCACCGGCTGTTCGAGGCCGGTGAAATCACGCAGCTCGGGTTTCCAGTAGGGGTTGGGCAGGCAGCGCACGTCGAATACCAGGTCGGCATCCACCGGCATGCCGCGCTTGAAACCGAATGACTCGATCAGGTACGCGGTACCCGGCTCCGACTGGTTGAGCAGGCGCAACTTGAGGGTGTCGCGCAGCTGGTAGAGATTGAGGTGGGTGGTGTCGATCTTCAGGTCGGCGCGATCGATGATCGGGCTCAGCAGCTTGACCTCGGCGACCATGGCCTCGGCCAGGGAGCGCTGGTCGTTGGTCAGCGGGTGACGCCGGCGGGTCTCCGAAAAGCGTTTGAGCAGGGTTTCTTCACTGGCATCCAGGTACAGCACGTCGCAACGAATGTTGCGCGAGCGTACTTCGTCGAGCAGTTCGGAGAAGCGCTTGAGCTGGCTGGGCAGGTTGCGCGCATCGATGGATACCGCCACCTGCGGATGCAGCAGTTCGGTATTGGGCAGTGCGCGCTCCGCCAGCTCGGGCAGCAGCCCCGCCGGCAGGTTGTCGATGCAATAGAACCCGTTATCTTCGAGCACGTCGAGCGCCGTGCTCTTGCCCGAACCAGAACGACCGCTGACGATGATCAGGCGCATGGGTCAACCCCGTAGGCTATTGGCCGTTCTGGACGTTCACGACGGTCTGATACAGGGCATCACTGTCCTGGGCCTGGCGAAGCCGTTCGCGGACTTCCTCACGGTCGAACATGCTGGCGATCTGGCGCAGTAGCTCGAGGTGCTCGTCGGTGGCCGCTTCGGGCACCAGCAGCACGAAGAGCAGGTCGACCGGGGCACCGTCGATGGCGTCGAAGTCGACGGCATTGCTCAGCTTGAGCAGGGCGCTGATCGGCGTGCTGCAGCCGGGCAGCCGACAATGGGGAATGGCGATGCCGTTGCCGAAGCCGGTCGAGCCGAGCTTCTCGCGGGCGATCAGGCTTTCATAGATGGTCTGGCCATCGAGATCGGGCAGGTCGCGGGCGATCACGCTGGCTATCTGTTCGAGGACACGCTTCTTGCTGCCGCCCGGCACGTTCACCAGGGAACGGCCGGGGGTCAGGATGGTTTCAAGTCGGATCATAGGAGAAGGACGAACTCAGCGGGCCATTGCGCCCTGCTGGCGATCGAGCTGTTTTTCCTTGTGCTTGATAAGTTGGCGATCGAGTTTGTCGGTGAGTAGATCGATGGCTGCGTACATGTCGTCGTGTTCGGCATTGGCCACCACTTCGCCTCCGGCGATGTGCAGGGTGGCTTCGACTTTCTGCTTGAGCTTCTCGACCTCCAGGATAACCTGCACATTGGTGATCTTGTCGAAGTGCCGCTCGAGGCGCTCGAGCTTCTCTTCGATGTAGCTGCGTAGTGCGTCTGTCACATCCAGCTGGTGCCCACTGATGTTGACTTGCATACCGCTTCTCCTTGTTGCCGTGTGTGAGTGGCAGGTTTTCACACCTACCGCAGGAACACTGAGGCTTTACTACAAGGGCTCCCTTACATCAGTCGCTTGCGTTCGCTCGAAGGCGCTATACCGAGCGATTCACGGTACTTGGCGACTGTGCGGCGCGCCACTTGAATGCCCTGTGCTTCCAGTAAACCAGCGATCTTGCTGTCGCTCAATGGCTTTTTTGCATTTTCCGCCGCGACCAGTTTCTTGATGATCGCGCGGATCGCGGTCGACGAACATTCGCCGCCTTCGGCGGTGCTGACGTGGCTGGAGAAGAAGTATTTCAGCTCGTAAATACCCCGTGGGGTATGCATGTATTTTTGGGTGGTAACCCGGGAAATGGTTGACTCGTGCATGCCCACCGCCTCGGCGATGTCGTGCAATACCAGCGGTTTCATCGCCTCGTCGCCGTAGTCGAGGAAGCCGCGCTGGTGTTCGACGATCTGGGTGGCGACCTTCATCAGGGTTTCGTTACGGCTCTGCAGGCTCTTGATGAACCAGCGTGCTTCCTGCAGCTGATTGCGCATGAAGGTATTGTCGGCACTGGAGTCGGCGCGCTTCACGAAGCCGGCATATTGCGCGTTGACGCGCAGGCGCGGCATGGCTTCCTGGTTGAGCTCGACCAGCCAGCGCTCATTGTGCTTGCGCACGATCACGTCCGGCACCACGTATTCCGGCTCGCTGGATTCGATCTGCGAGCCAGGGCGCGGGTTGAGGCTCTGGATCAGCTCGATGATCGGGCGCAGCTCGTCTTCCTTGAGCTTCATGCGGCGCATCAGCTGACTGTAGTCACGGTTGCCGAGCAGGTCCAGATAGTCGCCCGTCAGGCGCTGGGCTTCCTTGAGCCACGGCGTGGAGGCGGGCAGCTGGCGCAGTTGCAGGAGCAGGCACTCACGCAGGTCACGCGCGCCAATGCCGGATGGCTCGAACTGCTGGATACGGTGCAGAACCGCTTCGACTTCATCGAGCTCGACGTCCAGTTCAGGATCGAAGGAGGCGACGATTTCATCGAGGGTCTCTTCCAGGTAACCCTGGTCGTTGATGCAGTCGATCAGCGTGACCGCGATCAGCCGGTCCTTGTCGGACATCGGCGCCAGGTTGAGTTGCCAGAGCATATGGCTCTGCAGGCTTTCGCCCGAGGAGGTGCGGGTGGTGAAATCCCATTCGTCATCATCGTTGCTGGGCAGGCTGCTGGCGCTGGTCTGGTAGATGTCTTCCCAGGCGGTATCGACCGGCAACTCGTTGGGAATACGCTCCCCCCATTCGCCTTCTTCCAGGTTGTCGACGGTCTGGGTGTTTTCCTGGAAGCTCGATTCCTGAAAGGTTTCTTCCTGCGCCACGGTCGCGGTCGCGCTTTCCGCGCCATCGGCCATCGGGTCGGAATTGTCGAAGTCTTCGCCTTCTTCCTGGCGCTCCAGCATCGGGTTGGATTCCAATGCCTCCTGGATTTCCTGTTGCAGGTCCAGGGTCGACAGTTGGAGCAGGCGAATGGCTTGTTGCAGCTGCGGTGTCATCGTCAGCTGCTGGCCCATTTTCAGGACTAGCGATGGTTTCATTGCAGACCTTATCCGGCGTCTGTACGTAATCCACGACAGGGCGACGAAGCGCCACTAGGAAGCAAATTATATGCCTGAATTCGAGCCCTTTGCCTAGGGCCTGTTACCATTTCGTTGCGATAGAGCTGGAACGGTAACAGGCGCTTGCAAAGAATCATGGGGAGAGGAATCCGCTACAGGCGGAATTCATGGCCCAGATAGACTTCCTTGACCATCTGGTTGGCCAGGATCGCCGCCGAATCACCTTCGGCAATCAGCTGGCCATCGCTGACGATGTAGGCGGTTTCGCAGATGTCCAGGGTTTCACGGACGTTGTGATCGGTGATCAGCACGCCAATGCCCTTGGCCTTGAGGTGATGAATGATCTGCTTGATGTCGCCCACCGAGATCGGGTCGACGCCGGCGAAGGGTTCATCGAGCAGGATGAATTTCGGCGAGGTGGCCAGGGCGCGAGCGATTTCCACACGACGACGTTCGCCGCCGGACAGGCTCATGCCCAGGTTGTCGCGGATGTGGGTGATGTGGAATTCCTGCAGCAGGCTCTCGAGCTCCTGCAGTCGCTGTTCGCGGCTGAGATCCTTGCGGGTTTCCAGGATCGCCATGATGTTGTCGGCGACACTGAGCTTGCGAAAGATCGAGGCTTCCTGGGGCAGGTAGCCAATCCCGGCACGGGCACGGCCGTGCATCGGCTGGTGGCTGACGTCCAGGTCATCGATCAGCACGCGGCCCTGGTCGGCCTGCACCAGGCCGACGATCATGTAGAAGCAGGTGGTCTTGCCGGCGCCGTTGGGACCGAGCAGGCCGACGATCTGCCCGCTCTCGATGCTCAGGCTGACGTCGCGCACGACCTGGCGTCCCTTGTAGCTCTTGGCCAGGTGCTGGGCTTTCAAAGTCGCCATGGTTATTGGCCCTGCTCGGCAGCCGGGGCTGCTTTCTTCTGCGGCTGGATCACCATGTCGATCCGCGGGCGCGGGGTCGACACGTTGGTGCCAGTGGCACGGCCGGCGTTGACGATCTGGCGGCGCGTGTCGTAGACGATCTTCTCGCCTTCGAAGGTGTTGCCTTCCTGCACGACCTTGGCCTGGTCGATCAGCACGATGCGCTCGTTGGCGGCAAAGTACTGGATGGTCAGGCCGTACGCCTTGACGATCTGCTTGTCGGCTGCCGGCTTCTGCTCGTAGTAGGCCGGCTTGCCCACCGAGGTGAACACGTCGACTTCGCCCTGGGCATTCTGGGTGATGGTGACGGTGTCGCCGGTGATCTTCATGGTGCCCTGGGTGATGACGACGTCGCCGCGGTACACGGCTACGCCTTGCTTGTCGTCCAGTTCAGCGCTGTCGGCCTGCACGCGGATCGGTTGATCGCGGTCACTCGGCAGAGCCCAGGCGCTTACGCTTCCGAGCGTGGCGCCGAGGCTGAGAAGTAGGGGGAGGGTTTTAACGAACCTCATGCTGGCCTCTTACATTGGACTGCAGGATCATCCTGCCGTCATTCAAGTACGCTTTCATTCCTTGTGCCGTGGTCACCCCATTGGCCGCGTCGATTCTAACGGCTTGCTGGGTCTGCGCATAATCCTTCTGCGGGAATACGGTCAGGCGGCTGGTGGTGAGTATAGTGGGGCGGCCCTTTTCGTCGGTGCGCTCGACGCGCACTTGGTCGATCAGTTCGACCTCGTTGCCGTCGGGGCCGACTTCGCCACGGGCGCTGCGTACCTTCCAGGGCAGCTCGGTGCCGCGGAACAGGTTCATGCGTGGTTCGGTCAAAAGCGTGGTGTCGGTGCTCTGCACATGCTCGAGTCGTTCGCTGGTCATGTCGTTCTGCACCCTGCCGTCAGGCAGGTACTGCACGCTGCGCGCATTGATCGCGTAGAAGTCGATCGGGTTTTCCGGCCCGCTGTGTTGCGGCGTGCTGGAGAAGCTGTCCGGATTGATGTTCCAGTAGCCGGCCGCCACTATCAGCAGTGCGCCGAAGGTCAGCAGGACGGGAGTGAGGTATTTGCGCAGCATCGGCAGGCCCTAGAGGTAGGCGGATTGGGCGGCGTCGAGCGTGCCCTGTCCGCGCATGATCAGTTCACAGAATTCACGGGCGGCGCCTTCGCCGCCGCGCGCCTGGGTCACGCCATGGGCATGCTCGCGGACGAACTGGTTGGCGCTGGCCACCGCCATGCCCAGGCCGACCCGGCGGATTACCGGCAGATCCGGCAGGTCATCACCCAGGTAGGCGACCTGTTCGTAGCTCAGGCCCAGTTCGGCGAGCAGCTCGTCGAGCACGTCGAGTTTGTCTTCGCGGCCCTGGTACAGGTGCTGGATGCCGAGGTTCTGCGCACGGCGCTCGACCACCGGGGTCTTGCGCCCGCTGATGATCGCGGTGCGCACGCCTGAATTGATCAGCATCTTGATGCCCTGGCCGTCGAGCGTGTTGAAGGTCTTGAATTCGCTGCCGTCGACCAGAAAGTAAAGCTTGCCGTCGGTGAGCACGCCATCGACATCGAAGATCGCCAGTTTGATCGCCTGGGTACGCTGCAGCAGGTCGTTCATCACATGACCCCCGCGCGCAGCAGGTCGCCAAGGTTGAAGGCGCCCACCGGAAAGCCATTCGCGTCGACCACCACCAGGGCGCTGATCTTGTTGTCTTCCATGATCTTCAGGGCCTCGGCGGCAAGCATGTCGGCCCGGGCGGTCTTGCCGCGCGGGGTCATGACCTCGTCGATGCGCGCGTCCCGCACGTCGATGCCCTTGTCCAGGGCGCGGCGCAGGTCGCCATCGGTGAATACCCCGGCGAGGCGGCCGTCGTCTTCGAGCACGGCGGTCATGCCCAGGCCTTTCTGGGTCATTTCCAGCAGCGCATCGCGCAGCCCGGTGCCGCGCTTGACCTGGGGCAGGCTGTCACCGGCGTGCATGACGTTCTCGACCTTGAGCAGCAAGCGGCGACCCAGGGCGCCGCCGGGGTGCGAGAAGGCAAAATCTTCGGCGGTGAAGCCGCGGGCTTCGAGCAGGGCGATGGCCAGCGCATCACCCAGCACCAGCGAGGCGGTGGTCGAGGAGGTGGGGGCCAGGTTCAGCGGGCAGGCTTCCTTGGCCACGCGGGTGTCGAGGTTGACTTCGGCGGCCTTGGACAGCGGCGACTCGGGGTTGCCGGTCATGCTGATCAGGGTAATGCCGAGGCGCTTGATCAGCGGCAGCAGGGTGACGATTTCCGCGGTGGAGCCCGAGTTGGACAGCGCCAGTACCACGTCATCGCGGGTGATCATGCCCATGTCGCCGTGGCTGGCCTCGGCCGGATGCACGAAAAAAGCGGTGGTGCCGGTGCTGGCCAGGGTCGCGGCGATCTTGTTGCCGATATGCCCGGACTTGCCCATGCCCACCACCACCACGCGGCCCTTGCTGGCCAGAATCAGCTCGCAGGCCTTGACGAAATTGGCGTCGATACGAGGCAGCAGCTCCTGCACCGCCTCGATCTCGAGGCGAATGGTGCGCTGTGCGGAATCAATCAGGTCACGGGTCTGGTTCATGCTCGGCTTGGACTGCTCGACGAAAAAGACGGGATTATAGCGGGAAAGCCCTCTGGACTCATCATCCATGCGGTACTCCATAAATGGCAAAGCTGTCACAACCCTGAACACCGGTGCTGCCGGGTTTTGGCGAGCAAATGGGCAAATGCTATAGTCCGCAGCCTTTTCGAGGGGCAAACGGAGTGCCCTTGTCCCGATCCCGGGCGTCTGATTAGGAAGGCAGTACGCAATGGAGTTCCAATGAACGCGGAAAATCAGTACGCGGTCGAGCTTAAGAACGTAAGTTTTCAGCGCGGCGAGCGAGCTATCTTCAAGAACGTCGACATCTGCATCCCGCGTGGCAAGGTTACCGGGATCATGGGGCCTTCCGGCTGTGGCAAGACCACGCTGCTGCGGCTGATCGCTGCCGAACTGCGCCCGAGCGGCGGCGAGATCCGGGTCAACGGCCTCAACCTGCCCGACCTGTCGCGCAGCGAACTGTTCGACATGCGCAAGCAGATGGGCGTGCTGTTTCAGAGTGGCGCGCTGTTCACCGATCTCGACGTGTTCGAGAACGTGGCCTTTCCGCTGCGTGTGCACACCCAACTGCCTGAAGAAATGATTCGTGACATTGTGCTGATGAAGCTGCAGGCCGTCGGCTTGCGCGGGGCCATCGAGCTGATGCCTGATGAGCTCTCCGGTGGCATGAAGCGTCGCGTCGCCTTGGCGCGGGCGATCGCGCTGGACCCGCAGATTCTCATGTATGACGAGCCGTTCGTCGGTCAGGACCCGATCGCCATGGGCGTGCTGGTGCGCCTGATCCGGCTGCTCAACGATGCGCTGGGCATCACCAGTATCGTGGTTTCCCATGACCTGGCCGAGACGGCCAGCATCGCCGACTACATCTATGTGGTAGGTGACAGCCAGGTGCTGGGCCAGGGAACGCCGGCCGAGCTGCGTGACTCGGATAATCCGCGGGTGCGTCAATTCATGCAGGGAACGCCAGACGGCCCGGTTCCCTTCCATTTCCAAGCGCCGAATTACCACGACGATCTACTGGGAGGGCGCTGATGCGCAGGACATCTTCACTCGAACGCGTTCGCCTGTTCGGGCGGGCGGGTATCGATGTGGTCGCCGCGCTGGGGCGTTCGACGATCTTTCTGCTGCGCGCGCTGTTCGGCCGCGGCACCTCGGGCAATGGCCTGCAGCTGCTGATCAAGCAGCTGTATTCGGTGGGGGTGCTGTCCCTGGCGATCATCGTGGTGTCGGGGGTGTTCATCGGCATGGTGCTGTCGTTGCAGGGCTTCAGCATTCTGGCCAAATACGGCTCCGAGCAGGCGGTGGGGCAGATGGTCGCCCTGACCCTGCTGCGTGAGTTGGGGCCGGTGGTCACCGCGCTGCTGTTTGCCGGGCGTGCCGGGTCGGCGCTGACCGCCGAGATCGGCAACATGAAATCCACCGAGCAGCTGTCCAGCCTGGCGATGATCGGCGTCGACCCGCTCAAGCACATTGTCGCGCCGCGCCTGTGGGCCGGCTTCATTTCCATGCCGCTGCTGGCGATGATCTTCAGCGTGGTGGGCATCTGGGGCGGCGCGATGGTCGCCGTCGATTGGCTGGGCGTCTACGAGGGCTCGTTCTGGGCCAACATGCAAAACAGTGTTTCGTTCCGCGAAGACGTGCTCAACGGCGTGATCAAGAGCCTGGTCTTCGCCTTCGTGGTGACCTGGATCGCCGTGTTCCAGGGCTATGACTGCGAACCCACTTCCGAAGGCATCAGCCGGGCGACCACCCGCACGGTGGTGTATGCCTCGCTGGCCGTACTCGGGCTGGACTTCATTCTGACCGCTTTGATGTTTGGAGATTTCTGATGCAAAACCGCACGATGGAAATCGGTGTCGGCCTGTTCCTGCTGGCCGGCTTGCTGGCCCTGTTGCTGCTGGCTCTGCGCGTCAGTGGCCTGGCGCCGGCTAACAGCGTCGATACCTACAAGGTGTACGCCCATTTCGACAATATTGCCGGCCTCACCGTACGCGCCAAGGTAACCATGGCCGGGGTCAATATCGGCCGCGTCACGGCCATCGATCTGGATCGCGACAGCTACACCGGACGGGTAACGATGGAACTCGACAGCGCTGTCGACAATCTTCCGGTGGACTCCACCGCATCGATCCTGACCGCTGGTCTGCTCGGTGAAAAGTATGTGGGTATCAGCGTGGGCGGCGACGAAGAGTTGCTGGCCGATGGCGGAACCATCCACGACACCCAATCTTCTCTGGTGCTCGAAGACCTGATTGGCAAGTTCTTGCTCAATTCGGTGAACAGAGACCAGGAAAGCCAATGAGGTACCCGATGATGATCAAGACCCTGCGCAACAGCCTCGTCGCTCTGCTGGCCGCTCTGCCCCTGCTGGCCGTGGCGGCGCCCGCCGCCCATGAAGTGGTGCAGAAAACCACCGATACCCTGCTGGCCGACCTCAAGGCCAACAAGGATGAGTACCGCAACAATCCGGACGCCTTCTATAACTCGCTCAACGAGATTCTCGGCCCGGTGGTGGATGTCGACGGCGTTGCGCGCAGTGTGATGACCGTGCGTTATTCGCGCCAGGCCACGCCCGAGCAGATGACGCGCTTCCAGGAGAACTTCAAGCGTAGCCTGATGCAGTTCTATGGCAACGCATTGCTGGAATACAACAACCAGGACATCCGGGTGATTCCCGCCTCCGGCAAGCAGAACGCCGAGCGCACCTCGGTGAACATGGAAATCCGCGACGGCAAGGGTGTGGTGTACCCGCTGTCGTACACCATGGTGGCCATGGACGGAACCTGGAAGCTGCGCAACGTGGTGATCAACGGCATCAACGTCGGCAAGCTGTTCCGTGACCAGTTCGCCCAGTCGATGCAGAACAACCGCAACGACCTCGACAAGGTCATCGACAGCTGGGCCGACACCGTGGCCAGGGCGCGTCAGGCGCGGGGGACGTCGTGAGTCCGGCGGCCATCGTCGAGCAGGCGCCGGGTGTGCTCGCACTCACCGGCGTGCTCGACTACCAGAGCGGCCCGGCCTTGCGCGAGCAGGGCGGGCGGCTGATTCGCGGCACCCAGGCCGCTGCGTGCGTGATCGACTGCTCGGCCGTCGAGAAGTCCAGCAGCGTCGGCCTGTCGCTGCTGCTGTGCTACATGCGTGATGCGCGTGCCGCCGGCAAGCAGCTGAGCGTGCGTGGGCTGCCTCGCGACATGGCTGGCATCGCCAAGGTGTGCGAGCTGCAGCATGTGTTGCCGTTACCGGCCTGAGTGCTCACCGGCCTGCCGTGCCCCTGGCTGAAGCGGAAAATCGCCATAGGCGATTTTTTGGTATGATGCCGGCCCCATGTCTGCCGGCCGTTGCCGATGGGCGTTGCGCAGCATTATCGCTGCCCGGGCATGGTCGGCTTTACATAGGCGTCGCCAGGCGACGTTCACGCATATTGAATACGTTGATCGAGGTTGAGCATGCAGGCCCTTGAGGTAAAAAGTTTCTTGGAGACCAAACTGCCGGATGTCCAGGTAGAGGTCGACGGTGAAGGCTGCAACTTCCAGCTCAACCTGATCAGCGACGAGTTGGCCGGCCTCAGCCCGGTCAAACGTCAGCAACAAATCTACGCTCACCTCAACCCCTGGATCGCCGATGGCAGCATCCACGCCGTGAGCATGAAATTCTTCAGCCGTGCCGATTGGGCCGCGCGTTCCTGAGACGACGAATTAGCTATGGATAAATTGAGCATTACCGGCGGCGTGCGTCTCGACGGCGAAATCCGCATTTCCGGTGCGAAGAACTCCGCGCTGCCGATCCTCGCCGCCACCCTGCTGGGTGACGCGCCAGTGACCATCTGCAACCTGCCGCACCTGCACGACATCACCACGATGATCGAGCTGTTCGGCCGTATGGGCATCGAGCCGATCATCGACGAGAAGCTCAGCGTCGAAGTCGACGCGCGCACCATGAAGACCCTGGTCGCGCCCTACGAGCTGGTGAAGACCATGCGCGCCTCGATCCTGGTGCTCGGCCCCATGGTCGCCCGTTTCGGTGAGGCCGAAGTGGCGCTGCCCGGCGGTTGCGCCATCGGTTCGCGTCCGGTCGACCTGCACATCCGTGGCCTCGAAGCCATGGGCGCGATCATCGATGTCGAAGGCGGCTACATCAAGGCCAAGGCGCCGGAAGGCGGTTTGCGCGGCGCGCACTTCTTCTTCGATATGGTCAGCGTGACCGGCACCGAGAACATCCTGATGGCCGCTACCCTGGCCAAGGGCCGTACGGTTCTGGAAAACGCCGCCCGCGAACCCGAAGTGGTGGACCTGGCCAACTGCCTGATCGCCATGGGCGCGAAGATTCAGGGCGCCGGCACCGACACCATCACCATCGACGGCGTCGAGCGCCTGCACGGTGCGCGTTTCAACGTGATGCCCGATCGTATCGAAACCGGTACCTACCTGGTTGCCGCTGCCGCGACCGGGGGCCGCGTCAAGGTCAAGGACGCCGATCCGAGCACCCTTGAAGCGGTACTGGCCAAGCTGCAGGAAGCGGGTGCCGAAATCACCACCGGCCCGGACTGGATCGAGCTGGACATGAAGGGCAAGCGCCCGAAGGCGGTGAGCCTGCGTACCGCGCCGTATCCGGCATTCCCGACCGACATGCAGGCGCAGTTCATCGCCCTCAACGCCATTGCCGAAGGCACTGGCACGGTGATCGAAACGATCTTCGAAAACCGCTTCATGCATGTATACGAAATGAGCCGCATGGGCGCGCAGATCCAGGTCGAGGGCAACACAGCCATCGTTACCGGCACCGCGCAGCTCAAGGGTGCTCCGGTGATGGCCACCGACCTGCGCGCTTCGGCGAGCCTGGTGATCGCCGCACTGGTAGCCGAGGGCGATACGCTGATCGATCGCATCTACCACATCGACCGTGGCTACGAATGCATCGAGGAAAAACTGCAATTGCTGGGGGCGAAGATTCGCCGCGTGCCGGGCTGACCACATGCTGACCATTGCCCTGTCCAAAGGCCGCATCCTCGACGATACCCTGCCGCTGCTGGCGGCGGCAGGCATCGTGCCGACCGAGAATCCGGACAAGAGCCGCAAGCTGATCATCCCCACCACCCAGGACGATGTGCGCCTGCTGATCGTGCGCGCCACCGATGTGCCGACCTATGTCGAGCACGGCGCTGCCGACCTCGGCGTGGCCGGCAAGGACGTGCTGCTCGAGTATGGCGGCCAGGGGCTCTACGAGCCGCTGGACCTGCGAATCGCCCGCTGCAAGCTGATGACCGCCGGTGCGGTGGGTGCGCCCGAGCCGAAGGGCCGCCTGCGGGTGGCCACCAAGTTCGTCAATGTCGCCAAGCGCTACTACGCCGAGCAGGGCCGTCAGGTCGATATCATCAAGCTGTACGGCTCCATGGAGCTGGCGCCGCTGGTGGGCCTGGCCGACAAGATCATCGATGTGGTCGACACCGGCAACACGCTCAGGGCCAACGGCCTGGAAGCCCAGGAGCTGATCGCTCACATCAGCTCGCGGCTGATCGTCAACAAGGCCTCCATGAAGATGCAGCATGGCCGCCTTCAGGCACTGATCGACACCCTGCGTGAAGCGGTCGAGAGCCACCATCCGCATTGATCCTCTCCCGCGCGGCTTGTCCGCCGCGCAACGCCTATCCGTGTCATAGCCAATTTTTCAGGTGCCCGCACGGAGAGGCCTGCTAATGTGGCGCCTGAAAAACTCCAGATGAGGCTTCAGCTATGACCGCTCCAGTTGCCATTCGCCGACTCAACGCTGCCGACGCGGATTTCGCCCAGCATCTGGATCATCTGCTGAGTTGGGAAAGCGTCTCCGACGACGGCGTCAATCAGCGCGTGCTGGACATCATCAAGGCCGTGCGCGAGCGCGGTGACGCCGCGGTGGTCGAGTTCACCCAGCGCTTCGATGCACTGGAAGTCGCCTCCATGGCCGACCTGATCTTGCCGCGTGAGCGCCTGGAGCTGGCGCTGACCCGGATTACCGCCGAGCAGCGTCAGGCATTGGAAATTGCCGCCGAGCGGGTGCGCAGCTACCACGAAAAACAGAAGCAGGATTCCTGGAGCTACACCGAGGCCGACGGCACCGTGCTGGGGCAGAAGGTCACGCCGCTCGATCGCGCCGGCCTGTACGTGCCCGGCGGCAAGGCTTCGTACCCCTCTTCGGTGCTGATGAACGCCATCCCGGCCAAGGTCGCTGGCGTGGCCGAAGTGGTCATGGTGGTGCCGACGCCGCGCGGTGAGATCAATGAAATCGTGCTGGCCGCAGCGGCCATCGCCGGTGTCGACCGGGTGTTCACCATCGGCGGTGCCCAGGCCGTGGCGGCACTGGCCTACGGCACCGAAAGCGTGCCGCCGGTGGACAAGATCGTCGGGCCGGGCAACATCTATGTGGCCACCGCCAAGCGCCACGTATTCGGCAAGGTCGGTATCGACATGATCGCCGGGCCATCGGAAATCCTCGTGGTCTGTGATGGCCAGACCGACCCGGACTGGATCGCCATGGACCTGTTCTCCCAGGCCGAGCACGACGAAGATGCGCAGTCGATCCTGGTCAGCCCGGATGCAGCCTTCCTCGACAAGGTCGCCGAGAGCATTGCCAGGCTGCTGCCGAGCCTGGAGCGCGAGGCCATCGCCCGTACGTCCATCGAGGGCCGTGGTGCACTGATTCAGGTTGCGGACATGGCCCAGGCCATCGACGTGGCCAACCGCATCGCCCCCGAGCACCTGGAGCTGTCGGTCGAGAACCCCGAGCAGTACCTGCCCGAGATTCGCCATGCCGGCGCGATCTTCATGGGCCGCTACACCGCCGAGGCGCTGGGCGACTATTGCGCGGGGCCGAACCACGTGTTGCCGACCTCGGGCACCGCACGCTTCTCTTCTCCGCTGGGTGTGTACGACTTCCAGAAGCGTTCGTCGATCATCCATTGCTCGGCCGCCGGTGCTTCCGAGCTCGGCAAGGTCGCCTCGGTGCTGGCCCGCGGCGAGTCGCTGACCGCCCACGCCCGCAGCGCCGAGTACCGCATCAAGAAGTGATAGCCGATCGTAGGGTGGACGACGCTTTTCTCGTCCACCGTTTGTTCTGAACAATTTCTAGGAGAGAAGGGCAGATGAGCAAATTCTGGAGCCCCTTCGTCAAGAGCCTGGTGCCCTATGTGCCGGGTGAGCAGCCGAAGCTGAGCAAGCTGGTAAAACTCAACACCAACGAAAACCCCTACGGCCCGTCACCGAAGGCCATCGCCGCCATGCAGGCGGAGCTCAACGACGACCTGCGCCTGTACCCCGATCCCAACGGTGATCGCCTCAAGCAGGCCGTGGCCGCCTATCACGGTGTACCGACCAGCCAGGTATTCGTCGGCAACGGCTCGGACGAAGTCCTGGCCCATGCCTTCCATGGCCTGTTCCAGCACGGCAAACCGCTGCTGTTTCCCGATATCAGCTACAGCTTCTATCCGGTCTATTGCGGGCTGTACGGCATCCAGGCCGAGCCGATCGCCCTCGACGAGCAGTTCCAGATTCGTGTCGAGGATTATGCGCGGCCCAATGGCGGGATCATTTTCCCCAACCCGAACGCGCCAACCGGCTGCCTGCTGGCGCTGGACGCCATCGAGCGTCTGCTGCAGGCCAACCCGGACAGCGTGGTGCTGGTGGACGAGGCCTATATCGATTTCGGTGGCGAGTCGGCGATCAGCCTGGTGAGCAGGTATCCGAACCTGCTGGTGACCCAGACGCTGTCCAAGTCGCGCTCGCTGGCCGGTCTGCGCGTGGGCCTGGCGGTGGGCCACGAGGACTTGATCGAGGCGCTGGAGCGGATCAAGAACAGCTTCAACTCCTACCCGCTGGATCGTATCGCCATCGCCGGCGCTGCGGCTGCGTTCGAGGATCGCGCCTACTTCGAGCAGACCTGCGCCGCGGTGATCGACAGCCGCGAAACGGTGGTTGCCGGGCTGCAGGCGCTGGGCTTCGAGGTGCTGCCGTCGGCCGCCAACTTCATCTTCGCTCGCCATCCGCAGCGTGACGCGGCTGGCATCGCCGCCGCGCTGCGTGAGCAGGGGGTGATCGTGCGCCACTTCAAGCAGGAACGCATCGCCCAGTTCCTGCGCATCAGCATCGGCTCGCCGGAGCAGAACCAGGCGTTGCTCGACGCACTCGCCGCGCTCTGACCGCCGGCGGTTAAAAGAAAGCCAGGGCATGTGCCCTGGCTTTTTCGTATTGGCTACCGCTGAGGCTGTTAGTTGCTGGTGGCCACCGGCGGGCGGATGCCGATCTCGGCCTTCAATTCCATCGGTTTGCCGTTGCGCATCACTTCGATGCGAATGGTCTCGCCCGGCTTGGCACGGGCGACCTGGTTCATCGAGCGGCGCGCATCACCGGCCGGTTCGCCATCGATCTTGAGGATCAGGTCGTTGGGTTGCAGGCCGGCTTTCTGCGCCGGGCCGTTACGGTAGATGCCGGCGACGATGATGCCCTGGCGGCCTTCCAGGCCGAAGGATTCGGCCAGCTCCGGGGTCAACGGCTGCACTTCGAGGCCCAGCCAGCCGCGGATCACCTTGCCGTGCTCGATGATCGCCTGCATCACTTCCATCGCCAGCTTCACCGGAATGGCGAAGCCGATGCCCTGGGAACCGCCGGACTTGGAGAAGATCGCCGTGTTGATGCCGACCAGGTTGCCGTAGGCGTCGACCAGCGCACCGCCAGAGTTGCCGGGGTTGATCGCCGCATCGGTCTGGATGAAGTCTTCGTAGGTGTTGAGGCCCAGCTGGTTACGGCCGGTGGCGCTGATGATGCCCATGGTCACGGTCTGGCCGACGCCGAACGGGTTGCCGATGGCCAGGGTCACGTCGCCGATGCGGATGTTGTCGGAGCGCCCCAGGGTCATCGCCGGCAGATCCTTGAGGTCGATCTTCAGCACGGCCAGGTCGGTCTCCGGGTCGCTGCCGATCACCCGCGCCAGGGTCTCGCGGCCATCCTTGAGGGCCACCACGATCTGGTCGGCGTTGGCGGTCACGTGGTTGTTGGTCAGCAGGTAGCCTTCCGGGCTCATGATCACCGCCGAGCCGAGGCTCGATTCCATGCGCCGCTGACCGGGCAGGTTCTCGCCATAGAACTTGCGGAACTGCGGGTCGTCGAGCAGCGGGTGGTTGGATTTGCCCACGTACTTGGTGGTGTACAGGTTGGCCACCGCCGGCGAGGCGACGCTGACGGCCGTGGCGTAGGAGGCAGGGCCCTCCTGGGAGCGCGCGTAGATCGGCGCCTGACGCAGCTGCACGTCATGCATGGGCAGACCGACCAGCTGCGGGTACTGCTGCATGATCAGCAGCGACACCAGAATGCCAACCAGTAGTGGCCAGCCGAAGAAACGCAGGGCCTTGAGCATCGATCCAATCCTGAGGGTTGCGAGGCCCCTAGCGGGCCCTTAAGGTGCGCCATTATAGAGAACCGTGCCAAGAAAGCAGCGGTTCGCAACCCTTCGTGAGGAATTCTGTATGGCCATTGCCCTGACCACCCTGGTGGAGGACGCCGAGCGCTATCTTGGCGCCTCGCGCATCAGCGATTACTGCCCCAATGGCCTGCAGGTCGAGGGGCGGCCGCAGGTGCAACGCATCGTCAGTGGCGTGACCGCCAGCCTGGCGATGATCGAGGCCGCCGTCGAGGCCCGCGCCGATGTCTTGCTGGTGCACCACGGCTATTTCTGGAAGGGCGAGAACCCCTGCCTCACCGGCATGAAGCAGCGCCGCCTGAAAGCCCTGCTGGCCAACGACATCAGCTTGCTGGCCTACCACCTGCCGCTGGACCTGCACCCGGAGGTGGGCAACAACGTGCAGCTGGCGCGCCAGCTGGATATCACCGTCGAAGGCCCGCTCGAGCCGGACAACCCGCGTACCGTCGGCCTGGTCGGCTCGCTCGCACAACCGCTGAGCGCCCGCGACTTCGCCCGCCGCGTGCATGAAGTGCTGGGCCGTGAGCCGTTGCTGGTGGAGGAAGACAGACTGGTCAGCCGCATCGGCTGGTGTACGGGCGGTGGGCAGGGCTATATCGACCAGGCCATCGCGGCCGGCGTCGATCTGTACCTGACCGGTGAGGCGTCCGAGCAGACCTATCACAGCGCCCGGGAAAACGGCGTCAGCTTTATCGCCGCCGGCCACCACGCCACCGAGCGTTACGGCGTGCAGGCACTGGGTGAATACCTGAGCCGACGCTTCGCCATCGAGCACCTGTTCATCGACTGCCCGAATCCGATTTGAGAGAGAGGGAGGAGTAGAGGCCGTGGCGCCCAGGTTTGACCCCGAGCGCCACGCAGTCACGATCAGAAGTCGTAACGAACCTTGGCACGCAGGGTATCGGCATCGAAGCCCGAGCGGCCGACATGCTCGTAGCCTGCGCCGAGGCTCAACGCGCCGAGCCGGTAGTTGACGCCCAGGCTGGCCTCGTAGCTGTCGCGTGCCGGGCTGGCGCCATGGGTCACGAACGACGAGCCGCCGAGCACGAAGCTTGATGTGCTGCTGGCACGGTCAGCGGCGAAGTCATGGTAGGCCATCAGCTTAAGTTCCGGCTCCAGGGTGCCCTGGCCGACGGAGAACTGGCTGGCCAGACGTGCACCCGCGCCGAGTTCGATGGCTTCGTAGCGCTGGCTGCTGACTGCCAGTGCGGCCGAAGAGCCCTTTTCACGATAACTGTCGATGTCCAGGCGGCTGTAGCGTGTGGCGACGCGAGGCTCCAGGGTGACGCTGCCGGCATGCAGGCCATAGCCCGCTTCCAGGTTCAGGGCCAGGGACTGGCTGTCGAAGTCGCCCTTGGCACGGGTGCCGGCGATATTGCGTTTGCTGGTGTTGTCGTTGAAGCCGTAGCTGAGGCTGGTATCGACGAATACCGGGCCCTGCTCGAAACCCGAATACAGGGTCAGCACCTGGCTATCGATCTCGCTCTTGTTGCCGGTGCGGCCACTGACCTTGGTGTCCAGGTTGCTGTAGGCCACACCCAGCGTCCACTGCTCGTCGAGCTTGCCATCAATGCCGAGGCTCAGGCCGCGGCTGTCGGCGTCATAGCCCGCGATGCCGCTGCGACGGCCCTGGCGCAGATCGCTGTCGTGCCCTTGGACCCAGACGCCGGTCTCGCTGAATGCCGAGCCGGATGAGGCGCCACGCAGCGACGAAGTACGCGAGCTCACAGCCCCGCCGACCAAGTTTTGCACTGCATTGGCAGCAGCTTGCACGGCGCCATCAACCTGGGGCGTGAGCTGTTCGCTCAGGGCGGCAAGCTGGGCCTCATCGGCATTGGCGAACGCCTGGAACACCGGGTCGCTACTGTCCAGTTGGGGCATTACATTGGCGTAGAACGGCTGGAAGGCACGGCTGGCGTTGGAGCTACTGCCTGCTTGGTCAATGATCTCACCGGCCTGTTGATCCGAAACGCTGGTGACCGTTGCCAGTACCTCGGTGTTGGTGATTCGAGACGAATTGACAGTTAGTAATGGCGAGCTGCTGACGACCAGGCCACGGTCGCCGTCGTATTCAATCCCCCCATCAGCCTGCACCAGCTTGTACTCTTTACCCGCCGCACGAAAGGCTTCCGAAGTAGGACGAAGGGCGATGCTGCTTTCTTCCGAAAAGTAGGCCTCGTCTTTTACCTTGAGAATGGCTTTGTCAGGATCGGTGGCGTCACTGAGGTTAAGTTGCAACACCGTGCCGCGGTTCATCTCAAGATAGCCATCCAGCGTCACGTGAGGCTTTACCAGTGTCAGTTTTCCCGGTCGTCCCAGCGGGCTATCGTCAGCGTTGTAGATATCTACGCCGCCGTAATCACCGCCTTCATAGAGGTGATCGCCTTCAAACGTGGCGTCCCCGACGATGTCTACATAGGAAATACCGTGAATATTCCCCTTGATCGAACCTCCGCCCCAGATCAGTCGTGAGTCATTGTTTTCTGTATCGGAATAAATAGCGTATTCACCACCCTCGATTAGCCCTCCATTCTGGTAGATGATGCTGAATGGAGCGTAGCCGGGCAGGTTGCTGTTGGAATCGATACTCGACAGGTAGATACCTGCGCGATCACCTTTGATCGTGCCGCTGTTGACGATGTCGCCTGCTATACGACCATTTTCAATGTATATACCCACTGAATCCGTACCGCTCGCTGTAATCGCCCCGCTGTTGTTCAGTACGCCGCTGATCTGCGCGTGGGAAACCGCGATACCGGCCGCTTTCGCGCCCTGGCCGCCAACTGCTGTTACATCGATAGTGCCGCTATTGATCAGGTCTCCGTCAATACGCGCCAGTTGAGGGCTCCCGTCGTAGGCGTGTATCGCGATACCGCTGGCTTCATAAGCGCTCACGCTAACTTGACCGCTATTGGTCAGATTCCCATTGATGACGCTGGTGTCGACAGTGATGCCCTCAGCCTCACTCAGATTAGTCTGGTCGCCGGGTGCCTTGATTCCTTCAGCTTTGATGGTGCCGTTGTTGCTTAATCCGTTCAGCTCGCTACCGGCATAAACAGCAATACCACGGATATAGTCGCCGCTTACCGAGATCGAATTGTCATTCTCCAGGCCGCCGCCCAGCGTGCTGTTGCCGATCCGAATGCCATCGGCCTGATCAAGGCTGCTGACTTCAATGGTGCCGGTGTTTTTCAGGTTGCTGCCTGTGGTGACACTGTTAAGCCCTAGGCCTGCCGGTGTGTCCGCTCCACCGGTGTTGGTGTCACTGGCGGTGATCTGCAACTTGCCGCTATTAAGAATGCCGCCATCTATATTGGTATTGCTAAGTGCAACTGCAGTCGGGCTGCCAGCAGTGGTGGTGATGTCCGCACTTACCTGTAAGTCGCCCTGAATCCGAGTATTTCCATTCAGAACTATGGCATCTTCGCTGAGGCTATTTGAACCGGTTACCGAGAGTCCATTGGCAATGGTTTGGTTGTTCCAAGTCTTGGGGCCATTCTCTATTTCATAGGTTTCTGCTTGAGCAGAAAGGCTGGCGGCGGAAATGGCGAGGGCAAGTATGGAGCGGGTTAGTGGTTTGGTTGGCATTTGGCTCTCCTTGAGCACACCTACATGAAACACCCTGTTAGCAGCGAGTGGGGAACTCGCATTTCGGAAGGCGGGATTAGCGAGGCGCATGCTGGTTTCCACTTAATCGGCGATCAAGTGTCCAGGGCCGTTACTGCGAGCTACTTCCCAGCGTTCATGGACGGCCTTATCGGGTGGATAGTTCCGTGGCGGTGGTCAAAAAAAAGCTTCTCGGAATCTGTTAGCCGCTGATGATTCCTATCCATATTCCCAGGTATAAAGCTAGATCGTTTCGATCTAAGCGGCGCCCTGATTAGAAGCAGGTGCTGTGCTAGAGTGCGTTCTCGTCCAAGGCCCGTTCTGGCCTGAATAAAACACCGTGACCCCCGTGAGTAGCCATGCTCGACAAACTGACGCACTTGAAACAGCTCGAGGCGGAAAGCATCCACATCATTCGTGAAGTGGCCGCCGAATTCGATAACCCGGTGATGCTCTATTCCATCGGCAAGGATTCCGCCGTGATGCTGCATCTGGCGCGCAAGGCATTCTTTCCGGGCAAGCTGCCGTTCCCGGTGATGCACGTCGACACGCGCTGGAAATTCCAGGAGATGTACCGCTTTCGCGACAAGATGGTCAGCGAGATGGGCCTGGACCTGATCACCCACATCAACCCCGATGGTGTGGCGCAGGACATGAATCCCTTCACCTACGGCAGTGCCAAGCACACCGACGTGATGAAGACCGAGGGCCTCAAGCAGGCACTGGACAAGTACGGCTTCGACGCCGCTTTCGGTGGTGCGCGCCGTGACGAAGAGAAGTCCCGGGCCAAAGAGCGCGTGTACTCGTTCCGTGACAGCAAGCACCGCTGGGATCCGAAGAACCAGCGCCCCGAGCTGTGGAACGTCTATAACGGCAACGTCAAGAAGGGTGAGTCGATCCGCGTGTTCCCGCTCTCCAACTGGACCGAGCTGGACATCTGGCAGTACATCTATCTGGAGCAGATCCCCATCGTGCCGCTGTACTTCGCCGCCGAGCGTGAAGTGATCGAGAAGAACGGCACGCTGATCATGATCGACGACGAGCGCATCCTCGAGCACCTCTCCGATGAAGAGAAAGCGCGCATCACCAAGAAGATGGTGCGCTTCCGTACCCTCGGCTGCTACCCGCTGACCGGCGCGGTGGAGTCCGAGGCGACCAGCCTGACCGATATCATCCAGGAAATGCTCCTGACCCGAACTTCCGAGCGCCAGGGCCGCGTGATCGATCACGATGGTGCAGGCTCGATGGAAGAGAAAAAACGTCAGGGGTACTTTTGATATGTCGCACCAATCCGAACTGATCAGCGAAGACATCCACGCCTACCTGGCGCAGCACGAGCGCAAGGAACTGCTGCGTTTCCTCACCTGTGGCAACGTCGATGACGGCAAGAGCACCCTGATCGGGCGCCTGCTGCACGACTCCAAGATGATCTACGAAGACCATCTGGAAGCCATCACCCGCGACTCGAAGAAGAGCGGCACCACCGGCGAGGAGGTCGACCTGGCGCTGCTGGTCGACGGCTTGCAGGCCGAGCGCGAGCAGGGCATCACCATCGATGTCGCCTACCGTTATTTCTCCACCGCCAAGCGCAAGTTCATCATCGCCGACACCCCCGGCCATGAGCAGTACACGCGCAACATGGCCACCGGCGCCTCGACCTGCGACCTGGCGATCATCCTCATCGACGCCCGTTACGGTGTGCAGACCCAGACCCGCCGGCACAGCTTCATCGCCTCGTTGCTGGGCATCAAGCATATCGTCGTGGCCATCAACAAGATGGACCTCAAGGACTTCGACCAGGGCGTGTTCGAGCAGATCAAGGCCGATTACCTGGCGTTCGCCGAGAAGATCGACCTGCGCCCGACCACCCTGGAGTTCGTGCCCATGTCCGCCCTCAAGGGCGACAACGTGGTCAACAAGTCCGAGCGTTCGCCGTGGTACAGCGGCCAGTCGCTGATGGAAATTCTCGAGAGCGTGGAAGTGGCGGGCGACCGCAACTTCGACGACCTGCGTTTCCCGGTGCAGTACGTCAACCGCCCGAACCTCAACTTCCGCGGTTTCGCCGGCACCCTGGCCAGCGGCATCGTGCGCAAGGGCGACGAAGTCATCGCGCTGCCGTCGGGCAAGGGCAGCCGGGTCAAGTCCATCGTCACCTATGAAGGTGAGCTGGAGCAGGCCGGCCCAGGCCAGGCGATCACCCTGACCCTGGAAGACGAGATCGACGTGTCGCGCGGTGACATGCTGGTGCACGCCGACAACCGCCCGCAGGTGGTCGACAGCTTCGACGCCATGCTGGTGTGGATGGCCGAAGAGCCGATGCTGCCGGGCAAGAAATACGACATCAAACGCGCCACCAGCTACGTGCCGGGCTCGATTGCCAGCATCACCCACCGGGTCGATGTGAACACCCTGGAACAGGGGGCGGCCAGCAGCCTGCAGCTCAACGAGATCGGCAAGGTCAAGGTGGCCCTCGATGCGCCAATCGCACTCGACGGCTACGAGCACAACCGCACCACCGGCGCGTTCATCATCATCGACCGCCTGACCAATGGCACCGTCGGCGCCGGCATGATCATCGCCGACGCGCTGGGCGCCGGTGGTGGTCATCACCGTGAAAGCGGCCACGTGTCGACCGAGGAGCGTGCGGCGCGCTTCGGCCAGCAGCCGGCCACCGTGCTGTTCAGCGGCCTGTCCGGCGCCGGCAAGAGCACCCTGGCTTACGCCGTGGAGCGCAAGCTGTTCGACATGGGCCGGGCGGTCTACGTGCTCGATGGCCAGAACCTGCGCCATGACCTGAACAAGGGCTTGCCGCAGGACCGTGCCGGGCGTACCGAGAACTGGCGCCGTGCCGCGCATGTGGCGCGCCAGTTCAACGAGGCGGGTCTGCTGACCCTGGCCGCCTTCGTGGCACCCGACGCTGAAGGTCGTGAGCAGGCCAAGGCGCTGATCGGTGCCGAGCGCTTGATCACCGTGTACGTGCAGGCCTCGCCGCAGGTATGCGCCGAGCGTGACCCGCAAGGGCTGTACGCGGCCGCTGGTGACAACATCCCGGGCGAGTCCTTCCCGTACGACGTGCCGCTCAATGCCGACCTGGTCATCGATACCCAGAGCGTGTCGGTAGAGGAAGGCGTCAAGCAGGTGCTGGCCGTCCTGCGCACTCGCGGCGCCATTTAAGCGCTGCCTGGCGGCCGGCAACGGCCAGCCATAAAAATGCCCGCTCTCCTCGGAGGCGGGCATTTTTCATTTCAGGCGGTCGGCAATCAGATGCCGTTGCCCCGGGCGCGTTCGCGCTGGTTGATTTCCATCTGCTCGCAGGTCAGGAAGCCTTTGCTTTCCACCCGGTCAGCGGAGTTGAACGCGACGTAGTAGGGCTGCTCCTTGCCATCCTTGTTGAGGACGTAGTTGTTGCAGGTGCCCGGTACCACGGTACGGTTGATTTCCGAGGAGGGTGGGCCGCCCAGTTCCAGGACGGTGGACTTGGTCATGTCCTTTTCCACCTGCTTGACCAGCGGCTCGTTACGGAAGGTGATGTGGTCGACCGGATTTTCGGGCTTGCCGGCACAACCGGTCAGAACGGCTAGTACACAGGCGGCACCCAGGCTTTGCTTGAACATGGTTAATTTCCCTTGTGATGAACCAGACCATTTTTCTGAGCCTGGGCCAGGGAATTAAGTTCGGCTTAAATCAGCTGGGCATGTGCGCATTGCGCCAGAGGCTTGCTGGCCGATGGGATCACTGCGCAGTGCTGGGCTGCAGCTGGCTGCTGTCGACGGCTTCGCCGAGAATGGGCGCGGGGTGGCGGCTGGGCAGGGCCAGTACCGGCGCGCTGAGCAGGCTCAGGAGCAGGGCAAGGGTCAGGGCTTTCATGGTGTACCTCGTCTCCAGGCATTCGGTGTTTCACGGAACCATGCTAGGGGCGAGGCAGTCAGGGATGAAGTCGAATGGCTCGATAGTGGCCATCGACGATCATGATGCGCGTTGCGCTTGACCACTGGCAGGGCAAGGTAGCGCCCCAATGGAGACTGAAATGGGTCATCGTGCAGTTCCCCAGTATCCACTGGTGTTGGTTCCCGGCATGCTGGGCTTCGTCAGCCTGCTCGGCTTCGAGTATTGGTACGGCATTACCAGCGCGTTGCGTAATCAGGGTGTGGACGTGTACCCGGCGCGTCTGTCGCCGGTTCACGCCACCGAGCTGCGCGGTGAGCAATTGCTGCTGCAGATTGCCGATGCACGGCGGCGCAGTGGTGCACAAAAGGTGCACCTGATCGGTCACAGCCAGGGCGCGCTGGTATGCCGCTACGCCGCTGCCCATCGCCCGGAATGGGTCGCCTCGGTCACCTCCGTGGCCGGGCCCAACCTGGGCTCGGAACTGGCCGATCACCTGGAGCGCAAATACGCCTCGAAAAGCCTGCGCAGCCTGCTGATGCGCATGGGCACCCATATGCTGGCGCGGTTGTTCACCCTGCTCGATGGTGGATTACGCGGCGCCTCCCTGCCGATCGATGCCGTCGCGGCCCACCGCTCCCTGACCACCGAGGGCGTGGGCATCTTCAACCATCAGTACCCCCAGGGCCTGCCCTCGACCCGGGGCGAAGACGGGCCGGAGGAGGTCAACGGCGTACGCTATTACTCCTGGTCCGGCACCCTGCAGCCGGGCATCACCGATCAGGGTGGTAACCGTCGTGATCCGTCGAACTGGTTCTGCCGGCGCTTTGCGCGCACCTTCGTGCGCGAGGCCGGGCAGTGCGACGGCATGGTCGGGCGGGTCAGTTCGCACCTGGGCAAGGTGATCCGCGACGACTATCCACTCGACCACCTGGACATCGTCAACCAGCACTTCGGCCGGGTCGGCGCGGGTGTCGATCCGGTCAGCCTGTATATCGAGCACCTGCGCCGCCTGCACGAAGCCGGCCTGTAATCGCGTTGCAAGCCCGTAGCCTGGGTTGAGCGAAGCGATACCCAGGTTGGCAAGGCGTTACTCGCCTTGGGCCGCCTTGAGGGCTTCATACGCCGGTGCCGCGTAGATGCCGATCTCGACCGCCAGCTCCAGCACCCGCGGCAGGTCGGTGGTGTACACCAGCACGGCCTGCAGCTCGTCATCCAGCGGTTCGCTGAAGTCGACCAGCGTATAGCCCTGGGTGTCCTTGGACAGGCTACCGAGCTGTACCTGGATACGGTTCAGGGCCTTGAGCGGCTCGACCTTCTTCAGCTGCTTGGCGGTGAGCACGAAGCTCACTTCGGCGCCGAACGACTCGGTGATCTGGGCGAACAGCTCTTCATGGCTGTCGGCCTGGAACAGCACGGTATCCGGCAGGTTGCCGACCACCATCCACTCGCCCAGGGGAATGGGAAAGCTGTCGTCGTAATTGATGTCCGGGTTGGCGGCCAGAAAGGCGCCGGGGTCGGCATAGGCCTGGGCCGCTTCGTTGGCGATGCGGCTGATTTCGTCCTGCGGCAGGCAGCCCGAGCTGATTTTGCCGATGAGTTCTTCGAGCTGGGCGCGCATGGCGGATTCCTGATGGTGACGGTGGGTGCGCAAGGCTGCACGTTAGCAGCGCTCAGCGCAACTGACTTTCCGCCAGGTTGCGCGTGCGCGGAATGAGCGCGGCGTTCCACTGCCTGGCGCTCCATGCCAGCAACTCTTCGGCGCTGGCGTCGGCCAGTTCATTCGGCGCGCTCTGGCCGAGGGCGCGCAGGGCGCGGATCAGCAGCGCCGTGGCCTGGTCACCGGGCAGTGGCGGCGAGCGATAGGACTTGCCCAGCTTGTGGCCGTCGGGCTGGATGATCAGCGGCACGTGCAGGTAGCGTGGCTGCGAGAACCCGAGCAGCTCCTGCAGATAGAGCTGGCGCGGTGTGGAGTCGAGCAGGTCGGCGCCGCGTACCACGTTGTTGATGCCCTGCCAGGCATCGTCCAGCACCACGGCGAGCTGGTAGGCGTACAGGCCATCGCGGCGGCGGATGACGAAGTCGCCGACCTCGCGGCCCAGGTGCTGGCTGTACTCACCCTGCACGCGGTCGCTGAAGCGGTAGATCAGTTCGGGCACACGCAGGCGGATGGCGGCGTCGTGGCGCGCGTGCCCGGCATTGCGGCAATGGCCGGGGTAGATACCGCCGCTGCCTTCGAGCTGCTTGCGCGAGCAGGTGCAGGCGTAGGCCAGGCCCTGGTCGAACAGGCGCTGCAGCAGCGCTTCGTATTCGCCATGACGGTCGCTCTGGCGCACCAGTTCGCCGTCCCAGTGCAGGCCGTAGCGTTCCAGGGTCTGCAGGATGGCGCTCTGGGCGCCGGGGGCTTCTCGGGGCGGGTCGAGATCTTCCATGCGCAGCAGCCAGCGGCCGCCGACGGAACGGGCATCGAGGTAGGAGGCGAGGGCCGCGACCAGTGAGCCGAAGTGCAGATAGCCACTGGGCGTGGGAGCAAAGCGACCGATATAGGTGGAGTTCTGCATGGCCGGCGTTTGTGCGAGGGGAAACGAAACGGGGCGCCTAAGCGCCCCGTCTGTCGATCGACTCAGGAGCCGACCTGTTTTTCCTTGATCTCCGCCAGGGTCTTGCAATCGATGCACAGGGTGGCGGTGGGGCGTGCTTCCAGGCGACGGATGCCGATCTCGACACCACAGGAATCGCACCAGCCGTATTCCTCGTCTTCGATCAGTTGCAGGGTTTCGTCGATCTTCTTGATCAGCTTGCGCTCGCGATCACGGGCACGCAGTTCCAGGCTGAACTCTTCTTCCTGACTGGCGCGGTCGGCTGGATCCGGGAAGTTGGCCGCTTCGTCCTGCATGTGGTGCACGGTACGATCGACTTCCTGCATCAGCTCCAGCTTCCATTTGTTCAGGATACTGGTGAAGTGGGCGCGCATCGCCTCGCTCATGTACTCCTCGCCCTTGGTTTCCTTGTAGGGTTCGAAGCCACGAATCAATTGGCCGTTTGTTGCTTTTGCTTTGGTGGGCATGGATGACCGCCTCTCACTCTCTCTAATCCACTGCGCAGGGAATGTGTCCGTTGCCGTTTACAATAACGGCCCTGCGACTGCAAGCCGGCGAACTTACCAGATCGACTCAAGCCGCGCCACTCCCGGATGTCGCGGTTGTGCGTCTGGTTTCGAGCCGGCCGCGCCAGGGCTTCCTGGTGGGCCTGATGAGCCACCCCATAACTGGCGCCGGGTGCCTGCAATCGCAATGTAAACACGTATTTCAGTGGTGCGTTGGCACGGTATGACAGGGCACCACTGATACAATTCCACCTTTTATCGTTTCCCGGGGCAGACCCATGGCACAGCCTTACAGCGCCCGCAGCCGCGCGATCGAACCGTTCCACGTGATGGCGCTACTGGCGCGGGCCAACCAGTTGCAGGCCGAGGGCCATGACGTCATCCATCTGGAGATCGGCGAGCCGGATTTCACCACCGCCGCGCCCATCGTCGCGGCCGGCCAGGCCGCTTTGGCTGCCGGTCACACACGCTATACCGCGGCCCGTGGGCTGCCCGCCTTGCGTGAGGCAATTGCTGCGTTCTATGCCCAGCGCTACCGGCTGAGCATAGACCCCCAACGCATTCTCATCACCCCCGGCGGCTCCGGTGCGCTGCTGCTGGCGGCCAGCCTCTTGGTCGACCCTGGCAAGCACTGGCTGCTGGCCGACCCGGGCTACCCCTGCAACCGGCATTTTCTGCGTTTGGTCGAGGGCGCGGCGCAGCTGGTGCCGGTCGGCCCCGCGCAGCGTTATCAGCTCACTCCCGAGAGCGTGGCCGAGCACTGGAATGCCGACAGCGTCGGCGCCTTGCTCGCCTCGCCGGCCAACCCGACCGGCACGCTATTGAGCGCCGCCGAGCTGGCTGCACTGTCCGCCGCGCTGAAAGACCGTGGTGGGCATATGGTGGTCGACGAGATCTACCACGGCCTGACCTATGGCGTGGACGCCAGCAGCGTGCTCGAGGTGGATAACGACGCCTTCGTGCTCAACAGCTTCTCCAAGTATTTCGGCATGACCGGCTGGCGCCTGGGCTGGCTGGTGGCCCCCGAAGAGGCGGTGGGCGACCTGGAAAAGCTGGCGCAGAATCTTTATATCAGCGCGCCGAGCATGGCCCAGCATGCCGCCCTGGCCTGTTTCGAACCGGCGACCATCGCGATTCTCGAAGAGCGCCGCGGCGCCTTCGCCGAGCGCCGCGACTTTCTGTTGCCCGCCCTGCGTGAGCTCGGTTTCGGCATCGCCGTCGAGCCCGAGGGCGCCTTCTATCTGTATGCCGACGTCAGCGCCTTTGGTGGTGATGCCTACGCCTTCTGCCAATACTTTCTGGAGACCGAGCACGTGGCCTTTACCCCAGGGTTGGACTTCGGGCGCTACCAGGCCAGCCACCATGTGCGCTTCGCCTATACCCAAAGTCTGCCGCGCCTCGAAGAGGCGGTCGCGCGTATCGCCCGCGGTCTGAAGAGCTGGCAGCCCCATGCAGTTTGATCCGCCCCTCGAAGAAGCCCGTCTGCTGCGCCGCTATAAACGTTTTCTCGCCGATATCGAAACGGCGAGCGGTGAGTTGCTGACCATCCACTGCCCGAACACCGGTTCGATGCTCAACTGCCTGAGCGAGGGCTGCCGGGTATGGTTCAGCCGCTCCAATGACCCCAGGCGCAAGCTGCCCGGCACCTGGGAGGTCGGCGAGACGCCTCACGGCCGCCTGGCCTGCATCAACACGGCGCGGGCCAACGGCCTGGTGGAAGAAGCCCTGCGGGCCGGGCTGATCCCTGAACTCGCGGGTTTCAGCGCCTTGCGCCGTGAAGTGCCTTACGGCGTGGAGCGCAGCCGGGTGGATTTCTGCCTCGAGTACGCCAGCGGCGTGGCCTTCGTCGAAGTGAAGAGCGTGACCCTGGGCTTCGCCGACAGCGCCGTAGCGGCCTTTCCCGACGCCCGCACCGAGCGCGGCGCCAAGCACCTGCGCGAGCTGGCAGCCCTGGCGCGCAGCGGTATTCGTGCCGTGCAGCTGTACTGCGTGAACCTGTCGGGTATCGAGGCGGTGCGCCCAGCCCATGAGATCGACCCGGCCTACGCGGCGGCTCTGGTTGACGCGCTGAGCGCGGGCGTCGAGGTGCTGGCCTACGGCGTGGATATCTCGCCGCAGGGGATCGAGGTAGTAAGGCGTCTGGAGGTGCTGCTTGGCTGAGCGGGTTCCCGGATATCGCAGCGCTCGACCTGGGCGACGGGGCCGCGTCTCCGCCCACATGCTTCTGTAGCCTGGCGTTGAGCGAAGCGATACCCAGGTTTTGCTCTACAGATCGATCCAGATCCCATCCGCGTCTTCTTTGCTGATGATCACCTGCAGCGCTTCGCCTTCGCACGGCCCCGCCACACACTCGCCGGACTCGATCAGAAACAATGCGCCATGTCGGGCGCACTGGATCAGGCTGGCGCTGGGGTCGAGAAACTGGTCGGTCTGCCACTCCAGCGGCACGCCCCGGTGCGGGCAGCGGTTGCGGTACACGAACACCGCACCGGCCTTGCGCACGGCGAACAGTTGCATGTCTTCAACGCAAAAGCCCCGGCTTTGAGCTTCTGGCAGCTCATGGGGGGCGCATAGACGAATCATCGGTGTCTCCAGGCCTGAGCGGGGGATTATCGCCCATCGGCCTGGCGATGGAAGAGGGCGCGCATCCTTGCGCAAGGGGCTGTTGCTCAGATTTCCCAGGCCACGTTGAACGCCGCATGGCGACCAGGCTGGGAGTAACGGCCAAGGCTCTGGCTGTTTTCGCTGAGGCTGCGCACATCGCCCCATTGCCAGTATTGCTTGTCCGTCAGGTTGAACAGCCCGGCATTGACCGAGACGCCAGAGCCGATATTCCAGTAGGCGCTGAGGTCCAGCGTGCCGTAGCCCGAGGGTTCGAACTGGTTGGCGACCTGGGTTTGATCGACGCGTTTCTTGGCGGCTGCCAGCGTCCAGGTCAGTTCGCCGCCAAAGCTTCCGCTTGGCGCGTCGTAGCCAAGGCCCAGTACGGCTTTGAGCGGGTCGATGCTGTTGATTGGCTGCCCGCTCGCTTCGTCCTTGCCGCGGGCATAGGCGATGGCGCTGCGCAAATGGCTGCCAGCCGGCATGCCAAGGCTGTCCAGCAGCAGTTCGCCGCGGGCTTCCGCGCCGCGAATGGTGACCCGATCGAGGTTCTGGTACTGGAAGGTCATGCGCCCGGCACCGGTCGGGTCGTTGGCCAGGGTCACCTGCTCGATGAAGTCGTCGTAGCGGTTGTAGAACAGCGCCACGCCAAAGGCACCGGTTTGGTACTGCCCACGCAAACCGATTTCGTAACTGTCACTGGTTTCCGGCTTGAGGCTCGGGTTGGCGATGGTCTGGTAATTGCGCGCGAAGTTGATGAACTCGCCAAAGATATCCACCGGGTTCGGCGCGCGGAAGCCCGCGGCATATTGGCCATAGATGCTATGGGCGTCGTCGATCCGGTAGGTGATGGCGAGCTTCGGTGAAATGGCCTCGTCGCGGTAATCGGCCGGGTTGCGGTTGATCGGCTGGCTGTTCAGATAGTGCTGGGTGACCTCGGGTTTCATCTCGTAGTGGTCGTAGCGCAAGCCGGGCAGCAGGGTCCAGCGGCCGATATCGATGCTGTCCTGCACGAAGAGCGCATATTCGGTCGACGTCGGGTCCGGGAAGTCGCTGAGCGGGAAGGTTTCATCGCCGGGAATTGCTGGAACCGGCAGACCGCTACTGGCGAATACTTCGCGGCCTTTGCGCAGGTCGCTGCTTTCCAGGCGCTTGAGGTCGACGCCGTAGATCAGCTGGTGGCTGGCCGCGCCGGTATCGAAGGCCTTGTCGAGCTTGGCATTGAACGCCCACAGGTCTTCCTGATAGGTCGAGTCACGGCTGCGTTCGCGCAGGCGGCCAGCGCTGAAACGCTGCTGGTAGGTGCGCTGGCGGATCTGACTTTGCTGATAACTCAGTTGCCAGTCGGCCCTGTCGGCGAGCGCGGTATCCAGGGCGAAGCTGTGTTGCAGGCTGAGCCGCTGGCGATCGGTGTTATCGGTGGCGTCGGAGGTGCGTACGGTGGCCGTGTTGCTGTACTCGCTGAGCACCCGGGTATCGGCATCGTCCTCGTAGCGTTCGTAGGTCAGTTGCAGCCGATCGTCGTCGCGGTAATCCCAGCCGAGCTTGGCGAGCAGGTTGTTGGCGTTGTAATCCTGATGGTTGGCCTCTTCGCGCGCCGCGCCGATTCCGCTGCGGCCGCCAAAGGTGTCGAGTGCCTGGCCATCACGGCGCCCCAGGTGCAGCAGGCCGTCGACCTGGCCCTGGCGGGCGGCAAGCGTGGCGCTGCGTGACCAGCTGTCATCGGCGCCGTCGTAACCGGTTTTCAGGCGGGCATAGGCGTCATCACCGGCGTCCAGGTAGTCGGCGGCATCCTTGGTCATGAAGCTGACTGCGCCACCGATGGCATCGCTGCCGTACAGCGAGCTGGCCGGGCCGCGGATGATCTCCACGCGCTTGAGGGTATCCGGGTCGACATAGTTGCGCCGCGCGTCGAGGAAGGGCCCGAAGGCGAAGGCGTCCGGCATCGGCACGCCATCCACCTGGGTGAGGATGCGATTGCCGCCGATGCCGCGAATGGTGAAGCCCGCCAGCCCGAAGCGGCTGCCCGTGCCACTGACCGATACGCCAGGCTCGTAGCGCACCAGATCCCTGATGTTCTTCACGGTCTTGCGGTCGATATCCTGCTCGGTGAGCACCGTCACGGTACTGGGGACGGCATCCACAGGCTGTTCCGTGCGGGTCGCGCTGATCGTGGTTCTTTCCAGCTGCAGCGTTTGTGCGCTGGCGAATGCTGGGCCAAGCAGCAACAGGGTCAGGCAGGAGCGAAGCGGGAAGGGCGGGCGGGGCGACATGCGATTCTCCTTGTCATGTCGAAGGCGGGGTGAGGTGGCTGTGGATTAAATATTAATGATTCTTATTTGTAAAAGAGATTATTTGTCGATTAGGATTCGCCGACTGTTAGCGGTATCGCTCCCCGTGCAAGGCGTTTACCCTTTTCAATTCACGGCGCCCCGCCTGTCGATGGGCCCACAAGGAGTTGGTGTGATGAGTGATCTATCCGTCGCCGGTGACGGCCTGTATGCCGCCTGGCAGAACCTGCGCGCCGAGCAGCCGCACCTGCGGGCTCGGGATGCGGCAGCGCAGCTGGGGGTCAGCGAGGGCGAGCTGACGGCCAGTCGCCTGGCTGTGGATGCAGTGCGCCTGCGCCCTGACTGGGCGGCGCTACTGCCGGCACTCGGCGAGCTTGGCCAGGTGATGGCGCTGACCCGCAACGAGTCCTGCGTGCATGAGCGCAAGGGCGTCTACCGCGAGGTGACGATTGCCGGTAATGGCCAGATGGGCCTGGTGGTGTCAGCGGATATCGACCTGCGGCTGTTCCTCGGCGGCTGGGCCAGCGCGTTCGCCGTGGCCGAACAGACGCCACGCGGCGTGCTGCGCAGCGTCCAGGTGTTCGACCAGCAGGGCGCCGCCGTGCACAAGGTCTACCTCACCGAACACAGTGAGCTGGCCGCCTGGGAGCCGCTGATCGCACGCTTTCGTGATGAGCAGCAAAGCGCCGAGCTGGCGCTCAAGCCCATGCCGGCGCCCGCAGTGGTTCAGCCTGACGACGCCATCGACGGTGAATCGCTGCGCGCCGGCTGGGCCGCGCTGCAGGACACCCATCATTTCTTCGCCCTGCTGAAAACTCACGGTGCGGCGCGCACCCAGGCGCTGCGCCTGGCCGGTCGCGAATGGGCCGAGCCGCTGGCGCCCGACGCCTTGCCTGGCCTGTTCGAGCGCGCGGCGGCGGCCGAGGTGCCGATCATGGTGTTCGTCGGCAACCGCCATTGCATCCAGATCCACACCGGGCCGGTCAGCAACCTGAAGTGGATGGATACCTGGTTCAACGTGCTGGATCCGCAGTTCAACCTGCACCTCAAGGCCAATGACGTTCATGCGCTGTGGCGCGTGCGCAAGCCGAGCAGCGACGGGGTGATCACCAGCTGGGAAGCGTTCGACGCCAAGGGCGAGTTGATCGTCCAGCTGTTCGGCGCGCGCAAGCCGGGCGTGCCGGAACGCGACGACTGGCGGCGCCTGGCCGAGCAGACCCCAGCCTTGCCGGCCTGACGCTACACTGCCTGCCCTGGCCGCTTCCGTGTCCAGGAGGCCAGATACGAATCCTGATTCCGGAGTTGCTCCATGATCCGCCCACTTGCCGTATTCGCCCTGTTCGCCAGCCTGTTGTCGCCGTTGGCGGTGAACGCCGACAACCTGCCACAGCGCTGGGTCAGCGCCGGTGGCTCGTTGAGCGAATGGGTGGTCGAACTCGGTGGTGAAGACAAGCTGGTGGGCGTTGACAGCACCAGCCAGCACCCCGCCTCGCTGCAGAAATTGCCGAGCGTGGGTTACCAGCGCCAGTTGGCTGCCGAGGGCATCCTCGCCTTGCGCCCGCAGGTGCTGCTGGGTACCGAGGAAATGGGCCCGCCACCGGTGCTGGCACAACTGACGGCAGCGGGCGTGAAGGTCGAAACCTTGCCCGCCGATGCCGACCTGCAGGTGCTGCATGGCAACCTCAAGCGTATCGGTGCGCTGCTCGGCGACGAGGCGCGTGCCGAGAGTCTGTTCGCGGCCTATCAGGCCCGCCTGAATGAACAGGCCGCCTGGGTGGCAAAGGCCCAGGCTGAAACGCGGGCGCCGACCGTTCTGCTGTTGCTCGGCCATGCCGGCAGCAGCCCCATGGCGGGCGGCAAGGACACTGCCGCTGCCTGGGTGATCGAGCGGGCGGGTGGCAACAACCTGACCACTCATGATGGCTACAAGGCGCTGTCCAGCGAGGCGCTTTTGGCGCTGGATCCCGAGGTGGTGATTTTCGCCGACCGCCGCCTCGGCGGTGATGAAGCCAGGCAGGCGCTGCTGGAGCACAACCCGGCGCTGGCCTCGACCAGGGCCGGCAAAGCAGGGCGCCTGGTGGCCATCGACCCGACCCTGTTGGTCGGCGGCCTTGGCCCGCGTATTCCCGCTGGGCTTGCCGAGCTGTCCGCCGCCTTCTACCCCGGCCGCACGCCGCTCAACCCCACCACACCATGAAGGCAGCCATCAGCCCGCGCTCACTGTTTGTCGCACTGGGCCTGCTGCTGGCGTTCGCCTTGTGGCTGTCGCTGGCGCTTGGCCCCGTCAGCCTGCCCCTGGGCGATACCCTGCAGGCCGTATTGCGCTTGGCGGGGGTGCCGTTGGCGGCCGATGGCCTGCAGCAAGCGGAGCTGATCGTCGGGCAGATTCGTATGCCGCGCACCCTGCTGGGCCTGGCGGTCGGCGCGGTGCTGGCCTTGTGCGGTGTGGCGATGCAGGGCCTGTTTCGCAACCCGCTGGCCGATCCCGGGCTGATCGGCGTGTCCAGTGGCGCGGCGCTTGGCGCGGCAGTCGCCATCGTCGGTGGCGCGGCCATGGGCGGAATGCCGGAGGTGTTTGCGCCTTACCTGCTGTCGCTGTGCGCCTTTCTCGGCGGGCTGGTGGTAACGGCACTGGTCTATCGCCTCGGCCGCCACAATGGGCAGACCAGCGTCACCACCATGCTGCTCGCCGGTATCGCCCTCAACGCGCTGGCGTTCGCCTGCATCGGCCTGTTCACCTACCTGGCCGACGACGCCACCCTGCGCACCCTGACCTTCTGGAACCTCGGCAGCCTCAATGGCGCCAGCTATGCGCGGCTGTGGCCGCTGCTGCTGGTGACTCTGGCAGTGGCGCTATGGCTGCCGCGCCGCGCCCAGGCGCTGAATGCACTGCTGCTCGGCGAGTCCGAGGCGCGCCACCTGGGCGTGGCGGTGGAGCGGCTCAAGCGCGAGCTGGTGTTCTGCACCGCCCTGGGTGTCGGCGCGGCGGTGGCGGCCGCCGGGATGATCGGCTTTATCGGCCTGGTCGTTCCCCACCTGGTGCGCCTGCTGGTCGGGCCCGATCACCGCGTGCTGCTGCCCGCTTCGGCGCTGGCCGGCGCCAGCCTGTTGCTGTTGGCCGACCTGTTCGCCCGGCTGATTCTGGCACCGGCCGAGCTGCCCATCGGCATCGTCACTGCCTTGATCGGCGCGCCGTTCTTTCTGTATCTGCTGCTGCGGGGGCGTACCTGATGCTTTGCGCACACAAGCTGTCGATCCTGCGTGGCGACAAGAGGGTGCTGGTCGATATCGACCTTGCGCTGCAGCCGGGTGAGGTACTCGGCGTGCTCGGGCCCAATGGCGCCGGCAAGAGCACCTTGCTCGGCGCGCTGTGCGGCGAGCTGAGCCCGGCCGCCGGCGAGGTCACCCTGGGCGGCCGGCCGCTGCAGGATTGGCAGGGCACGGCGCGTGCTCGACGCCTGGCGGTGCTGCCGCAGAGTTCGTCGCTGAGCTTCGGTTTCGCGGTCGGCGATGTGGTGATGATGGGCCGCATGCCCCATGGCACCGGCCGCGAGCGTGATGCGCAGATCGTCGGCGAGGCGCTGCAGGCCGCCGATGCCGAACACCTGGCTGAGCGCAGCTACCTGGAGCTGTCCGGTGGCGAGCGTCAGCGCGTGCACCTGGCGCGGGTGCTGGCGCAGTTATGGCCGGGCGGCGCCGAACAGACGCTGCTGCTCGACGAACCCACCTCCATGCTCGACCCGCTGCACCAGCACACCACCTTGCAGGCCGTGCGCCGCTTCGCCGAACAGGGCGCCGCGGTGATGGTCATTCTCCATGACCTGAACCTGGCGGCGCGCTACTGCGATCGCCTGCTGTTACTCAACGATGGCCGCGCTCACGCAGGCGGCCTGCCCGCCGAGGTGCTGCGTGCCGAACCGCTGCAGGCGGTGTTCGGCCTCGAGGTGCTGGTGCAGCAGCATCCCGAGCGGGGGCATCCGTTGATCGTTGCCCGCTAAGAACCTGTTCACGATCTGCTGCGCGTCGGCCCTACTGCGTTAAAAACAGGCTCGGAATGCTCATTTACAACTCGTAAACTCCGCTTCCTCGCCTGTTTTTGCCTTGTATGGCTCTAGCTCGCGAGATCGTGAATAGGTTCTAAAGGAGAGCCGATGCGTATCCTGTTATTGTCTGTACTGCTGTTGCTCGCCGCCTGCCAGAGCCAGCCGGCCCTGGCGCCACTGCCCGAGTGGCAAAGCCCGCTTGGGCGTGAGCAGGCCGAGCTGGGGCAGATCATCGACCTGCGTAGCGGCGCGCACCTGACGGCCGAGCAGCTTGTCACACGGCTGGCGAAGGCGCCGCGGGTGCTGGTTGGCGAGCAACACGACAACCCGGATCACCACGCGCTTGAGCTATGGCTGTTGCGTGCCCTCGAGCAGCGCCGCGAGCAGGGCAGCCTGCTGCTGGAAATGCTCGCGTCAGGCCAGCAGCACTTGGCCGATGAGGTGGCGCGGCAGATGAGAGAAGGGCGGCAGATCAGCGATCTGCCCAAGGCACTGGAGTGGAGCAATGGCTGGCCGTGGGCGCTGTACGGGCCCATCGTGCGCCATGGCCTGGCGCAGGATTACGGATTGCGAGCGGCCAATCTCGACCGCGCCGAAATCCTGACCATCTACCGCGAGCAGCCTGTTCTGCAGGGCCAGGCCTCGACTGCCGAGGCGGTGCAAAAAGCGCTGCTGGCGCAGATTGGTGAGTCGCACTGCGACACGCTGCCGATCAGCCAGTTGCCAGCGATGCTGGCAGTGCAACAACAGCGTGATCGGCGCATGGCCGAGCAACTGTTGAAAGCGCCGCTGCCGGCGCTGCTGCTGGCTGGCGCCTACCATGTGCGCCGTGACCTGGGCGTGCCGCTGCACCTGGCTGATCTGGGCGCGCCGGGCAGTGCTCAGGTGCTGATCCTGTCCGAGGTCGGCAAGCCGGTGACCGCCGAGCAGGCGGACTATGTGTGGTACACCGCCGCGCTGCCGCCCGAGGATCATTGCGCGCAGTTTCGCTAGGCGGCGCTCCCGGCGGTGTCGATAGCGATTGGTGGGTTACGCGACGCGGCTTGGTTAGGTGGGATTTTTGAAATCGTGCCACGCGGCGCTCCACCCACCCTACGTCTGCGGGTTTGCCTCGATTTCGTAGGGTGGGTGAGGCGCCTGTTGGAGATGTTCAGGATCGTGCGTAAGGCGATGCGCCGTAACCCACCATGAGCGTCATGGCTGCTATCGGCTGATGGGTTACATGACGCGCCAGTAACGGAGGCCTACAGAAATCTTCCACGCGTCATTTCACCCATCCTACGATCGTGCCCCGCTCAAAACCCTTCCAGCACGATCTTGCCCTTGGCCTTGCCGCTTTCCAGCAGGGCATGGGCGCGGCGCAGGTTGTCGGCATTGATGACGCCGAAGTGCTCGCCCAGGGTGGTTTTCAGCGTACCGGCGTCGACCAGATCGGCCACCCGGTTAAGCAGGCGATGCTGCTCGATCATGTCGGCGGTTTCGAACAGCGAGCGGGTGAACATCAGCTCCCAGTGCAGCGAGATGCTCTTGCGCTTGAGTTTCATCACGTCCAGCGGCTGCAGCGGGTCATCGATCAGGGCCAGGCGGCCTTGCGGTGCCAGGGCTTCGACGATGGCGTCGTAGTGCTGGTCGGTCTGGGTCAGGCTGGCCACGTGGGTGACGTGGGGGATGCCGATGCGCGCCAGTTCTTCGTTCAGCGGTTTGCTGTGGTCGATCACGTGGTGAGCGCCCAGCTCGCGTACCCAGGCCTCGGTTTCCGGGCGGGAGGCGCTGCCGATCACGGTCAGCCCGGTGAGCTGGCGGGCCAGTTGCACGAGGATCGAACCCACACCACCGGCCGCGCCAATCACCAGCAGGCTCTGGCCCTGATCCGCGCTGCCGTCGGCGACCTGCAAACGGTCGAACAACAGCTCCCAGGCGGTGATGGCGGTCAGCGGCATGGCAGCGGCTTCGGCGAACGGCAGGCTGGCCGGTTTGCGACCGACGATGCGCTCGTCGACCACATGCAGCTCGCTGTTGGCGCCAGCGCGGTTGATGGCACCGGCGTAGGACACCTCGTCGCCGACCTTGAACAGCGTCACCGCACTGCCGACCGCCTTGACCACGCCTGCCGCATCCCAGCCCAGCACCTTGGGCTGGCCGCCTTCTGGCGCCACGTTGCGGCGAATCTTGGTGTCCACCGGGTTTACCGAAATGGCCTTCACTTCGACCAGCAGATCCCGTGGGCCGGGTGTTGGCGCTTCGAGCTGCAGATCCTGCAGCGCTTGCGGATTATCGATGGGCAACGACTGATGGTAGGCGACAGCTTTCATGGCGAAATCCTGGTGGGTAAGTAAAGGATGGACGCAGCTTGCGCCAATCCATTGCTAGGAAAAACCGGATAAAGGTAGAGTCTCTTTCAATATTTTTTTGAAGATCGATGCCCATGCTGCGTTTCGATGACCTGCAACTGTTCGTGCGCATCGCCAGTGAAGGCAGCCTGTCAGCCGCCGCGCGGTTGCTGGGCATCTCGCCTGCGGTGGCCAGTGCCGGCCTCAAACGCCTGGAGCAGCAGCTGCAGGCGCGCCTGTTCGTACGCTCGACCCGCAGCTTGCGGCTGACGGGTGAGGGGGAAGCCTTCCTGGTGCATGCCCGGCAGGCGCTGCAGAGCCTGGACATCGGCCGTCAGCAATTGGCCGGCAGCAAGTCCGCGATCAGCGGGCCGCTGCAGCTCTCGGTGCCGTCGGATTTTGGCCGCAACACCTTGCTGCCCTGGCTCGACACCTTTATGCAAACGCACCCGCAGGTGCAGTTGCGCCTGCTGCTCGGCGACCGGGTTACCGATCTGTTTCGCGAGCGCGTGGATATCGCCCTGCGCTATGGCGAGCCGGAGGATTCGAGCCTGGTGGCGCTGCCGGTGGCGCCCGGCAATCGCCGGGTATTGTGCGCTGCGCCGGCCTATCTGCAGCGCCATGGCGAGCCGCGGCAGGTCAGTGACCTGCGCCAGCACAACTGCCTGATCTACATGCTCGGTGGCCGCGCCTACGAGCGTTGGCGCTTTCATGAGGCCGGTGGTGAGCAGAGCCTGCAGGTCGCCGGTGACCGGCTCAGTGACGATGCCGACGTGGTGCGCCGCTGGGCGGTGGCGGGCGCGGGCGTGGTGTACAAATCCTGGCTCGATGTGGCCGGCGATGTGCACGCCGGGCGCCTGCGCATCCTGTTGCCGGAAGTACTCGGCGAGCCGACACCGCTCAACCTGCTCTGCACCCACCGCGAGCAATTGAGCAAGCCGGTGCACCTGCTGCGCGAGTTCGTGCAGGCACGCTGTGCCGAGTTGCTGGCGCAGGCGCCGTGGCACCGTTAAGCTGCTGCGGCAATCCACCACAGCCCGTTTGCCGCCACTGCCCCTAAAATCGCCAGCCATGAACCTGTCCCGCTCTGATCGCTCGTTGCTCGCCTGGGTGCTGTATTTCAGCGTCCTGTTCAGCGCGCTCGCCTGTGCGTTCAGCCATGGGCAGATGACCGGCCTGCAGCTCAGCGGCATGGATGGCGGCTATTGCGGCCTGGATGCCAGCGCCAGCGGCAGTGCCGCGATGGACATGGGCGGCACGGGCTCAAGCATGCCGATGCCCTTCATGGGATCCGGCTGCCCGCTGTGCTCCACCTTCGTCGCCCTTGCGCTGGCGGCCTTCTTCGGCCTGCTCGGGCTGTTGCCACGGCTACGCCCGGCACGTGCGCGGCCTAACGCCGAACCCGGCGGCGCCGTTCGCTATCTGTGGCCATCGGCCAACCCCCGCGCCTCACCCTTTATCGCCTGATTCGCTTCCTTGTCGTTGTCTGCCGCGCGTTGGGCGCTGCCGGCAATTCGCTTCTGCACAAGATCAGGCTTCACATGAAAAACTCGACACCCTCGTTCTATAACCTGGCCTGGCGCTGGCACTTCTATGCCGGCCTGTTCGTCATTCCCTTCATGATCATGCTGTCGCTGACCGGCATCATCTACCTGTTCAAGCCGCAGCTCGACCAGCTGATGTACGCCGACCTGCTGCAGGTCGAGGCTTCGGGGCAGCCACTGAGCGCCGACGAGCTGCTCGGCCGGGTCCAGGCGGTTTATCCCCAGGGCAGCATCGGCAAGTACCTGCCGCCGGTGGATGCCAGCCATAGCGCCCAGTTCGTGGTGAAGGTCGGCGAGCGCACCCGCACGGTATTCGTCGACCCCTACCAGGGCGCCATCCTCGGTACTCAGGACACGCGCAACAACCTGCAGGCCCTGGCCCGTGCGCTGCACGCCGACCTGTTGATCGGCACCCCGGGCGATCGGTTGATCGAGCTGGCCGCCGGTTGGGGCGTGGTGCTGGTGGTTTCCGGGCTGTACCTGTGGTGGCCGCGCGGGCGCGGCGCGGGTGCTGGCGTCCTGTGGCCGCGCCTGTCAGCCCGTGGCCGGTTGCTCTGGCGCGACCTGCATGCCGTCACCGGCTTCTGGGGCGCCTTGCTGCTGCTGTTCATGCTGCTCACCGGCATGACCTGGACGGGCTTCTGGGGCAAGCAGTTCGCCGGCGCCTGGAATCAGTTTCCGGCGGCCATGTGGGATCAGGTACCGACCTCGGATCGCCAAGCTGGCGAGCTCAACCTGAGCCACAAGCAGACCGTGCCCTGGGCGCTGGAGAACACCCCGCTGCCCGAATCCGATCCGCACGCGGCGCACAATGGCGGTGCGGCGCCAGCGTCTACCGCCAACCCGACCGTGGGCCTGCAGCAGGTGGTGGATATCGCCAGCGAGCGTGGCGTGCACCCGGGTTACAGCATCAGCTTCCCGGCCACCCCGAGCGGCGTCTATACCATTTCGGTGTTCGCCGACGATCCGCGCAACGACGCCACCCTGCATGTCGACCAGTACAGCGGTGCGGTGCTTGCGGACGTGCGCTGGGCCGACTATGGCCTGGCGGCGCGGGCGGTGGAGAGCGGCGTGATGCTGCACCAGGGCAAGCTCTACGGCCTGCCGCACCAGCTGTTCATCCTCGCCGTGTGCCTGATGATTCTGCTCAGCTCGGTCAGCGGCCTGGTCATGTGGTGGAAGCGCCGGCCCAGTGGCAGCCTCGGCGTGCCGCCGCTGCGCCATGACCTGCCGCGCTGGAAGGTCGGCGTGGCGATCATGATCGGCCTGGGCGTGCTGTTCCCCCTGGTCGGCGCCTCGCTGCTGGCGATCTGGGCGCTGGATTTCCTGCTCCTGTCACGCCTCGCCAGCCGGCGCCTGGCCTGACGCAAGCGGCCGCTCCCATGGCGGCCGAGACAACCGAATTCGATTGAAGGAGATGCACTATGACACTGAAGAAACTGGTTCTGACCGCCGCACTGCTCGCCACCAGCCTGCTGGCCAACGCGCACGAATACGAGGTTGGCCAACTGCATATCGACCACCCCTGGTCGCGGGAAATGCCGCCGGTGGCGCCGACTGCCGCCGCCTACTTCGTGGTGCACAACAAGGGCGATGCCGATGACCGCCTGCTCGGCGTCGACACGCCGGTGGCCGGCAAGGCAGAGATTCACGAGCACGCCCATGTGAACGGCCTGATGAAGATGCAGCAGGTACACAACGTGGTGATTCCCGCCGGCGGCGAGGTGAAGTTCGCGCCCATGGGCTACCACGTGATGCTGTTCAACCTGAAGCAGCAGGCCCAGGCCGGTGATCGCTTCCCGATGACCCTGACCTTCGAAAAGGCCGGGCCGGTGACGGTAGACGTGGCGGTGCAGAAGGATGAGCCGGCGGCTGAGGGTGGGCATGAGCATAAGGGGCATTGATTGCCAGTGCCTGGCAACTTGCCTAAAGATTCTAGCCCGTAGCCTGGGTTGAGCGCAGCGATACCCAGGAATCACCCGCCCCGGGTATCGCTGCGCTCGACACCGGGCTACTCACGCCAACCGCGCATCCAGGCTGTTCTGGGCCAGGCGCTTGGCCTGCGCTTCGCTCATGCCCAGGCCTTCGTGCAGGGCCATGAAGTTCTCGGTGACGTAGCCGCCGAAATAGGCCGGGTCGTCGGAGTTGACCGTGACCTTCACGCCGCGCTCGAGCATGTCGAGAATGTTGTGCTGGCCCATGTGCTCGAACACGCAGAGCTTGGTGTTGGACAGCGGGCAGACGGTCAGCGGAATCTGCTCGTCGATGATCCGTTGCATCAGGCGCTCGTCTTCGCTGGCGCGTACGCCATGGTCGATGCGCACGATCTTCAGTAGATCCAGCGCCTCCCAGATGTATTCGGGTGGGCCTTCCTCACCGGCATGCGCCACCGCATGCAGGCCTTCGCTGCGGGCCTT
>Ga0207790_1000024_pt1 | contig 61236 bp, 57 predicted proteins | sample HigsolmetaGSP14D_FD_184842 | JGI IMG/M metagenome (GOLD analysis project Ga0207790, IMG submission 184842) | High solid enriched microbial communities from the Joint BioEnergy Institute, USA - SP1-4-D (SPAdes) | ecosystem: Engineered > Bioreactor > SSF (Solid state fermentation) > Aerobic >...
GTTTCGTCGGCGATGAGGTTCTGGGTCAGGTTCGATTTCGCATTGGCGCCGTTCGGGCGCGGGTCCAGCGGCGCGGCCGTGGCATTGGTGTGATCCAGCGGCCGGTAATCCGGCGCCGCGGTCGAGCCGGTCTTCCAGTTGGGATAGCTGTCGCGCGGATCGAAATAGGCCGGATTGATGTCCGGCGAACGTGCGAAGCCGTAGGCCTCCAGCGGCGGCAGCGCCGCCTCGCCGGTGGACCGGCCTGCAGGCGGGGTCAGGTACAGGTAGTTCAGGCCACTGCCTTCGCCATAACCGTACGGCGCACCCGCTGCGGTGTAGAAGCCGACGCGGCGGTTGCCACTGGTCGAATCCACCCAGCGGTAGGCACCGTCGCGGGTGTTGTTGAGCGTTTCCCACAGCATCGAGCCGGAGTCATCCAGCGCCATCAGGAATGCCGGCGGGGTCTGCACCTGGATGTTCAACGGCGCCTGTGCCAGCGTGCCATGTCCCTGCGCTGCCAGCAGGCTGTAGGCCAGCCAGCCGCCCGCCGCGAGCACGCACGCCGAGCCGGCGGCCAACCATTTTGTCCTGCGCGAAGCCATGGCCTGCGTCCTCAAAGTTTGAAGATGGTATCGATGACCACCGACGACGAATTGACGTCGGCATCGTCGGTGGCAAATCCGGTGATCTGGTAGATCGGCGCGGTCTCATCCAGCGGCTCACCCATCGCCAGCGACGACTCGCCCACCACGCAACTGTCGATCTGGCGCACATTCACGGCGGGATCGGCATCGCCGCGGCGTTCCAGCGCCCATTCCATGGGGTCGTAGCCATCGTCGCAGACACGCGAGATGGTGTCGGTCTGCACCAGGCTGCCGCCGTCGACGCCTTCGCGGTTGGCGAGCTGCTCGATGGAGCGCTCGGCCGCCCGCACGACGCCTTCGGAGTTCTGGAAGGCGCGGTTGGCGGCGCGGTAGTTGGACGCCATCTTTTCCTGCATGCCGGCCACCTGCATCCCGGCGATGCCGAGCAACGCCATCAGGATCAGCATGATCAGGGCGACATACAGCACGGCGCCGCGCTGCGTGTGCGGCAGGCGGGGAACACGGTGGGGTCGGGACAGGAGACGGGTCATGTCAGTTTCCGAACAGGCGGTTGCGCAGGGCGACGGTGACTTCGTAGGCGGCACGGAAACGGCCATCCGAGGTAGCGCCGTTGGCGACACTCACGCCGAGCACCGCCGGCGGGTTCACCGGGGTGGCCGAGGAGGCCCGCTGCGGGCTGCTGGCCATCAGGCCCAGCCGGACCTGGCCCACGCGCAGCCATTCGGCGGTCGCGGTGGCATCGGTTGCCGTACTGACATCGCTGGCCACCTCCAGCGAGGTGATGTTGCCGGCCGGCGGGGTCGCGCGGCCGATGTCGGCGGTGGTGTCCAGCCCGAACATCAGCTGCAGGCTCTCGATGCCCTCCACCACCTCTTCGTTGGCCACGTACTCGCCGCTGTCGTCGGCGCGGGCGCGGCGCAGGCCGAGCACGCCGGTATCGGCATTGGCGGCCACGTAGTACACCAGCGATTCGGCGCGGTACACCATGGTCTGGCCGGTCGGCTGGGCGGTATAGCGGCTCAGGTCCACGCCCGGCACGGTCAGGATGTTGTCGGCCAGTGTCCCGGTGAAGACGTCGGCATGCCCACAGTCGGCGACACCGAAGAGCGTCGGCGTGCCCACCCCGCCCGCGCTGACCCGGCCCACATGATCGGCGTTGAGTGTCAGCTCCGAATCGCTGCCGTCAACGCTGATCAAATCCACCGGCACGCCCTCCGGCGCCAGGAAACGCAGCACCAGGATGTCACTGCCACCGGCCGGTGCCGGCAGCAGGTCGCTGATCGCCGCCGGCAGGCTTTCCGGCGCCGACCAGTCCTCACCCAGGGTCAGGCTGTCGCCAGGAGCGGTACCCGGGGCCTCGTAGCCCTGGATGGCCACGCCGAAATCCAGCGGCGAGCCGCTGCCGACGCCGGCGCCCAGATGGACCAGCGGGTCGCCCATGCCCTTGACCACATGCGCCTGGTCGTTGATGCAGCCCATGTGCCCGGCCATGCGGATGTCACGCTCGAGGAAATCCAGCGCGAAGCGCGCGTTTTCCTGCACCCGCGAGACACCCTCGGACAGCCGCGAGGCCGCCTGCGAAGCGCTGAAGACCTGGATCACGCCCAGGGTCAGGATCAGGCCGATGACCAGGGCGATCATCATTTCCACCAGCGACAGGCCGGCCATGCGCTGCGGGGAAGAGAAGCGGCGGTTCATAGTTCGGTCGCCAGTGCGAAGGTGGTGGCAGCATCAGGGTTGTCCGGGTCCCAGCGCTGGTCGCCCCAGGTGATCGCCACGTTGACCACGCCCCCGTTGAAATCGACCTGGGCGCCAGCATCCTCGCCCATGGTCTTGACCACCTGGCACTGCCAGTTGTCGATCTTGTCCTGCACGCTCAGCGTACCGGTGGCCGGAGTGCAGATGTCCTCCACGTCCAGGCTGCCGCGCTCGAAACTGGCATTGGCATACCACGAGGCCTGGAAGCGGTTGCTGCGCATCTGCTCGGTGAGGTCGTAGGCCAGCGTGGTGGCCTGGGTGCGGTAGTTCGCGCTCTGCACGAACCGCACGTTCATGGTCTGCAGCAGGGCGAACCCGAGCAGGCCGAAGGCCAGCACGATGACGGCGATCAGCACTTCCAGCAGGCTGAAGCCGGCTTGCCGGCGCGGGAAGGCATACGAGGATTTCATGCGCAGATCTCCCGCGTGCTGCGGACCTGGCCGGAGGGATTGATGCTGAGTGTGCGCTGCTGCTCGGCGCCGGCGTCACATTCGCTCGGGCGCAGGGTCAGCGACTGTTCGTCGGCGGAGCGGCGACGGCCGCGGCCGTCGAAGCCGATCGGCTCGTCCGGCCCGTCCACCGCCAGCTGCGGATTGCCGGCCACGAAACGCAGGGCGGCTTCGCCCGCCGACAGTTCGCCATCCTCGTCGGCATCGGCGAACGCCAGCAGCCCGCCGGCCCAGTTGCCGTCACAGGCAGCGCCGCTGGAGCTGCCGCAGACGATGCCGCCACGCCCGTTGCGGATGGCTTCACTGCGGGCGAGGTTCATCACCCCGATCACTTCGTTGTTGAAGGCCGCGACCCGGTTGGAGCGCAGGGTGCCCTGGAAGCTGGGGAACGCCAGCGCAGCCACGATCGCGACAATGGCGACGGTGACCATCAGTTCCAGCAGAGTGAAGCCGTTGATTCGGCGCGACGACATGGAACGCTCCCCAGCGTGATGACCGCCACGATGCCGCCGCCGCAGGCGCGGGGCAAGCAGCGGCAGGACGAACGGTCAGTTCCGGGCGACGGGCGTCAAGGCATTGACACCCGTGCCCTGGGGCGGGCCCCCTGCCCGCCCCTCCCCTCAGGCCAGGACCTGGTAGCAGGGCTTGTAGTCACCGGAGATCTTCATCCGGCGCTGTTCGACGAAGGCCCGCAGCAGGGCGTCCAGCGCCTGCATCATGTCCGCATCGCCATGGATCTGGAACGGACCGGATTCCTCGATCCGGCGCATCCCGTCCTCCTTCACGTTGCCGGCCACGATGCCGGAGAACGCGCGGCGCAGGTCGGCCGCCAGCGCATGGGGGGCGCGCCCGTGATGCAGGTCCAGTGCGGCCATCGCCTCGTGCGTGGGCTCGAACGGCTGCTGGTACTCCCACGGAATGTGGATGGACCAGTTGAAGAAGAACGCGTCCTTCTGGGCGAGCCGATACTCGCGCACGCGCTTGATGCCGGCCGACATCTTCCGCGCGACCGCCCCCGGATCGCCGATGACGATCTCATAGCGCTCGGCGGCCGCATCGCCCAGGGTCAACCGGATGAACCGGTCGATCTGCTCGAAGTACGGCGCGGCGGTGGTCGGGCCGGTGAGGATCAGCGGGAACGGCAGGTCCTTGTTCTCCTCGCTCAGCAGGATGCCGAGCAGGTACAGGATTTCCTCGGCCGTGCCGACGCCGCCGGCGAACACGATGATGCCGTGACCGATGCGGACGAACGCCTCCAGGCGCTTTTCGATGTCCGGCGTGATCACCAGATGGTTGACGATCGGGTTGGGCGATTCGGCGGCGATGATGCCCGGCTCGGTCAGCCCGATGTAGCGTGTCGCAGTGCGGCGCTGCTTGGCGTGGGCGATGGTGGCCCCCTTCATCGGCCCTTTCATCGCACCCGGCCCGCAGCCGGTGCAGATGTCCAGCCCGCGCAGGCCCAGCTCGTAGCCGACCTGCTTGGTGTACAGGTATTCGTCGCGGCCGATCGAATGCCCGCCCCAGCACACCACCAGGTTCGGGTCGCCGGGATTGAGGATGCGCGCGTTGCGCAGCAGCCCGAACACGGCATTGGTGATGCCTTCGGAGGATTCCAGCTCGGCCGCGTAGGCCGGGCCCATCTCGATGGCCATGTAGGCCAGGTCACGCACCACCGCGAACAGCAGCTCGGCCACGCCGCGGATGATCTCGCCGTCCACGAACGCCATCGCCGGGGCATTGACCAGATCGATGCGCACGCCACGATCCTGCTGCGCCACCTGGATGTCGAAATCCGGATACAGGTCGCGGGCCGCGCGCGGGTCGTCCGAGGCGCTGCCACTGGTCAGCACCGCCAGCGCGCAGCGGCGCAGCAGTTCGTGCATGCCGCCGCTGGAGGCATCGCGCAGGCGCGCCACCTCGGCCCGCGACAGCACATCCAGACCACCGCGCGGGTAGATCCGCGCGTCCTGTACCGGCAGCGCGCGGGCTGCCTTCTCACTCGAGCTCATATCCAACGTCATTGCTTCCTTCAGGTTGTCCGACTGTAGCGCCACTGCCCTGAAAAACAAAACGGCCGGGTTGCCCCGGCCGTTTCGTCTACTGCTTCAAGCGCTGACGGATCAGAACTTGTACTTCAGGGTCAGCTGCATCGACCAGCGCGACACCGCGGTGTTGCCCTTGTCGTTGTTGTTTTCCGAGATCGACGAGCTGTCGGCACCGGTGTACGAGTAGACGTACTTGCCGGTCGCCGGATCGATACCCGCGTAGTTGGCCACGCGGCGGGTCGAGAAGAAGCCGTAGTCGTCGATCAGGCCCCAGTTCTTGTTGATCAGGTTGCCGACATTCATGATGTCCAGCGCGATCTCACCCTTGTGCTCCTTGACGAAGCCCGGGAATTCCTGGCTGATGCGGACATCGAACGAGTTGATCCACTTCGCACGGTGCTGGTTCGCCGGGACCACCTGGCCGCGATAGCCGTTCAGGTCCGGGTTGTTGGCCAGCCAGTCGAAGAAGCTCTTCTCCATCGCCGCATCCTGCACGAAGCGGCCGCCGATCACGTTGCCGAACAGTACGTCACCCGGGCCGGTCGGAACGTAGAACAGGTCGTTGGTGGTCGCACCGTCACCGTTGGCATCGTTGTAGAAGATGTAGCTGTACGGACGGCCCGAGCGGCCTTCGTAGAACAGGCCGACGCGGGTGGCATTGTCACCGAAGAAGTTGTGCTTCCACTCCAGGGTACCGGTGACACGGTCCTTGATCGCATAGCGCGAGTTGTAGGCCACGTCTTCATTGGCATTGAAGATCATGGTGTTGTTCCAGTTCGACGTGTTCTGCGCGCTGGACAGCGGGCTGACTTCCTTGGCCTGGGTGTAGGTGTAACCCAGCGTCCAGCCCCAGTTCTCGGTCAGCGGCTTGGCCAGCGCGAAGGTCGCCTGGCTGCCACGGCCCTTGTCGGTGTTGCGCATGACCAGCACGTCACCCATGTCGCTCGGGCGGTTGGCGCGGTCGACGGCACGGTTGGTGCCGGTGGTGATGCCGAAGTTGGTGCCGTTCTGCACGCGGCTGTTGAGCGGGTTGCGGCCGTTGGCATCCCAGTAGATCGCACGGCCATCCTGGCCGGTGAAGGTCGGCGCGCCGATGTCCAGGCGATCGAAGTAGATGCCGTCCTTGACCTTGGTGACCAGCAGTTCAGCCGAAGCGACGATGCCGTACCACGGCAGCTCGTGGTCGAAGGCCAGGTTGGCCTTCCACACCGACGGCAGGCGGGTGCCCGGCGCGATGATGTCCACGTTCTGGCGCGCACTGGCCGGGCCACCGGCCGGGACGTACGGGTTGTTGCCATCCGGGCTGAAGGTACCGACCGGCGGGTTGCGCTCGTCGTACTCGATGTAGTTCAGGCCGGTGTTCTGGTAGGCACCTGCCAGCCACACGTTCGGGGCCGCGCCGCCGAACAGGCCCACGCCGCCGCGCAGCTGGGTCGGACGATCGCTGTCGAAGGTGTAGTTGAAGCCGACGCGCGGCTGCACCAGGTTCTTGTCCACCAGCTGGGTGTTGTCAAACCCGTACAGCTGTTCGATGCGCGCGTTGTACAGGCGCTGGGTGCTGAAGTCCGGCATGTCGACGCGCACGCCGAACATCAGGTTCAGGTTGTAGTTGATCGCCCAGGTGTCCTGCACGAACACGCCGGTGTTCTTCAGGGTGAAGTCGGCGGGAATGTCGCTGCGGCTGCCATCGGCGCGCGGGGCGCGCAGCTGGTAACGCGACGCGCGGCCGGCCAGGAAATCATTGACGCTGGCGAACTCGTACACGCCGTTGAGGTTGCGGCCGTAGAAGTTCATCAGGTCGTTCTTCGAATAATCGAAGCCGAACTTCACGGTGTGGTCGCCCACGTACCAGGTACCGGCACCGAAGGCGCTCAGCTCCTTGGACTCCACGATGTTCACGTGGGTGTTCTGCTCGGTACCCACGTACAGCGAGTCGTTGCCCGAGCGGATGCGGATCTGCGGCATGGTGACCAGCGGCACGCGGTTGGCCGAGTAGTCCTTGTGCGAGACCTTGAACTCGGTCGAGAAGTTCTCCGACCAGTCGCTGAACAGCTCACCCATCCAGGTTTCGTACTGGGTCGGCTGCTGGTACCAGAAATTGCTCAGCGAGATGCTGCTGCTGGTGACCTGCGGGAAGCGAACGACGTTCTGCTCCATCTTGTTGTAACGCAGGGCCGCACGGTGGTTCTCGTTGATGTTCCAGTCCAGCTTGACCGCGTATTCCTCGATCTCGGTCTTGCTGTTCGGCGCGGTCAGGGTGCCCGGATCGAAGCCCAGCCCGGTCAGGTAGTTCTGCACCTGCGAGATCTGATCGGTGGTGATGGTGCCCTTGCCGATCGGCGTGTCAGCCAGGCTGATGCCGGCGGCCGAACGCTCATACTTTTCGTAGTTGGTGAAGAAGAACAGCTTGTCCTTGACGATCGGGCCGCCGAAGGTCATGCCGTAGGTCTTCTCGTCCTCGAAGCCGTTGAAGTCCTGGCGATCATTCTCCAGACGCTTGCGGACCATGTCCTTGTCGCGGTAGGAGCCGTAGACGGTGCCGTGGAATTCGTTGGTGCCCGACTTGGTCACGGCGTTGATCACCGCACCGGTGCCGCCGGAGATGGTCGTGTCGTAGTTGGCCAGGTCGATGTTGATTTCCTGGATGGCGTCCATCGACACCGGCTGACGCTCGGTCGGCAGGTTGTTGGAGCCCAGGCCGAACGGATCGGAGGCGCTGATGCCGTCGATGCGGATGGCGTTGTAACGGGTGTTCTGGCCACCGGCGGAGATCGCGCCGTCGGCCTTGCTGACCTGCGAGATGCGCGGATCCAGACGCACGTAGTCCTGGATGTTGCGGTTCGCCGACGGCAGCGCGTCCATCGTTTCACGGGTGACGTTCGAGCCGGTACCCATCTTGTTGGCGCTGAAGATGTCCAGACCACCGGCCACGGCAACCACGTTGACCGCTTCCAGGTTGGTCGCGGCGACGTCGCCGGCCAGGTTGGCGTTGACCGTGTTGACCTGGTTCAGGTTGAGGTAGACACCCTCTTCGGTCTTGGTGCCTTCACCGGACTTGGTGATGGTGATGGTGTACGGACCGCCGACGCGCAGACCACGCGCGTTGTAGCGACCCGACGCATCGGTCGTGGCGCGCGAAACAGTGCCCGACTCGGTGTGGGTGATGACGACTTCAGCACCAGCAACAGGCTGGCCTGCGGCGGACACGACCTGACCGCCGACACCGGCAGAGGTGCTCTGGGCGAAGGCGGGGGCGGTGGCAAGTGCAGCCACGAGACCAAGGGTGAGCTTGGACATCCGGAGTGGGTGGGACATTTTTCGGTAGCCTCGATGCGAGTTGGCGATGGCGGAAAAAAAACGCACACAGGCAGCCATGCGGGCGGCTGACTGGAGTTATCTGGGGTTCCCTACCGTGAACGGCAGCTGCCGCAACGGTTAACAATAGGTTAACACGGTAGGGAGGAATTGTGACGGTAGTGCGACAAACGGCACTCTATCGCAACGAATTCGTGACGCCGTCTTTACCTTGACGCCTCCGATCGCCGCGGGGCGTGCGGTCCCTCAGCCGCTGGACGCGTCCATCACCTGGCCGCGGTGGGCTGCGCCGCAGGCTCCCAACAGCCCCACCGCCATTGCGGCCGCCTGTTCAGGTCCGCTGGCCCGGCTGTCCTCGTCCAGCGACCAGGCGCGCGCGCGCAGCGCCGTACGCATCGGCCCCGGCTGCAGCCCGCTGACCCGCACCGGTCCGGCCCGCAGTTCGTCATGCAGGCTGGCCAGCAGCCCCCGCAAGCCGTGCTGGGCGGCACCATATCCGCCCCAGTAGGCTGCCCCGACCCGCGCCGGGTCATCCACGCAGAACACGATGGCCGCATCGTCGCGCTGCTTCAGCAGCGGCAGGCACGCCTGCACCAGCCATGCCGGGGCGGTCAGGGTCACGTGCAGCGACCGCGCGAAGCTTGCCGGATCAGCCAGTTCGAACGGGGTCAGCCCGGGAAAGTCGGCCGCGCAGACCAGGATGCCGTCGAGCCGGCCCAGTTCGCTGTGCAGACGCGCGGCCAGCTCGGCATGGTCATCCGGGGTGGCCCCTTCCAGGTCCAGCGGATACAGCAGCGGCTCGGGCCCGGCGGCACGGACCTGGTCATATACGCGCTCCAGGCGCCGCGGCTTCCGCCCGCACAGCACCACGGTGGCGCCTGCGCGTGCGCAGGCGATCGCTGCCGCACTGCCCAGCCCGCCGCCGGCCCCCACCACCAGGATCACCCTGTCCTGCAGCACCTTCTCCTGCAGCCCCGCCCCGTCCTGCGCCGGCCCGGGCACGCCCTGCACCGGCATGGCGGTCATGCCACCGATGCCTCTTCGACAATGCGCCGGAGCTCGCCGGCCTCGAACAGTTCCAGCACGATGTCGCAGCCGCCGATCAGCTCCCCGTGGATGAACAGCTGCGGGAAGGTCGGCAGATTGGAAAAACGCGGCAGGTTCGCGCGTATCTCGGGCTCTTCCAGCACATTCACCGTGCGCAGCGATACGGCGCCGGCAGCCATCAGCGCCTGCACGGCGCGGCTGGAAAAACCGCACATGGGATACTGCGGCGTGCCCTTCATGAAGAGCACGAGGGGGTAACGATCGACTTCGGCCTGGATTTGCTGCATCACCGCCACAACCACACTCCCTGCTGGGTGGAACACCCCGACCGCGACGGTCGGATAGACTTCCCACGGTAACCGCCATTGTAAGCCGATGGAACCGGCCACCGGCGCCCACCTGCGATCCCTTCTGCCATGCCGATCGACCCCAGCCCCCTGCCCTACCCCGCATCCGCGCTGCAGCCGCACCTGTCGGCACGCCAGATCGAGGCCCATCACCAGCACCAGCGGTCCTGTCTGGACGCGGTCAACGCCCGCATTGCCGGGACCGACTGGGACGTCGCGCCGCTTGCGCAGATCGTGGCCGAAAGCCAGGGCAGCCTGTTCGAACACGCTGCCCAGGCGTGGAACCAGGCCTTCTGCTTTCAGTGCCTGCGCAGCCGTGGCGGCGGCGAACCGCACGGCCGCCTGGCCGAGCGGATCAAGCGCCAGTTCGGCGACAGCGCGCGCCTGCGCGAGGCGTTCAACCAAGCCGCCGGCACGCTGTTCGGCTCAGGCTGGGTCTGGTTGGTCGCGCACCCCGACGGCACCCTGGCGGTCCAGGTCACCCGCAATGCCGGCACCCCGCTGACCGGTGACAGCGTGCCGCTGCTGGCCTGCAACCTGTGGGAACACGCCTGCCATCTGGATTACCAGAACGATCGCGGCCGTTATCTGGACGCGTTCTGGCAGCTGGTCAACTGGGAATTCGCGGAAAGCCAGCTGCGCTGAGCCGCCGATGCCGGCAGGCGCCCGATCGCAGGGCGGGCTGCAGGCAGCGGCGGAGGTCGCGCCCCCCCGCCCCTGAGGGGTTCCTGCCGGTCCTGCGGTGTCGCAGGACCGGGTCGGGTCAGCGACGCAGCGCGCTCACCACGGGGGCAACCTGGTCCTGCCGCCCCAGCGCCTGGCCGACCTGCTCCAGTGCGTCGGCCAGCAGGACCGCCTGGTCGTCGCGGAGCGTCGCATGACCGACCTTGCGGCCGTCGCGCGGCTGCTTGCCATAGTCGTGCCAGTGCCCGCCCGGCTGGGCCAGCACCGCGGCCGGTTCGGGCATTTCACCCAGCCAGTTGAGCATGCAGGCATGGCCGAGCATGCGGGTGCTGCCCAACGGCAGTCCCAGCACCGCACGCAGGTGATTCTCGAACTGCGAGGTCTCGCTGCCTTCGATGGTCCAGTGACCGGAGTTGTGCACCCGCGGGGCCATCTCGTTGGCCAGCAGCTGGCCATCCCGGTCGAACAGCTCCAGCGCGAACACCCCCACGTACTGCAGATGCTCGGCGACACTGCGCGCGTATGCGATGGCGTCCTGCTGGGCCGCGGCCGACAACACCGCCGGCGCCACGCTGGCCGACAGCACGCCGTCCACATGCCAGTTCCCGGTGAGCGGCCAAGCCTGGAAGCTGCCGTCGCGCCCGCGTACCGCCACCACGCTCACCTCGCGCTGGAAGGCCACGAAACCTTCCAGGATCAGCCCGGTCTGCTCGACCTGCGCCCCCAGCGCGGCCCACGCCGCGTCGATGTCGGCGTCGGTGCGGATGCGGAACTGGCCCTTGCCGTCATAGCCCAGGCGGCGGGTCTTGAGAATGCAGGGCAGACCGAACTCGCCCACCCTGGCCGCAAGTTCCTCGCGGCTGCCGATGTCGGCAAACGGCGGCAGCGGAATCCCCAGTTGCTGGAACAGGGTCTTTTCGCTCAGGCGGTCCTGCGCCACCGCCAGCGCCGCAGGCGGCGGGTACACCGCAACGCGCCCGGCCAGGAACTGTGCGCTGGAGGCCGGCACGTTCTCGAAATCGAAGGTGACCACGTCGACCTTGGCGGCAAACGCCGCCAGCGCGTCGAGGTCATCGAAGCCCGCTACGGTCAGCGGCGCCAGCGGGCCACTGCACGCATCGGCGGCCGGATCGAACAGTTCAAAACGCAGCCCCAGCGGTGCGCCCGCCAGGACCATCATGCGGGCCAGCTGGCCACCGCCGAGAATGCCGACCGTCAGACTCATCGGCGTGGATCGTCCTGGGCCATGACCGCGTCGGTCTGGCGGGTGCGAAAGGCATCCAGCGCGTTTGCCACCGCAGGCTGCGTGGGCGCCAGCATCGCGGCGGCGAACAGCGCCGCGTTGGCGGCGCCGGCGGTGCCGATGGCAAACGTGGCCACCGGAATGCCGGCAGGCATCTGCACGATCGACAGCAGCGAGTCCATGCCGTTGAGGGCCTTGGACTGCACCGGCACACCCAGCACCGGCACGGCGGTCTTGGCGGCGATCATGCCCGGCAGATGCGCGGCGCCGCCGGCCCCGGCGATGATCGCGCGCAGCCCGCGCGCGCCCGCCTGCTCGGCGTACTGGAACAGCACGTCGGGCGTGCGGTGGGCCGAGACCACCTTCACTTCGAACGGAACACCCAGGGCTTCAAGCTTCTGGGCGGCGTGCTCCATGGTCTCCCAGTCGGAACGGGAACCCATGACGATGCCGACAAGCGGCGCGGATTGGTTGGGGGTCATTGGCCGTCACCTGCCTTAAAGACGTATTCTAGCCCTCTTCCACGCAAGACGAAGCCCCCTCATGGACCGCAAGCTGCTTGATCTGCTGGTGTCGCCGGACACCCGCCAGCCCCTCTCCCTGCTGGACAGCAAGGGCCTTGACGCGCTGAACCGCGCCATCGGCGCCGGTGCGGTGACCCGGGCAGACGGCAATCCGCTGGCCCAGCCGCTGCGCGAGGCGCTGATCAGCCGTGACCGCAAGCAGGTGTTCCGGGTGGACGACGGCATTCCGGTGCTGCTGGCCGAAGAGGCCATTCCCACCGCGCAGATCGCCGACTTCCCCGCGGCATGAGCACGCTGGCGGAACCGGAGGCAGCCGCGGTCCAGGCCGATGTGGCCCGCGCCCTGGCCGAGGATATCGGCACCGGTGACGTCACCGCGGCCCTGCTGCCGGACCAGCCGGATAGCGCGTACCTGCTGTGCAAGCAGGATGCGGTGATCGCCGGACGGCCGTGGTTCGACGCCGCGCACCGCGCGCTGGACCCGCACGTGCGCATCGACTGGCACGTGGCCGAGGGTGATGCGGTGCGCGCCGGCACCGTGCTGGCGTTGCTGCACGGGCGCAGCCGCAGCCTGGTCAGCGCCGAGCGCACCTCGCTGAATTTCGTGCAGACGCTGTCGGCCACCGCCACCACCACCGCCCGGCATGTGGCGGCCGTGGCCGGTACCGGCACCCGCATCCTGGATACCCGCAAAACCCTGCCCGGCCTGCGCATGGCGCAGAAATACGCCGTGCGCTGCGGCGGCGGCGACAACCACCGCTTCGGCCTCTACGACACGGTGATGCTGAAGGAAAACCATATCCGCGCCGCCGGCTCGCTGGCTGCCGCGGTCGACGCGGCACGCCGGCAGTGGCCGCAGCTGCCGCTGGTGGTCGAAGTGGAAGACCTGGAGCAGCTCGCGCAGGCGCTGCAGGCCGGTTGCGACCGCATCCTGCTTGACGACTTCAGCCCGGCGCAGCGCCGCGACGCGGTCCGCATCACCGCCGGCCGGATTCCGCTGGAAGTCTCCGGCAGCGTGGGCCTGGACGGGTTGCGCGCCATCGCCGAGGACGGTGTGGACTGCATTTCCATCGGCGGACTGACCAAGCACGTGCAGGCCATCGACCTGTCACTGAAACTGGGTCCGCCCCCCGGCTGAGACCACGGCCGCCCCGTTCCACCCGCCGTTCACGAGCGCGCTGCGAGTCTTCCGGCATCCCCCACTGGAGCCGTGCATGCGCCGCATGATGTTGACCGCCTGTGTGCTGTTGGCGGCCGCGCCGCTGTCCGCCGCCGCCGCCGAGGCCTGCGATGTGCCGCCGCGCTTCGGCCTGGATCCGCTGGCCGTGGCCATCCGCGATACCGCCTGCAACGAGCACCGGCTGTGGTACCGGCCGTTCATCGACCGCGAAGGCCGCGCCGCCAGCCTGGCCGTCACCGAGGCGGAGAACGAACACCTGGCCGACAACGGACTGATCGCCTGGCAGCGGGTGGCCGGGTACTGGCGCGACAGTGGCACCCTGAACGCTCTGGGCAGCCAGCCGGGTGCCAGCAGCTGCATCGCGCCGATCGGCACGCGCTACACCGACAGTGACTGCCGCGCCTTCCTGGTCGACAACCCGTGGTCAGCCGCGTTCATTTCCTGGGTGATGCGCCGTGCCGGCGTGCCGGGGTTTGCCGCCTCGCCCCGGCACATCGACTATATCCGTGCCGCTTACCAGGGCGGTGCGGGCGCTACGCCCTACCGGCTGGCCGACCCGGGGGTGGAAAAGCCCGCGCCGGGTGATCTGCTGTGCTTCCTGCGCGACCGCGCCAGCACGCTCAGCCATGCCGGGCTGATCCAGGCGCTGGCCCGTGGCACGGCCGGCAACTGGAAGTCGCACTGCGAAATCGTGGTGTCGGCCAATCTGGGCGGCGACCAGACGCTGTACCTGGTCAGCGGCAACGTGATGAACACGGTGGCCATGCGGCTGTTGCCGCTGGACCGCAGCGGACGCATCGAGCCGCCGCCACCGCGCCAGGAAGGCACCACGCCGGTGGCGCCCACCTGCACACCGGGTCGCGAAGACGAATGCAGCTTCAACCGGCAGGACTGGGCCGCGCTGCTCAAGCTCACCGCAACCTCGGCGCCTGCGCCTGCGGCCCCGACAACGCCGCCGCCGGCGCGCTGACCGGCTCGGGCGCCAGCGCGCAGGCTCCACCGGTCTGCGCCGGTGGATGCTGCGGGTAGCGATCCTGCGGCAGCACCTGCACCGGCGTGGTCACCACCAGGCCGTCGGCGTAGTGAAGTTCGACGAAACTCGCGCTCCAGCCGGCGGCGGGGATGCGCAGCGGCACGCGCAGCACAGCGGACGCGTGCACTGCGATGGGATGCGCCTGGTAGACCACGCCGCAGCGGTAGCGGAAATCGCGGTCGTCACGGTTGTGGGCCTGCCACAGCACCGCCCGGTGCACCGGCTCGGCCCCGCTGTCGATCCGCAGGTACCCGTGCGCCGGGTGCCAGCGCGCATGTGGCTGCGGCAGCTGTGCTCCAGCCCGCCAGCGCCGCAGCGCCGGTATCAGGGTGTCGCGCAGGTGCCTGCGGATGCCGCCATGATCGCTGTTGGGCGCCACGCGCAGCGTGGAGATGCCGGGCAGGTCGTCCAGGTAGAAGCGGCTGGCATCGGGCGGGAAAAAATCATCACCACTGGCCTGCAGCAGCAGCTTGGGCAGCGCCAGGCGCGGTGCCAATGGCCCGTGCAGATAGTGGTAGGGATCGATGCGCGCCATCAGCCGGGCGAACGCGGGGCTCTGCAGATCGCCGGTGATGCCGTGGCTCACGTAGGGACGCAGCGCCACCGGCCACCGCCCGCCGTACACCTGGCGGATGTGCGGGGCCAGCGCGCTCCAGTTCATGTCCATCACCACCGGCGCCAGATGGCTGACCCGCGCATCGGCCAGGGCCAGCAGCCAGCTCGTCCAGCCCCGCTTGGAGGCGCCGGTGACGATGTAGGACGGCCGCTGCGCGGACGGCAGTTCGCGGTCGGCCAGGTCCAGTGCGCTGCGCGCGGCCCACGTCATCGGCAGCTGCAGCGGCCAGTCCTCATGCAGGTCCGGAGCATCCAGGAAGCGCCGCCAGGTGGCCGCGACAAGGTCGTCTTCGGTGCGCAGGGTGGGATCGCCGGGCAGCGCCATCGCCTGCGGTGGCACGTCGGCAATGGAGATCACCGCCATGCCCAGCGTGCGCACCAGGTCCTGCAGCAGCGCCACGGAGAAGTCGTTGCCGGGGTGCGGCTCACGGTCGCCCGGAACCGCCACCCCGTTGTTGATCACCAGCAGCGCTGGGCCGGGCGTGGCGTTGTCCGGTTGCAGCAGCTCCACCCGGTGGGACCACGGCGCGCCACCGACCGGATCGGGCCAGCGCTGCGACTGCAGCTGGAACCGGCGATGCTGCCCGCCCGCAAACCGCGTGCTGTGCACGAGGCGGTAGCCGCCTGTTCCCGCAATCGCGCGCGGTCGCTGCAGCAGATCCGCCCGTGGCGACGTCGGCGCAGGTGCGGCGCCTGCCGCCGTGCACAGGAAAAGGCAGGCCATCAGCAGCCATGGCGCGGGATGCATACCGGATCTCCGGAAGGGAACCGCGCATGCTGCGCCAGACCCTCCGCGCGCACGAGAGGCGGATGCGTCGGCCTTGCGGCCCTTGAACCGCCGCGGGTACGGCGTCATCTTTGCCTGACATCCTCTGCTGCCCGATGCCATGCCCTCTCTGATCCTGTTGATGATCGCCGCTGCAGCGGCCTATGCGTTCTGGAACGCCTCGCGCGCGGCGGCCGAGCGCGCTGGCCAGCTGGGGCGCAATGCCTGCCGGGCAGCGGATGTGCAGTGGCTGGACCAGAGCGTGCATGCCATCGGCCTGCGGCTGGCACGCGGCGATGATGGCCGGCTCGCGTTCGAGCGCACCTTCAAGTTCGAATATTCGTACGACGGTCTGGACCGTCACGTCGGCCGCATGGTGCTGCGCGGCGATACGCTGGTGTCCTTCACCGGACCCGGCGCGGCGCGGATCAGCCGGCTGCACGACAGCGTGGAGGCGGACGACGACGTCTGAGCCGCCGCCCGGCCAAGCGCCGCCCCAGTGGGCGACGCAGGCGGTTTACTTGACCACGCGCAGGTGCGGGCGGCCGGGCTTGGGCGGCGTGTCATCCGGCGGCGGGGCATCGGCGACATCCTCGGCCAACGCCACGTCATCCGGTGCATCCTCAGCCGGCACGATGTCGTCCGGCAGGGCCATGCCCTGCCCCGTCTCGCGGGCATACACGGCCAGTACGGCGCTGATCGGCACCAGCACGGGATAGCTCACCCCGGAAAAACTCGCCGCAAAGCCCACCGCTTCGTTGTCGATCACCAGCCGCGTGACGGCGCGCTCGGCGATGTTCAGCACCACGCGGCCATCCTTGATCGCCGACGGCGGCACCTGCACGCCTGCCACGCCGGCATCCACCAGGATGTGCGGGGTCAGCCCGTTGTCGTTGATCCATTCCACCAGCGCCCGCAACAGATACGGGCGATGGCTGCTCATCCGGAAGAATTCGTCAGTCATGTGACAAGTGTACGCGCCCGGCGCCGGCATGGGGATGGCGCCCGGCGCGCCGGTCGGCCGCCAGCAGGAAATGGGCCTGCGTGCCGGCGGAAGGATCCGTTCAGACCGGCATGTCGCGCAGCTTCTTTTCCTGCTCGGTCAGGCTGCGGATGAACCCCGGGTGGCGGAAGATGCGGTTGCCGTAATCCTCGATGGCCTTGCCCTCCTTCGGCAGCGGCACATCCAGCGACTGCAGCCGCCAGATGATCGGCGCCATGGCGCAGTCGGCCAGGCTCATTTCCGGATTGAGGAAGAACTTGCTGGCCTTGAACAGCGGCACCGATGCGGTGAGCAGTTCCTTCAGGCGCTTGCGGCCGCTTTCGGCCTGGGTCTTGTTGCCCAGCTGGATGGCCTGCACCTGCGGCACCCAGTCGTGCTCGATACGCAGCATGGCCAGACGGATGCGGGCGCGTGACAGCGGGTCCACCGGCATCAGCGGCGGGTGCGGGTAGCGTTCGTCCAGGTACTCACTGACCACGGAGGCGGCGTACAGCACCAGTTCGCGCTCGACCAGGGTCGGCACCGAATGGTACGGATTGAGATCGATCAGGTCTTCCGGCGGATTCTGCGGATCCACCGGCACGTAGTCGTAACTCACGCCTTTGGCCGCAAGGACCAGACGCACACGATGACAGAGCACATCGTCGTTCGAGGAAAACAGCGTCAGGGTATTACGCATGCGTACGCTCGCCGCCATCAAAGGCTCTCCAACGGCAGGAAGCCGCCTGCCGTATCGGCGCCATCGGTCCATTACCGACAGTCGACACACCCCCGAGTGTGCAACCGGCAATCACAAAAGCCAATAGGCCACCTGGCCCGGTGCAGGCACGGATGTCAATGGACATCCTTCCAGTATTCCTTTTTCAGCAGATAGGCCAGGAAGGTCAACAGCGCCAGGAACAGGATCACCCACACGCCCAGCTTCTCGCGCTTGAGCGCGGCCGGCTCGCCGGCGTACGCCAGGAAGTTGGTGATGTCGCGCACGGTCTGGTCGTACTGCCCGGCATCCACGTTGCCCGGCGTACGGAGCTGCAGTGCCACCACCGGCGGCTCGCCGCCCGGGCTGGTCGGCTTGCCCAGCACCGCATGCTGCAGGCCCTGCATTTCCCACAGCGGGTTGGGCATGGAGGCGTTCGGGAATACCGTGTTGTTCCAGCCCAGCGGACGTGAGCTGTCCAGGTAGAACGATTTGAGGTAGGTGTAGATCCAGTCCGGACCGCGCACCCGCGAGACCAGGCTGAGATCCGGCGGCATCTTGCCGAACCACTGCTGGGCGTGCTCGGCCGGCATCGTCACCGGCACCGGGTCGCCGATGGCCGAGCCGGTGAAGTTGAGGTTGGCCATCACTTCCTGCTCGCTCAGCCCCAGGTCCTGCGCCATGCGCGAATAGCGCAGGTACTTCAGCGCGTGGCACCCGGAGCAGTAGTTCATGTACAGCTGCGCGCCGCGCTGCAGCGAGGCACGATCGCCCAGATCGTTGCCCGCCTGCAGCAGCGGGGCGCTGCCTTCGGCCGCCGTGGCCAGGGAACTGCCCAGCAGCAGGGCGGCCGCAAGGGCCAGCCGGACCATCCAGCGCTCAGTCATGCGTGGTCACCCTTTCCGGAACCGGCTTGGTCTTGTCCCATCGAGTCCATAGCGGCATGGTGATGAAGAAGGCGAAGTACAGGAAGGTCAGCACGCGCCCGATATAGGTCTCATGCGTATCGGTGCCCGGACCGGAGCCGATCACCCCCAGCCAGATGAAGCACACCGCGAACATGCCCAGCAGCGCACGCGAGAGCACCCCACGGTAGCGGTACGACTTCACCCGCGCGCGGTCCAGCCACGGCACCAGGAACAGGATGGCGATGGCCGAGAACATCACGATCACGCCGCCCAGCTTGTCCGGCACCACCCGCAGCATTGCGTAGTACGGGGTGTAGTACCACACCGGCTTGATGTGCGCCGGGGTCACCAGGCGATTGGCCTCGGTGAAGTTGTCGTGCTCCAGGAACAGCCCGCCGAACGCCGGCGCGAAGAAGATGATGAAGGCCGCGATCATCAGCAGGAAGCCCGCGCCCACCGCATCCTTGAGGGTGTAGTACGGATGGAACGGAATGCCGTCGGCCGGCGCATGCGCGGACCAGCGGTTGCCCTTGGGGCCCTTCTTGATCTCCACCCCGTCCGGGTTGTTGGAGCCCACCTCATGCAGCGCCCCCAGGTGCAGGACCACCAGCAGCAGCAGCACCAGCGGCAGCGCGATGACATGCAGGGCGAAGAACCGGTTGAGCGTGGCATCGCTGGGCAGGTAATCGCCCATGATCCATTCGGTCAGCCCGTTGCCGATCACCGGAATGGCGCCGAACAGGGAGATGATGACCTTCGCGCCCCAGAACGACATCTGCCCCCAGGGCAGCACATAGCCCATGAACGCTTCGGCCATCAGCACCAGGTAGATCAGCATGCCCAGGATCCACACCAGCTCGCGCGGCTTCTGGTAGCTGCCGTACATCAGGCCACGGAACATGTGCAGGTAGACCACCACGAAGAACAGCGACGCACCGGTGGAGTGCATGTAGCGGATCAGCCAGCCCCACTCGACATCCCGCATGATGTATTCGATGGAGTTGAACGCCTCGGCTGCACTGGTCTTGTAGTGCATGGTGAGGAAGATGCCGGTGACGATCTGGTTGACCAGCACCAGCAGGGCCAGCGAGCCGAAGTAGTACCAGAGGTTGAAGTTCTTCGGCGCGTAGTACTCGCTGATGTGCTTGCGATAGACCGGCATCAGCCCGGGCGCGCGCGCGTTGACCCAGTCGGCGACGCCGTTGGCGGTGCGGGAAAGAAGGTTCGCCATGGTCACGCCGCCCCCGTCGGATCGACACCGATGATGATCGTGGCATCGTCCTGGTAATGGTGTGGCGGCACCAGTAGATTGGTGGGCGCCGGCACGTCGTTGAACACGCGCCCGGACATGTCGAAGCGCGACTTGTGGCAGGGGCAGAAATAACCGCCCTTCCACTGCGGGTCATACGGCTCGGGGCGGATTTCCGCGACCATTTCCGGCGAACAGCCCAGATGGGTGCACAGCCCCACCAGCACCGACACCGCCGGCTTGATCGAGCGCAGCTCCGGATTGGCTTTCAGCACGTAGGCGGGCTGCTGGTCGCTGACCTGCGAGCCGGGATCCTTCAGGCGCCCGTCCAGCCCCGGCAGGGCCTCCAGGATGGCCTTGGACCGCTTGACGATCCAGATCGGCTGGCCGCGCCACTCCAGGACCAGGCGTTGGCCTTCCTGCAGTGCGCTGATATCGGCCACCACGGGGGCACCGGCCAGTTTGGCGCGGGCGCTGGGATTCCAGGACTTGATGAAAGGAACGGCGGTGAAGCCGACGCCGACGGCACCCACCACGGCCGTGGTGGCAGAAAGAAAACGCCGACGTCCGGTGTTGACTGGATCGTGTACCCCATCGTTGGCCATCCGGCACTCCGATATTGATTAGGTAGCTTCGAGGCTGCCAGTAGTCCGGTGGGGGCCAGACCACATTGAATCGGGGCCGAGTGTAGCCGACCCCTTGCACACCATACAACGCATTGCACCCACACGCTGCACGCGACCGCTGTCGCCCGCCCGGATGGCGTGCGCCGCCATCACTGCTGGCTCAACGCCCCCCGGTACCGCTCGGCCAGTTGCCCCACCCGTTGCACGTAGTAGCGCGTTTCACTGTAGGGCGGCACGCCGCCATGACGGTCCACCGCGCCTTCGCCGGCGTTGTAGCCCGCCGCAGCCAGGGTCAGGTCGCCGTTGAAGCGACGCAGCAGCCACGCCAGGTACTGCACGCCCCCGCGGATGTTCTGCGCGGCATCGTAGGAGTCGGTCACGCCAAAGCGCGCGGCCGTGGGCGGCATCAGCTGCATCAGGCCCTGCGCGCCGGCGCGGCTGAGCGCACTGGGGTTGTAGGCCGATTCGGCATGGATCACCGCACGGACGACGGCCTCTTCCACGCCGAATTCGCGCGCGGCAGCGGCGATCTCGGTCTGGAACGCGGTGGTGTTCAGGCGCACCGAGCCGAAGTTCACCCCCGGGCGGGCACCGCAGGCGAAGCAGCGCTCGATGTAGCTGTAGCCGATGGTGCGCACCTGGCCCAGGCTGGCCACCTGGGTTGGGCGCCGGCTGGTGTAATGCCGCACGCCGTCCTTGAGGTAGGAATACACCTGCCCGCTGATCACCCGGCCGGCCTTGTTCTGCGCCGCTGGCGCGGGCGATGACGCGCCGCCCGGTGCCGGGGACGCCGGCGGGGTCGCTGCAGGTGCGAGCGCGGCGCCGGATGCCGCGGCAACCACGGCCCGCGGCACAGCCGGTGCTACGGCCGGTGCCGTCGATACGCGCGGCCGGCCGCTGTCGCGGCGGTAGCTGATGCTGCTGCACTGCGCCCCGGCCACACGTTTGCTGACATAGCTGGGGATGCCGTCGGCGCCGACACACTTGTACAGCGTGCCCGCACTGGCCGGCGCAGCGGTCAGCGCAGCGATGATGATCGCCGTGGTCCCCAGTCTCCCCTTCATGGGCGCGAGTGTCCCAGCTTCGCCGCGGCTTGCCAAGCCGCTTCGCTCAGTCCGTGACCGCCGGCACAGCCAGCACCTGGCCCAGCCCGGCCAGGCGCTGGGCCAGTTCGTCGCGCAGTTCCACCGGGGAGGTCCACAGCGCTACCGGCAACCGGTCCAGGCTGAGAATCTGCGCCAACAGCATGCCGCAGGTGTCCGCCCCCATGCGCAGCAGGCTGTGCTCGGCGCCGTCCGGCTCCAGCACCCCGCACCACGGGGGAATGCGGCCCTCGAGCTCGGCCTGGCTGCCGCGCAGGCGCACGATGGCCTGCAGGGCGAACGGCGCCTGGCTGACCGCCTGCCGCACCATGACATCCGGCGGTGCCGGGGTGCGCCGGGACAGGCCGGGCCCGGGCTGCCGCTGCACCGCGCCCATCCGGTCCACGCGCAGGGTGCGCCAGTCCCCGCGGACCAGGTCCCAGGCCAGCAGGTACCAGCGGCGGCCGTAATTGACCAGATGGTGGGCATCGACCTGGCGCTGGGTCACCACGTCCTGCGCACTGCGGTATTCGAACGCCAGGCGGGCCGCCTGCCGGCAGTATTCGGCAAGGCGGCCGAGCAGGCGCGCATCGGTGGCCGGCAGGTCGTTGAGGGTGGCGGTGGCGGCATGCACCTCGCCGGCCTGCCGGCGTCGCCGCGCCGGCACCAGCGGGTCCAGCTTGGAAAGCAGGCCACGGGCGGTCTCGTCGATGCCCGACACGGTGGCCGAGGCGGCCCGCAGGGCGATGGCCAGCGTGGTGGCCTCCTCCTCGTCCAGCAGCATCGGCAGCACCGGGCCGCCGGCGCCAAGCCGGTAGCCACCGCCTACACCGGCCGAGGCCTGGATCGGGTAGCCGAGCTCGCGCAGGCGTTCGATGTCGCGGCGGATGCTGCGCCGGTCCACCTCCATGCGCTCGGCCAGCTCGGCGCCGGACCAGTGCCGTCGGGCCTGCAGCAGGGCGATCAGGCGCAGCAGTCGGTGGGCGGTATGGCGCATGGGGAATCGAGGACAGAGGTCGTCCGCGATTGTGCCCCAGCATGGCATCCCGCTACATCACCCACCGAACGGAGCCCTGCCATGACCGCACGCCGGATCACCCTCCATCACGCTGCCCATTCCCGCTCCAGCGGAGTCGTCGCCCTGCTCGAAGCGCTGGGCGCCGACTACCAGCTGCACGTGCTCGACCTGAAAGCCGGTGCAAACCGGGAACCGGCGTACCTGGCCATCAACCCGATGGGCAAGGTGCCGGCCATCACCCACAACGGCGCGCTGGTGACCGAACAGGTGGCCATCTATCTGTACCTGGCCGACCTCTATCCGGAAGCCGGCCTGGCGCCGCCGATCGGTGATGCGCAGCGCGGTCCCTACCTGCGCTGGATGGCCTTCTACGGTGCGTGCTTCGAGCCGGCGATGATCGACAAGGCCCTGCACCGCGAGCCGCCGCCGCGCATGCTGTCGCCCTACAACGACGCCGACAGCGTGCTGCAGGTGCTCGAGGCGCAGCTGGCAGCGGGCCCGTACCTGCTGGGGGAGACGTTGAGCGCAGCCGACATCCTGTGGGGCAATGCGCTGGGCTGGATGCGCGACTTCGGGCTGGTGCAGCCGGCGCCGGCCACTACCGCCTACATTGCGCGGATGGGCGCGCTGGCGGCGATCGCGCGCTCGCGGCAGATCGATACCGAGCTGGTGGCGGCGTAAGAAGCGCCGGGCGCGTGCGCGGGCGATCGGCCGGCGCATGCACTGGGATGGGGGTAGAATCGCCCCCTTTCCCGCCACCCGAATGGATTAAGCGCCATGACCGGGACGCCAGACGTCTTTGCACCCGCCGCCCCGGGCGGTACCCCGCTCGTCGCCCTGCCCGCCGGCCCTCGCCGGCCGGACGAGGTGAAGGGCAAGCTGTACATCAAGACCCACGGTTGCCAGATGAACGAGTACGACTCGGCCAAGATGGCCGACGTGCTGGCCGCCAGTGATGGCCTGGAACTGACCGACCGCCCCGAAGACGCCGATGTCATCCTGGTCAATACCTGCTCCATCCGCGAGAAGGCGCAGGAAAAGGTGTTCAGCCAGCTGGGCGTGTGGAAGAGCCTGAAGAACAAGGGCCGCGAGGTCATCATCGGCGTCGGCGGCTGCGTGGCCTCGCAGGAAGGCGAGGCGATCATCAAGCGCGCGCCCTTCGTGGACCTGGTGTTCGGCCCGCAGACCCTGCACCGCCTGCCCGAGCTGATCCGCGCCCGCCGTGAGCAGCAGCGCCCGCAGGTGGACATCAGCTTCCCGGAGATCGAGAAGTTCGACCGCCTGCCCGAACCGCGTGCGGAGGGTGCCTCGGCGTTCGTCTCGATCATGGAAGGCTGCTCCAAGTACTGCTCGTTCTGCGTGGTGCCGTATACCCGTGGCACCGAGGTCAGCCGGCCGTTCGAGGACGTGGTGGTGGAGGTGGCACAGCTGGCCGCCCAGGGCGTGCGTGAGATCAACCTGCTCGGCCAGAACGTCAACGCCTACCGGGGCCCCTATGGTGACGGCGAGCATGCCGACCTGGGCCTGCTGATCCGCACCATCGCGCAGATCGACGGCGTGGGCCGCATCCGCTTCACCACCTCGCATCCGCTGGAATTCAGTGATTCGCTGATCGACGCGTATCGCGATGTCCCGCAGCTGGCCAACTTCCTGCACCTGCCGGTGCAGGCAGGCAGCGACCGGGTGCTGTCGGCGATGAAGCGCGGGTACACCGCGCTGGAGTTCAAATCGAAGATCCGCAAGCTGCGCGCGGTGCGCCCGGATATTTCGATCAGCTCCGATTTCATTGTCGGCTTCCCGGGCGAGACCGAGGCGGACTTCGAGAAGACGATGCAGCTCATCGACGATATCGGGTTCGATCACAGCTTCTCTTTCATCTACTCGCGCCGCCCCGGCACCCCTGCCGCGGATCTGCAGGACACGCTCGACGACAGTGCCAAGCACGCACGGCTGGCGCGGCTGCAGGAGCGCATCAACGCACATGCCGCGCGCATTTCCGCAGGCATGGTCGGCAGCGTGCAGACCGTGCTGGTGGAAGGTGCATCGCGTCGCAACGCCGAGGAGCTCACCGGCAAGACCGAGAACATGCGTTCGGTGAATTTCCCGGGCGCACCGCGCCTGGTCGGCCAGTTCGTCCAGGTGCGGATCACCGAAGCGTTGAGCAACTCGCTGCGTGGACAGGTGGTGGGCACGGACTGAGTGTCCCAGGACGGGAGGAGCGGTGATTTTTTCACCACGCCTCGCCCGCCCCACTGCCACAATGCTCGCGCATACCTATCCACAGGTTCGTTGCGCGACCGTCCACACCGGGTGTGGAAAAGCGAACGGCCATTGGCGGAAAATTCACCAGCACGTCATGAGCCTTGTGGCACAAGCGCTGGCAGGCACTATCCACAGGTTTGCCCCGCCCCGGTCCACATCCGGTGTGGGGAACTGTCACCCACCCGCGCCGCGCGCTACCCTTGTCGTCCCTGGGAACGTCATGGTGGCCCGGCGCCCTGCGCCGCACCCTACGCAATGAAAAGCATCGAACACCGAGATTTCACCCTTTCGCCGGACGACAACGAACGGCTGGCCAACCTCAGCGGGCCGTTTGACGGCCACCTGCGGCAGATCGAACTGAAGCTGGGCGTGGAAATCGCCAACCGCGGCCATGTGTTCCGGATCAGCGGCCCGGCCGAGGCCGCCGCCGAGGCACAGAAGCTGGTGGAGGCGCTGTATGAGGAGGCGGCCGAGACCGTCTTCGACAGCCATGCCATCCACCTGCGTCTGAATGCCGCCAACCTGGAGCAGATCGCCGAGCGCGCCTATGAAGCGCAGGCGGTGGCGATCAAGGTCAAGCGCGGCACCGTGCGCGGCCGTGGCGCCAACCAGGCCCGCTACCTGCACCAGATCGTCAGCCATGACATCAATTTCGGCATCGGTCCGGCCGGCACCGGCAAGACCTTCCTGGCCGTCGCCGCGGCGGTCGAGGCATTGAACGAATCGCGCGTGCAGCGGCTCATCCTGGTGCGCCCGGCCGTGGAAGCGGGCGAGAAGCTCGGCTTCCTGCCCGGCGACCTGAGCCAGAAGGTGGACCCGTACCTGCGGCCGCTGTATGACGCCCTGTATGAAATGCTGGGCGTGGAAAAGGTGATCAAGCTGCTGGAAAAGAACGTCATCGAGATCGCGCCGCTGGCCTACATGCGCGGGCGGACGCTCAACGACGCGTTCGTGATCCTGGACGAGGCGCAGAACACCACCATCGAGCAGATGAAGATGTTCCTGACCCGCCTGGGCTTCGGCTCCACCGCCGTGGTCACCGGTGACCTGACCCAGACCGACCTGCCCAAGCATGTGACCTCCGGCCTGCGCGATGCGATCGATGTGCTGCGCGGCGTGGAGGGGGTGAGCTTCACCTTCTTCGAATCGCGCGACGTGGTGCGCCACCCGCTGGTGGCCCGCATCGTCAACGCCTACGATCGCCGCGATCTGCACCAGCTGCAGCCGGGAGCCACGCCATGACCCGCGGTCCGGTGCGGCTGGATGTGGCGGTGAGCTACGCGCTGCCGCGCGCCGGGCTGCCGGCGGCGGTGAGCTTCCGCAAGTGGGTGGCCGCCGCCCTGAAGGGCCGCATCCGCGAGGCGGATCTGGCCATCCGCCTGGTGGATGACAAGGAAGGCCAGTCGCTCAACCGCCATTACCGCGGCAAGGACTACGCCACCAACGTGCTCAGCTTCCCGGCTGAACTGCCCGAAGGGCTGCCCAAGGGGGTGAAGTTCCCCCTGCTGGGCGACCTGGTGATCTGCGCGCCGGTGGTGGCCCGCGAAGCACAGGAACAGGGCAAGCCGGTGGCGGCGCATTACGCGCACCTGACGGTGCACGGCGTGCTGCACCTGCTGGGCTGGGACCACGAGGACGACAAGGAAGCCGAAGCGATGGAGCAGCTGGAGCGGGAGATCCTGGCCGAACTGGGCATCGCCGACCCCTACGCCGGGGAGCGCTGAGGACACCCATGCCGACGACCCGAACCGTCCTGGCCGCCGCGGTGGCTCTGCTGTGTCCGCTCGCCGCCGGGGCGGCCCCGCCGGATCTGGCCGCGCTGGTCGAATGCCGCCAGGGCGTGGCCGAGCATGCCGCGCTGGCGCCGCTGCTGGCCGACCCGTTGCGCGCGGTGGCGCTGGGCCTGCAGCCACTGCCGCAGGGCAACGCGTTCATGACCGAATACCGCCTGGCGCAGCCGCTGCAGGTGTTCGGCCAGCGCAGCGAGCAGCTGGCCCTGGCCGGCGCCAGCGTGCTGGCGGTGCTGGACGAGGCCGATCCGCGGCCGTTGGCCAAGCGGCTCGGGCTGGAGGTGGCCTACGATGAAGGCGGCAAATTCATGGCCGGGCGTGAGCTGGTCAGCCGCGATGTCACCGACCCGGCCACCGGCGAGGCGCAGATCGAATCGATCATCCTGAGCGTATCCACCGTGGCCAGCCATCCCGGCCGCACCCTGGCCGGCTGCACCTACAGCCTGGACCTGCCCGCCGAGGGCGACACGCCCGGCGCCCCGGGCCCCACGTAGCCCCCCTGCATCCTGCTAGACTGGCACCAACGCCCGGCGCGCCGGGTACCTACTTTCCAGAGATGTCAGAAGACGACAGTAGCAGCTCCGCGCAGGAGCACAGTGAGAAGAAGCGCAGCTGGCTTGAACGCCTCGGTGCCGCGTTTTCCGGTGAACCCCAGACCCGCGACCAGCTGATCGCCGTCCTGCATACCGCCGAGGAAGACGGACTGATCGCCGCCGATACGCTGCGCATGATGGAAGGCGCCGTCTCCGTGGCCGAGCTGACCGTCGGCGACGTGATGATCTCGCGCTCGCAGATGGTCTCCCTGCCGGTGGACGCCCCGTTCCTGACCCTGATGCAGCAGGTGGTCGAATCCGGCCACTCGCGCTTCCCGGTGCACGGCGAGAACAAGGACGACATCCTGGGCGTGCTGCTGGCCAAGGACCTGCTGCGCGGCGTGGTCGCCGACAACGGTCCGGGCAGCGTGCGCGAACTGCTGCGCCCGGCGGTGCTGATTCCCGAAGCGAAGAAGCTCAATGTGCTGCTGAAGGAGTTCCGCCTGTCGCGCAACCACATGGCGATCGTGGTGGACGAATATGGCGGTGTTGCCGGCCTGGTCACCATCGAGGACGTGCTGGAGCAGATCGTCGGCGAGATCGACGATGAGCACGACGAGGCCGAGGATTCCTCCGCACAGATCGCCATCCAGGCCGATGGCCGCTATGTGGTGGACGCGCTGACGGCCATCGGTGATTTCAACGACCGCTTCGGTGCCACGTTCTCCGACGAGGACTACGACACCATCGGCGGGCTGGTCACCGAGGCGGTGGGGCATCTGCCGGAAATCGGCGACGAACTGACCCTGGACCGCTTCGTGTTCCGGGTGGCGCGTGCCGATGCGCGGCGCGTGCAGGCCTTCCACGTGACCGTGCTGCCGGCCGACGAGCAGGACGGCGCGTGAAGACGCTGCTGGGCCTGATCCTGCGCGGCGGGCTGGTGCTGCTCGTCCTCGCCCTGGCGTGGCCCCTGCCGGCGGCTGCGCAGGCGGCGTCCGCAGCAGGTGCGCCGGTGGCTGCCGCGACCGCCACGCCGCGGATCGGCGTGGTCACCATGCAGCCCGGCACGGTGTTCTTCGAGCGCTTCGGCCACGACGCCATCGTGGTCGAGGACCCGCGCAGCGGCCAGGCCACCTCGTACAACTTCGGCTACTTCGATCCCGGCGAAGACGACTTCGTGAGCCGCTTCGCGCGCGGGGAGATGATGTACTACCTGGTGGCGCTGCCACTGCAGGAGGATCTGTCCTACTACGCGCAGACCGGCCGTGGCGCCAGCGTGCAGTGGCTGGACCTGCCGCCGGCACAGGCCCAGGCCGTGGCCGACGATCTGGCCTGGCGTGCGCGCCCGGAGAACGCGCGCTACCGCTACGACTATTACACCGCCAACTGCGCCACGATGGTCCGCGACACGCTGGACAAGGCCATGGGCGGCACGCTGCACGCGCAGCTCTCCGGGCGCTCGCGCGGCAATACCTACCGCAGCGAATCGGTACGCCTGGCCTCGCCGGCACCGTGGATGTGGCTGGGCTTCGATCTGGGCCTGGGGCCGTTCGCCGACCAGCCGCTGTCGCGCTGGCAGGAAGCCTTCGTTCCCATGCGGCTGGCCAGTGCGCTGGCCGAGGTGCGTAACAGCGAAGGCCGCCCGCTGGTACAGGCCCACCAGGTCCTGCTGCCGCACACCATCGACGCCGAGCCGGCCGAGCAGGCGCGGCGCTGGTGGCCGTGGCTGCTGTGCGGCCTGCTGGTGGCTGCTGGCGTGGTGGCCGCACGCGCACGCCGCCGGCTGCTGGCCGCACTGGCCCTGCCGTTCTGGCTGGCCTGCAGCATTGGCGGCGGCCTGCTGGTGTTCCTGTGGGGCTTCAGCGATCACCACGCGGCGTGGGCGAACCGCAACCTGCTGCAGCTTTCGCCGCTGTGTGTGCTGCTGCTTCCCGGGGCGATCGCGCTGCTGCGGCGGCGCCCGCCCGGACGCCTGTTCGGCGTGGTGTTGTGGCTGGTGGCGGGCAGTTCGCTGGCCGGGCTGGTGCTGCACTGGCTCAGCCTGCAGCCGCAGTTCAATCTGCAATGGATTGTCCTGCTGCTGCCGGTGCATGCCGCGTTGGCCTGGGTGTTGGGGCGTCGTCTTCACTTGCCGCCTGCAGCGCGCTGACGCACGATGGCGGGCATGTCACTGCCCGCTCGCTCCCCTGCCCCGCCCGCTTCGGCCAACCCCGCCTGCGTCATCAACTGCGTTCACTACGATGACGCCGGCGTCCGCCACGACATCGCCCTGGATACGATCAGCGATGTCATCGCCAGCGGTGATGGATTCGTCTGGGTCGGGCTGTACGACCCCGACGACACGGTCCTGTTGAAACTGCAGGACGAGTTCGGCCTGCATGACCTGGCCATCGAGGATGCGCGCAACGCCCACCAGCGGCCGAAGGTCGAAACCTACGGCAACTCCCTGTTCGTGGTGGTCACCACCGCACAGATGGTGGACGAGCACATCCAGTACGGTGAAACCCACGCCTTCCTGGGCCAGCGCTTCCTGGTCACCGTCCGCCATGGCGCATCGCTGTCCTACGCCCCGGTGCGCAGCCGGGTGGAACGCGAACCGCAGCTGCTGACAATGGGGCCTTCGTACTGCCTGTACGCGGTGGCCGATTTCGTCGTGGACAACTACCTGCCGATCATGCATCGCTTCCGCGACACCCTGGACCTGCTGGAAAAGGACATCTTCGCCGACAACTACAAGCGCAGCACGGTGGTGCGGCTGTACGAGCTCAAGCGTGAACTGAACAAGATGCGCATGGCGGTGGCGCCGCTGCAGGACGTGCTGGCCCAGTTGCGCCGCTACCAGGGGGAACTGATCCCCGACGAAGTGAAGCTGTACATCCGCGATGTGCATGACCACGCCGTGCGCATCAGCGATGTGATCGACACGCTGCGCGAAATGCTGGGAACCGCCTTGAGCGTGAACCTGTCGCTGGTGACGCTGGCCCAGGGTGAAACGGTCAAGCGCCTGGGTGCATGGGCGGCGCTGCTGGCCGCCCCGACCCTGATCACCAGCTGGTACGGCATGAACTTCACCCACATGCCGGAGCTGGACCAGCCGTGGGCCTACCCGGCGATGATCATCGGCGTGGGCGCGGTGTGTGTGGGCCTGTACCGCCTGTTCAAGCGCGTGCGCTGGCTGTAACCCGGCGGCACCGGGCCGGGCCGCGCACGCCCGGCCCGACACCATGCCCCGCGCTTACGCGACGTAAACCGTCTTGATGTTCATGAACTCATGGATGCCATGGTCGGCCAGTTCGCGGCCAAACCCGGATTCCTTGCTGCCGCCGAATGGCAGCCGCGCATCGCTCTTGACGATCGAATTGACGAACGCAGCGCCGCATTCCAGCTGCTGCGCGAACGCTTCGCCCCGCGCCGCATCACCCGTCCAGACGCTGCCGCCCAGGCCGAAGCGGGTGTCGTTGGCCACGCGCAGCGCCTCGGCCTCGTCCTTGACCCGGATCACCGCGGCCACCGGTCCGAACAGCTCCTCCTCGTAGGCCGGCATGCCCGGGCCCACCTGGTCGAGCACCGTGGCCGGGTAGCCGGCCGGGCTGTCGGCCACCGGTTCGCCGCCCAGCCGCACGCGCGCGCCCTTGGCCACGCTTTTCTTCACCTGCTCGTGCAGCTCATCGCGCAGATCCGCGCGCGCCATCGGCGCCAGGGTGGTCTGCGCATCCTGCGGATCACCGTAGCGGCGCTCGCTGGCGGCCTCGACAAAGCGGGTGACGAAGGCATCGGCCACCGCCTCGACCACGATGAACCGCTTGGCGGCGATACAGGTCTGCCCGCTGTTGTCGAAGCGCGACTTGACCGCGGCGGCCACCGTCTTTTCCATATCGGCGTCCTCCAGCACCACGAACGCATCACTGCCGCCGAGTTCCATCACCGACTTCTTCAGCTGCCCACCGGCATTGGCGGCGATCGAGCGCCCTGCCCGCTCGCTGCCGGTCAGCGTGACCGCCTTCACCCGGCGGTCGCGCAGCACGTCGGCCGCCTGGTCGTTGTCGATGTGCAGCACGTCGAACACGCCGTCCGGCAGCCCGGCAGCGCGCACCACGGCCAGGATCAGGTCGGCGCACTGCGGCACGTTGCTGGCGTGCTTGAGCAGCGCCACGTTGCCGGCCATGAACGCCGGGGCAAGGAACCGGAACACCTGCCAGATAGGGAAATTCCACGGCATCACCGCGAACACGCAGCCGATCGGCTCGTAGCGCACGTAGCTGCGCTGGGCTTCGGTGTCGATCTGCTGCGGCTTCAGATAGTCGGCGGCATGGTCGGCGTAGTACTCACACGCCTGCGCGCACTTTTCCACCTCGGCCTGCGCCTCGGCCTTCAGCTTGCCCATCTCGCCGGTCATGGCCTGCTGCAGGTCATCACGGCGCTCGCGCAGCTGCGCGGCGATTTTGCGCAGCACCGCGCCACGGTCCTGCAGCGAGGTCGCCGCCCAGCCGGGGAAGGCTTCGGCGGCGGCCTGCAGGCGTGCCTCGATCTCGTCGGCACGCATCAGTTCGTGGCGGTAGATCACCTGGCCAGTGGCCGGGTTGACGATTTCAACGGTCATGGGGGAACTCCATCCAGGGGATGGGTCCCAGTGTGCGCCGGCGAACGTGAGCCGGACGTTGCCTGGCGGGGTGGCATGCCGCTCACCGCCGCGACACAGTGTCGCAGCGGTGGGACTGTCAGCCGTTGTCCTGGCGGGCCAGCTGCAGGTCCCGCTGGCGGCGCTTGTCCGCGCGGGCCGTGAGGTACCAGCCCACCACCGCGGCCAGCGACACGGCCAGCACCATCAGCGTGGCCAGCGCGTTGATCTTCGGGCTGATGCCCATGCGCACCGAGGCGAACACCTTCATCGGCAGCGTGGTGGCGCTGGGGCCGGCGACGAAACTGGCGATCACCACATCGTCCAGCGAGAGCGTGAACGCCAGCAGCCAGCCGGCGACCAGCGCCGGGGCGATGATCGGCAGGGTGATCCGGGTGAACACGGTGAGCCGGCTGGCGCCGAGGTCCATCGCCGCTTCTTCCAGCGACACGTCCAGCTCCTGCAGCCGCGAGGAGACCACCACCGTCACGAACGACAGGGTGAAGGTGACATGGGCGATCCAGATGGTGGTGATGCCCCGCGCCGGGAAGCCGGGAAGGCCCCCCATCGAGACCAGCAGGGTCATCAGCGAGAAGCCCAGGATCACTTCTGGCATCACCAGCGGGGCGGTGATGAGTGCGCCGAACAGCGTCTTGCCACGGAACCGGCGGAAGCGCGTCATCACCATGGCGGCCAGCGTGCCCAGCACGGTGGCCGCACACGCGGTCCAGAACGCCACCCGCAGGCTGACCCACAGCGCGTCCATCAGGGCGCGGTCGTTGAACAGTTCCCCGTACCAGCGCGTGGAGAAGCCGGCCCAGACCATCGCCAGCCGCGAGCTGTTGAACGAATACACCATCAGCAGCAGGATCGGCAGGTACAGGAACGCGAAGCCCAGCGTGAGCGCGCCCCAGCCCAGCCAGCGGTAACGGCGTGGCGCGCTCATGCCTGCTTTCCTTCCAGCAGGCGCTGCTGGGAGCGGTTGAACAGCAGGATCGGCAGCAGCAGCAACAGCAGCATGACCACCGCCACCGCCGAGGCCACCGGCCAGTTGCGGTTGTTGAAGAACTCGCCCCACAGCACCCGGCCGATCATCAGCGTATCGGGCCCACCGAGCATTTCGGGAATGACGAACTCGCCCACTGCCGGGATCATCACCAGCATGCAGCCGGCGATGATGCCCGCACGCGACAGCGGCAGGGTGATGCGGGTGAAGGCCTGCCACGGCCGCGCGCCCAGGTCGTAGGCCGCTTCCAGCAGGCGCGGATCATGCTTGACCAGGTTGGCGTACAGCGGCAGGACCATGAACGGCAGATAGCAGTAGACGATGCCGATGTACGCCGCCGTGGGGGTGTACAGGAGCTGCAGTGGCGTATCGATGAGACCGCTGCCCAGCAGCAGCTGGTTGAGCAGGCCGTTGCGGTCCAGGATGCCGATCCAGGCGTACACGCGGATCAGGAACGAGGTCCAGGACGGCAGCACGACCAGCATCATCGCCACGTTGCGCGAGGCCGGCGGCATGCGCGCGATGGCATAGGCCATCGGGTAGCCGATCAGCAGGGTCAGCAGCGTGGACACCAGCGCGATGCGGAACGAGCTGGCGTAGGCCAGCAGGTACTGCGGGTCGCGGCCCAGCTGCAGGTAGTTCTCCAGGTTCAGCTTCAGCGAGAACGCGCCCTCCACGTACTGCAGCAGCCAGCTGTACGGCGGCGATCCGACCCGGGTATGGGCGAAGGAAATCATCAGGATCAGCGCGAACGGCACCGCGAAGAACAGCAGCAGCCACAGGTAGGGCACGCCGATCACCGTACGGCGCAGGTCCGGTCGCCAGCGCTTGCGCAGGGCGCCGCTCATGAGGTCAGCACCACGCCGTCGTTGTCGCGCCAATGCACCCACACCGCATCGCCCCAGGTCAGGCCGTCACTGGCCCAGCGCTGCGAGTTGGCGAAGTTGGACAGCACCTTGCCACCGCTGGGCAGGCGCACGTGGTAGACCGAATGGCTGCCGAAATAGGCGATCTCCTCGATCACCCCCTGCGCCTTGTTGACCTGCCCCTGCGGCTCTTCCTTGCCGATCATCACCTTCTCAGGCCGCAACGCGTAGGCCACCGGCTGGCCCTCGTAACAGGTGATGCCGTGACCGATGTAGATCGGCGCCGGGAACAGCGGCGTGCGCACCGTGGCATGTTCGGGCAGGTCCTCGTCGATCACGCCTTCAAACAGGTTGACCGAGCCGATGAACTCGGCGACGAAGCGGTTGGCCGGCTGCTCGTAGATCTCGTCGGGCTTGCCGACCTGCTGGATCCAGCCGGCATCCATCACCGCGATGCGCGTGGCCATGGTCATCGCTTCTTCCTGGTCGTGGGTGACCATCACGCAGGTCACCCCGGAACTTTCGATGATGTTGACCAGCTCGATCTGCATCTGCGAGCGCAGCTTCTTGTCCAGCGCGCCCATCGGCTCGTCCAGCAGCAGCAGCTTCGGCCCCTTGGCCAGCGAGCGGGCCAGCGCCACGCGCTGCTGCTGGCCACCGGACAGCTGGTGCGGCCGGCGCTTGGCCAGGCGGCTCATCTGGACCAGCTCCAGCATTTCCGCCACGCGCCGGGCAATGGCGTCGCGCGGCATCCCGTCCTGCTTCAGGCCGAAGGCAATGTTCTGCTCCACCGTCATGTGCGGGAACAGCGCGTAGGACTGAAACATCATGTTGACCGGGCGCTGGTACGGCGGCAGCGCGTCCAGGCGCTGTCCGTCCAGCTCGATCCGGCCCCTGGTCGGCGTTTCAAAGCCGCCCAGGCACCGCAGCAGGGTGGATTTGCCGCTGCCCGAGCCGCCCAGCAGGGCGAAGATCTCGCCCTTGCGGACATCCAGGTTCACATCGTCCACCGCGACGAAGCCGTCGAACTCCTTGCGCAGGTCACGGATGGACAGGTAGCCGGGCGCAACGGTCGAGGGGACGACGGTCGCGTCCGGCTGGGCTTCAACGGGCATCAGGCGGCTCCGGCGATGGGCGGTGGACGGCGGTGGTCATTCTACCGGCCACCGGCATGGGGGGGTATGACGCGGCGTGGCGGTTGTCACGGACCCGGCGCGGCGGCGGCGGTGCCGGGTACCGGCGCCTCCTGCCAGCCCAGGCCCAGGCTCTTCTGCAGCGCGACGTAGCGCACCAGCACCTGCAGCTGCGCCTGCGCGTGGGCGTCCTGCGCCTGCAACTGCTGGCGCTGCACGTCCAGCAGGTCGATCTGCGAAGCGGCTCCGGCCCGGCGCCGCTGCGCCATCAGCCCCGAGGCGCGCTCCGCCGATGCCTGCGCCTGCGCGGTGGCCACGACCTGCTGGCGCGCGGCACCGAACCGGGCCAGCGCCGTGTTGGCATCCTGCAGCGCGGCCAGCACGGTGCCTTCGTAAGCAGCAACCCGCGCCTGCTGGCCGGCGCGCGCCTGCGCCACGCGGGCCCGGGTGACACCGAAATCGAACAGGGACCAGCGCAGGAACGGGGCGAGCACCGAGGCGGCCGAGTCACGCCCCAGGTCCGAGACCGAGCTGGCCCCGGCGCCGATGCTGCCAAACAGCGTCACCTGCGGGAAGTAGGCAGACAGGGCCTGGCCGATCTGCGCCGAGGACGCGGCCAGTTCGCGCTCGGCCTTGCGGATGTCCGGCCGGCGGCGGATCACCGCGGCCGCATCATCCACGGGTACCTGTGCCGGCAGCGCGGGCAACGGGTGCACCGCTGCCAATTGCGCGTCCAGCGCGCCGGGTTCCCGGCCGATCATCAGCGCCAGCACATCGCGCGCTTCGTCGGCCTGCGCTTCCAGCGGTGCCAGGGCGGCCCGCTGCTGCTGCAGCTGCGCCTGCGCGCGCTCCACCTGCAGGTCCGAGTCGGCGCCCTGGGCGCGCCGCTGGCCGGTCAACGCCAGCGCATCGCTGGCGGCGCGCAGATTCTCCTGCGCCAGGGCGATGCGCTGCTGGGTGCCGCGGTAGCCCAGGTACACCTGGGCCAGCTCGGCGGCCAGCTGCACCTGCGCGTCGGCCAGCGCGGCCTCGTCGGCCTGCGCCTCGGCCGCGGCCTGCTCGGCGGCCCGCCGGCGCCGACCGAACAGGTCGAGCTCCCAGCTGGCGTCGAACGCAGCCACGTACAACTCCGTGTCCAGGTCGATGTCGGCGAACTGCTGGCGCAGCTGCGCCGCTTCCTGCGGCCGCCCATTCGCCTCGGCCACCGCAGCGATGTCCTCGCCGACCCCGCGCACGCTGCGCGACAGCGTGTCCGGCGCGCGGACATCGGCATACCCGGCCACCGCACCGACGCTGGGCAACTGCTCGCCGCGACGCTGCCGCTGCAGCGCGCGCGAGGCCAGCAGGCGGGCCTGGGCCGCGCGCAGGTTCGGGCTGCTGCGCAGGGCCTGCTCCACCAGCGAATCCAGCAGCGGATCGTTGAAGGTGCGCCACCACTGGCTGGGCGGCGCCGCCGGCACCACCTGGGCCTGGGCCGCCCGCGGCAGCTGCGCCTGCGCGGTGGCCGCGGTGGCCACCTCGGGGCGGACATGGTCCGGGCCCAGCAGGCAGCCGGAAAGAAACAGTGGCAGGGCCGCAGGCCACAGCCGCCAGTGAAGGGTCCGCGCGGGTGCCGCAGTCGGTTTCATCAGTGCATCGCCAGGGGAACGCCCTTGGGCAAGGGCTTGAGGAGGAAGACCAGCGGAAGCGTGAACACCACGATCAATCCGAAGATCCAGAACAGGTCGTTGTAGGCCATCACCATGGCCTGCATCTGCACGGTCTGCGCCAGCACCGCCATGCCCTGGGCCGGGTCGCCCAGCTGCTGGCCATAGCCCTGCAGCGCGTCCTGCGCCAGCGGCGCATTGGCGGTGATGCTGCTGCCGATGGCATCCACATGCAGGGCACTGCGGCGGTCCTGGAAGGTGGAAATGATCGCAAGGCCGATCGAGCCGCCCAGGTTGCGCGCGGCGTTGAACAGGCCGGAGGCATCGCTGGTGTACTCGCGCGGCACCGAGGTGATGGCGGCCTGGTTCAGCGCCATCATCGCCAGGGCCAGGCCGCAGCCCTGCAGCAGCTGGCCGATGACGAAGTGCACGCCGACGCTGTCCGGCCCCAGCCCCAGGTTGACGAAGCACGCCGCCGCAAAGCACAGCATGCCGGCGAACACCATGATGCGCACATCCACGGTTTCCAGCATTTTCGGCATCAGCGGCATCAGCAGGATCGTCGGCAGGCCGGCCAGCAGCAGCACGTAGCCGGCCTGTTCGGTGTTGTAACCGGCGATGATCGCCAGGAACTGCGGAATCATGTACATGACCCCGAACAGGATCATGCCGACCGCCATCACCATCAGGAATACCGCACCGAAACTGCGCTGGAACAGGATGCGCAGGCGGATGACCGGATCCCTGCTGGTGAACTGGGACAGCGCCAGCAGGGCGAAGCCGAGCAGCGAGGCGATGCTGAGCGTGATGATCATGCCGGATTCGAACCAGCGCTCACGCTGCCCGTCTTCGAGCACCACCGTCAGCGCCGACAGGCCTACCGTCATGCCGGCGATGCCGAGCCAGTCGGCCCGCAGCAGGCCGCCCCAGTCCGAGCGCTCATGCGGCAGGCCCAGCAGCAGCAGCGCGACCAGCCCGGCGCAGATCGGCACATTGATGAAGAACGCGTAGTGCCAGCTGACGTTCTCGGTCAGCCAGCCGCCGAGCAGCGGGCCGATCACCGGGCCCAGGATCACCGTCATGCCGAACAGGGCCGTGCCCAGCGGCTGCTGTGCCGGCGGCAGGCGCGTACCCACGATGGTCAGGGCGGTGGGAATCAGGGCCCCACCGGCGAACCCCTGGCCGATGCGCCCGGCGATCATCATCGGCAGCGTGTCGGCCAGCCCGCACAGGACCGAGAACGCCGTGAACAGCGTCGCGCAGATGAGCAGGAACGTGCGCAGCCCCAGCGTGCGCACGAACCACCCGGTAAGCGGAATCATCACGATTTCCGAGACCAGGAAGGCGGTGGAGATCCAGGTGCCTTCGGTGCCGCTGGCCCCGACCTCGCCCTGGATCGTGGGCAGGGCGGCATTGACGATGGAGATGTCCAGCGTGGCCATGAACGAGCCGATGGTGCCGGCCGCCACGGCCAGCCATGCGCCGGCATCGGCTTTGGCCGCCGCCCCGGGCGCTGCTGCCGTGTTCATCGGCGCGCCGGCACCTGCGAGGCATCGCCGGCGCGTTCGCCGTCCCCGGCGTGGCCGTCCTCACGCGTATCCACGGTCACCTCCACCGACATGCCCGGAATCAGCACATTGCGCTGCTGCTCAGTGGCGTCCACGCGGATGCGCACCGGCACGCGCTGGACCACCTTGGTGAAGTTGCCGGTGGCATTCTGCGGTGGCAGCAGCGCGAACTGCGACCCCGTGCCCGGCGAAATGCTCTCCACGGTGCCCTGCAACGTGGTCCCCGGCAGCGCATCGACCTTGATCTCCGCCGGCTGCCCGGCGCGCATGCGGCCCACCTGGGTTTCCTTGAAGTTGGCGCTCAGGTACAGCGCCTGTACGGGCACGATGGTCATGGTGCGCGTACCGGCGGCCACGAACTGACCGACCTGGACGGTCTTGTTGCCCACGCGCCCATCGATGCGCGCGCGCAGTTCGGTGTCCTCGAAGGCCACACTGGCCTGGGCGGCATCGGCCTGGGCCTGTTTCAGCCCGGCCTGCGCCTGGGCCAGCTGCGCCTGGCTGGCCTCGATCTGGCTGCGTGCGCCCTGCACCTGTGCCTGGGCCGCCTCATACTGGGCCTGCGCACGCTGCAGTTCGTGGCGCAGGCTTTCCACATGTTCATGGGTGTCGGCACCGCTGGCCGCCAGCGGAGTGAAGCGGGCCACCTCGGCGCGTGCGAAGCGCAGCGACGCACTCGCGGCGGTGAGCTGGCTCTGTGCCTGCACCAGGCTGGACTGCTGTCCCTGCACGCCAGCGGTGGCCGCCGCGATGTCGGCCTGGCGCACGGCCACCACCGCCTCGGCCTGGTCCAGCGTGGCGCGGTAGGTGCGCGGATCGATGCGCAGCAGCGGCTCGCCGGCCTTCACCCACTGGTTGTCACGCACCAGGACCTCGGTGACGTAACCGTTGATGCGCGGCGCCACGGCCACGGCATCGGCCTGCAGGTAGGCGTTGTTGGTGTCCTGCAGATAACGGCCCACCAGCAGGTGGTAGACCAGCCAGACGACCAGTGCGATCACCACCAGCGCACCGAGGATGCCCAGCGTCCAGCGCACCTTGGGGTTCTTCAGCGGAGAGGGCTTGTCCTCGGCCGGCGTCTTCCCGTCACCGGTGTCGTCATCGTCACCGGAACGGGGGTCTTCGTGCGGGGCTGGGTCGCTCATCGTCTCTCGGGCGGTGGTGAAGCCATGCGGGACGGTAGGCGATGCGGCGCGGAGACGGGGTGAAAATCAGCCGGTCGCACCCGCGGCCCGCGCAGGTGCCCTGCTCCCCGCGGCGCTGCCGGCACCACACCGACAGCCACCGCAGGGTCCGCTCAACGGCCGGTTTTCACTTCCGTCCACAACCGGGTGTAGAGCTTGTCCACCTCGGCGGTGTTGACCGAGTAGGTGAACATCTTCGCCGCCACATCGGCCGGGGGGTAGATGGTCGGATCGGTGCGGATCGCTTCATCCACCAGCGGCGTGGCCTCCATCACCGGGTTGGCATAGTGGATGAAGTTGGTGTTGGCCGCGGCCACCTTCGGTTCCAGCAGGTAGTTGATGAAGGCGTAGGCCGCTTCCGGGTGCTTGGCATCCTTGGGAATGGCCAGCATGTCGAACCACTGCGGCGCGCCTTCGCGCGGGATCGAGTACGCCACCTCCACGCCGTTGCCCGCTTCCTGCGCGCGGTCGCGGGCCTGGATGATGTCGCCCGACCACCCCACCACCAGGCAGGTGCCGCCGTTGGCCAGCGAGGTCACGTACTGCGAGGAGTGGAAGTTCTGCACGTAGGGGCGGATCGACTTGAGCAGATCCGCCGCCTGCTGCAGCTGCGCCGGGTCACTGCTGTGCGGATCCAGGCCCAGGTAGTGCAGCGCCACGGGAATCATGTCGGCCGGCGTGTCCAGCAGCGTCACGCCGCAGTCCTTCATCCTGCTGATGTTCTCCGGCTTGAACACCAGGTCCCAGCTGTTGGCGATCTCGGTGCTGCCGCCGAAGCGCTGCTTCACCATCTCCACGTTGTAGCCGATGCCGGTGGTGCCGATCATGTACGGCACGCCGTACTGGTTGCCCGGGTCCTGCGTGGCGATGCGCTGCATCACCGACGGGTCCAGCTTGGCCAGGTTGGGAATGCGGCTCTTGTCCAGCGGCAGGAACACGCCGGCCTGGATCTGCCGGCCGAAGAAGTTCAGCGTGGGCACGACCACGTCGTACCCGCTGTTGCCGGCCAGCAGCTTGGTTTCCACCATCTCGTCGCTGTCGAAGACATCGTAGGTCACCTTGATGCCGGTCTGCTTCTCGAAGTCCGGGATCGTGTTTTCGGCGATGTAGTCGCTGTAGTTGTAGACGTTCAGGACCTTGCCGTCCTGCGCCTTGCCGCCGTCACCGCCGCCGCAGGCGGCGAGCAGGGCGGTGGCCAGGCCGATCGAAAGGGTACGCAGCTTCATCGATGGGGGCTCCAGAGTGCGGGGAAAGGGGCCGGCAGACCGGCAGCGGCTGCCAGCCTACGCCGCGGCGGGCGAATTTTCGAGTCAGACATTGAGCAGAAGAAACTCGCGTTCCCACGAGCTGATGACCCGGAAGAAGGTTTCGTACTCCTTCCGCTTGACCGAGATGTAGGCGCGGCAGAAGCGTTCGCCCAGCAGTTCGCGCAGGGGCGCACACTGCTCCAGCCCGTCCAGCGCCTCGCCCAGCGAGCGCGGCAGCTCGTAGCCGAGCTCTTTGGCACTGCCCTCCACCGGGGCATCCGGCGCCAGCTGCTCGCGCATGCCCAGCAGGCCACAGGCCAGCGTGGCGGCCATGGCCAGGTAGGGGTTGGCGTCGGACCCGGCAAAACGGCTTTCCACCCGCATGTTCTCCGGGGTATCCAGCGGCACGCGCAGGCCGCAGGTGCGGTTGTCGAAGCCCCAGTGCACGTTGCTGGGCGAGACCTCGCCGAACAGCAGGCGGCGGTAGGAGTTCACGTTCGGGGCGAAGAAGGCCATCGCCTGCGGGGCATATTTCTGCAGCCCGCCCAGGTAGTGGCCGAACACCGGACTGAACTCGCCTTCGCCCCCGCTGTCACCGGCGAACACATTGCAGCCATCGCTGCGCCTCACCAGACTCTGGTGGATGTGCATGGCACTGCCCGGCTCGTTCTCCATCGGCTTGGCCAGGAACGTGGCATATACGCCATGGCGCATCGCCGCCTCGCGCATGGTGCGCTTGAACAGGAACACCTGGTCGGCCAGGTCCATCGCGTTGGCGTGGGTGAAGTTGACCTCCAGCTGGGCGGCGCCGGACTCGTGGATGAGGGTGTCCACATCCAGCTTCATGGCATCGGCGTAGTCGTACATCAGATCCAGGATGGGATCGAACTCGTTGACCGCGTCGATGGAATACGACTGCCGTGCCGTTTCCGGGCGACCGGAACGCCCTGCCGGCGGCAGCAGCGGGAAGTCCGGGTCGGTGTTCTTCTGCACCAGGAAGAATTCCAGCTCCGGCGCCACCACCGGCCGCAACCCCAGTTCCGCGTAGGCATCCAGCACGCGCCGCAGCACGTTGCGCGGCGCCAGTTCGTGCGGCTCGCCGGTCTTGGTGTAGCAATCGTGGATGACCTGCGCGGTGGCGTCGGCCGCCCACGGCACCATGCGCACGGTGTCCGGATCCGGACGCAGCATCATGTCCGAATCCGACGGCGAGGTCAGTTCGTAGTAATCGTCGGGGAACTCGCCGGTCACGGTGGTGGCGAAGATGCCCTCCGGCAGGCGCGTGCCGTAGTCGTGCGAGAACTTGTCGGCCGGGATGATCTTGCCCCGCGCATTGCCGGTGATGTCCGGCACCAGGCATTCCACCTCGGTGATGCGCCGCTCCTTCAACCAGCGCAGCAGGCTGCTCTCCTGCGCGCTGCCGGCGCTTGCGGTACCGCTGCCACTGCGGGGAACTGAACTCATGGACGCGCCTGCCTGCTGTGCTGTCTGCGCCGCCAAGCTTGGCCGGGCGCGTGGAAAACCGCGTGATGGCGTGCGGCCGCATGACCCCGCCCGGCGCCGGCGGCGCACACGCGCGACGCGATCGCAGGCCCACGTTACCGCCGGTGCGACAGCCGCAGCAAGGGCGCGCCGGCGCTCACACCGCACCGCGCCCCGCTGGGCGACACTGCCCGCATGACTGCCGCACTGCGCCCCTCCCCTGCCCCGTCAGCTGACAGCTGGTATGCCGACAGTGCGCCGTCGCGCGTACCGCAGCCGGCACTGGACGGCGACACCCAGGCCGACGTGGCAATTCTCGGCGCCGGCTACACCGGGCTGTCGGCCGCGCTGGAACTGGCCGCGCGGGGGCTGCGCGTGGTGGTGCTGGAGGCAGCCGAGGTCGGTGAGGGTGCGTCCGGGCGCAATGGTGGGCAGGTGCTGGTCGGCTACGGGTGCGAGGTGGAGACCCTGGAGGCGCTGGTGGGCGTGGACGATGCACGCCGGCTGTTCGCGTTTTCCCGCGAGGGGGTGCAGCAGGTCCGCGAACGCATCGACCGCCATGGCATCGCGTGCCACTGGGTGGCGGGCCACGCCAACGTGCCCATCCTGCCCCGGCAGGAGCGCCGCCTGCGCGCGGGCATGGAGCACCTGCACCGCCACTATGACTACCCGATGCAGTGGTGGGACCGCGGGCAGCTGCAGGCGCGGCTGGCCAGCACACGCTACCGCGGGGCGATGTTCGACCCGCTCAGTGGCCACCTGCACCCGCTGGCCTACGCACAGGGCCTGGCAGCCGCTGCGGTGGCCGCCGGCGTGGTGCTGCACGAGCGCACCGCGGTGCTGGCGCTGCAGCGCACCCCGCGACCGGCGCTGCGCACCGCGACCGGCACCGTGCACGCACGCCAGGTGCTGGTGGCCGGCAATGCGCTGCTGCAGGGCATCGCACCGGAACTGGAAAGCCGCATCATGCCGGTCGGCACGTATATCGGTGCCACCGCTCCGCTCGGCGCGGCGCGCGCCCAGGCGTTGATCGCCAACAACATGGCGGTGGCCGATACCAGCTGGGTGCTGGACTACTTCCGGCTCAGCCACGACCATCGCCTGCTGTTCGGGGGCGGCGCCAGCTATTCCGCGCTGCCGCCGCCCGGGCTGCGTGCCGGCATGACCCGGCGCATGCACGCGGTGTTTCCCCAGCTGCGCGATGTGGACCTGGATTACCTGTGGGGCGGTTATGTGGACATCACCGCCAACCGCGCCCCGCACTGGGGCCGGCTGAGTCCGGACATCTTCTTCGCCCAGGGCTTCTCCGGCCACGGCGTGGCGGCGGCGAACCTGGCCGGTCAGGTCATCGCCGAAGCCATCGCCGGCCAGGCCGGCCGGTTGGAGGTCTTCGAGCGGCTGCGGCACCGGCCCTTCCCTGGCGGACGCTGGCTGCGCATGCCGCTGCTGGTGGCCAGCATGGCCCTGCTACGGCTGCGGGATAAAATTTGGTGACGCAGTTCAAGTTTTTCGCGGGGCAGCCGATAGGTCACCGAGCCAACTCGTTTCGAGCACATGCCATGCCCGCCTTGCTGCCGGACCCGCGTTCCCGCACCACCGCCGTCGACGCCCTGCCCCAGCGCATCCTGCTGGTGGAGAACTCGCGCACCTTCACCCACCTGCTGCGCGAAGCCATCGAGCAGCGGCTGGAACTGCCGGTGTCGGTGGTCTCCACGCTGGCCGAAGCCGGGCAGATGCTGGAACAGGAACAGGGTTGGTTCCTGGTGCTGACCGGCCTGGTGCTGGCTGATGGCGACCGCGACGATGTGGTCGACTACTTCGTATCGCGTGGCCTGCCCACCGTGGTGGTGAGCGGCGTCTACGATGAAGACCTGCGCAAACGCGTGCTCGAACGCAAGATCATCGACTACGTGCTGAAGAACACCCCCGGCAGCGTGGATTACCTGGTGTGGCTGGTGCAGCGGCTGGAGCGCAACCGGCGCATCGCCGCGCTGGTGGTGGACGACTCGCCCTCCGCGCGTGCCTATGCCTCGGCGCTGCTGCGCATGTACGGGCACCAGGTCTACGAGGCGGCCGATGGCGAACAGGGGCTGGCCGCCATCGACGCACACCCGGCGATCCGCCTGGCCGTGGTCGACCAGGAGATGCCGGGCATGCAGGGGGTGGAGTTCACCCGCCGGCTGCGCATGCACCGCTCGCGCGACAAGGTGACGGTGATCGGGCTGTCGGGCAACACCGATCCGTCCCTGATTCCGCGTTTCCTCAAGAACGGGGCCAACGACTTCCTGCGCAAACCCTTCTCGCGCGAGGAGTTCTTCTGCCGTGTCTCGCAGAACGTGGACCAGCTGGAGCTGATCGGCACGCTGCAGGACCTGGCCACGCGCGATTTCCTGACCGGGCTGCCGAACCGGCGCAGCTTCCTGGAGCACAGCCAGCGCCTGCTGGCCGACCAGGTTCCCGGACGCGACTGGGTCGCCGTGGCGATGATCGACATCGATCATTTCAAGCACATCAACGACACATGGGGCCACGACGGCGGCGATGAGGCCCTGCGTGCGGTCGCCGCGACCGTGGGCGCCCACGCCCGCCCCGGCGACCTGGTGGCGCGTTTCGGGGGCGAGGAGTTCTGCCTGCTGGTGCCGGGACTGGCACCGGACCATGCGCAGGCCTATTTCGAGACGCTGCGTGCGTCCATCGCCGCGCTGCGGGTGGACCTGGCCGGGGCGACGCTGCGCATGACCGCCAGCATCGGCGTGCACTGCCTGCGCCCGCACAGCGATTCGCTGCATGCGCTGATCACCGACGCGGACCGCCAGCTGTACCTGGCCAAGGCGGCCGGACGCAACCGTGTGTGCTGCGAACAGCAGCACGACCGCCTCGTGCCTGCCGAGGATGCCACGGCCTGAGCCGGCCTGGCCCGGTGGGCGCTGCCGGCGTGCTCAGCGCAGGCGGCGCTGCAGCGCCAGCAGCGCGCAGATGGTGACCAGCGCGGTGATGCACAGGTAGTAGCCCACCGCCACCAGGCCGAAGCGTTCGGCCAGCCAGGTGGCCAGGTACGGCGCCGGCGCGGCCCCCAGGATGCCGGCCAGGTTGAATGACAGCGACGCACCGGTGTAGCGCACCTGGACCGGGTAGATCTCGGCCAGGAAGGTGCCGCAGGGGCCGTAGGTCAGGCCCATCAGGAACAGGCCCAGCGACAGGAAGGTCAGCACCAGCCAGGGGCTGCCGGCCTGGAACAGCGGCGCCAGCAGGACCCCGAACACCACGATCAGGCCACTGGCGATGATCATCGTGCGGCGGGTGCCCCAGCGGTCACCATAGCGTGCGGAAATGGGAATGCCGGCGGCGAAGAACAGGATGCCGATCATCTGCAGCAGCAGGAACTCCTCGCGGCCGTAGCGCAGCGCGGTGGTGCCGTAGCCCAGCGCGAACACGGTCATCAGGTAGAACAGCACGAACGTCGCGAACGCCCCCAGCGTGCCCAGCACCAGCACGGCAGCATGGTCGCGCAGCACCGTCCACATCGGCAGCCGCACCCGTGCACCGTGCGCCAGGGCCTGCTGGAAATCCGGCGTCTCGCGGATGTTCAGCCGCACCCACAGGCCGACCCCGACCAGCAGCGCACTGGCCACGAACGGCACCCGCCAGCCCCACTGCATGAAGGTCTGCGCACTCATCCCGTATCCCAGAAGCAGGAAGATGCCGGCCGAGAGCAGGAACCCCAGCGGCGCGCCCAGCTGCGGAAACATGCCGTACCAGGCGCGCTTGCCGGGCGGCGCGTTCTCCGTGGCCAGCAGTACCGCACCGCCCCACTCGCCACCGAGGCCGAGGCCCTGGCCGAACCGGCACAGCGCCAGCAGCGCCGGCGCCCACAGACCGATCTGCGCATGGGTGGGCAACAGCCCGATCAGCACCGTGGACAGCCCCATGGTCAGCAGCGCGGCGACCAGCGTGGCTTTGCGCCCGATACGGTCGCCGAAGTGGCCGAATACCGCCGACCCCACCGGGCGGGCAATGAACGCTACCGCGAAGGTGGCCAGCGACTGCAGCAGGGCCGCCTGTTCGCTGCTCTCGGGAAAGAACAGGTGCGGGAACACCAGCACGGCCGCGGTGGCGTAGATGTAGAAATCAAAGAACTCGATCGTGGTACCGATCAGGCTGGCCAGCAGGACGCGGCGGGGGGAGTTCAACGGCGGTGCGGCAACGGAGGGGGTGGGCATCGGCAGTACAGGGCGAGCGACCGCCCGATTCTGCCACGCCGATGACATCCGCCGGCACGATGGTTTCAGCCGACATCGATACCGCGCGCACACCGGGCGCGCGCCGGCTGCGCTACAGTCCGGCCAAGGCAGAGTTTCGGGAGCACCGCATGCAGCACCCCGCGATGGACCTGGCCACGCTGGCCACGACACGGCCCCGGCAGATGGACGCGCTGTGGATGCCGTTCACCGCCAACGCGCAGTTCAAGGCGGCGCCGCGGCTGCTGGTGCGGGCCGAAGGCATGTACTACGAGGATGTGGACGGGCGCGCCATCCTCGACGGCACCGCCGGGCTGTGGTGCTGCAATGCCGGCCACGCCCGCCCGGAGATCGTGTCGGCCATCGCCACCCAGGCGGCCACCCTGGATTACGCGCCGGGCTTCCAGATGGGCTCACCGCCGGCCTTCGCGCTGGCCCAGCGCCTGGCCGAACTGGCGCCGGCGCCGCTGAACCATGTGTTCCTGTGCAACTCCGGTTCGGAGGCGGTGGATTCGGCGATGAAGATCGTGCTGGCCTACCACCGGCTGCGTGGACAGGGCCAGCGCACCCGCTTCATCGGCCGCGAGAAGGGCTACCACGGGGTCGGCTTCGGCGGCATGGCGCTGGGCGGGCTGCCCAACAACCGGCGCCAGTTCGGCCTGCAGCTGGCCGGCGTGGACTACCTGCGCCATACCCTGGATCTGCAGCGCAATGCCTTCAGCAGGGGGCTGCCGCAGCACGGCCAGGAGCTGGCCGAGGATCTGGAGCGGTTGATCGCACTGCATGACGCCTCCACCATTGCCGCGGTGTTCGTGGAGCCGATCGCCGGCTCGGCCGGCGTGATCCTGCCGGCGCCGGGCTACCTGCAGCGGCTGCGCGAGATCTGCGACCACCACGGCATCCTGCTGGTGTTCGACGAGGTCATCAGCGCGTTCGGCCGGGTCGGCATGCCGTTCGCCGCGCAGCGCTTCGGGGTCACACCGGACTTGATCACCTTCGCCAAAGGGGTCAGCAACGGCGCGGTGCCGCTGGGCGGCGTACTGGTCAGCGATGCCGTGCACGGCCCGTTCCTGCAGGGCCCGCCGCAGGCCATCGACCTGTTCCATGGCTATACCTACTCCGGGCACCCGCTGGCGTGTGCGGCGGCGCTGGCCAGCCTGCAGGTCTACGCCGATGAGCGGCTGTACGAACGGGCCATCGAGCTGGGCGAGTACTGGCAGACCCGGCTGCACGCGCTGCAGGGGCTGCCGAACGTGATCGACATCCGCAATTTCGGCCTGGTCGGCGCGGTGGAGCTGGCGCCACGCCGCGATGCGCCGGGCAGCCGGGGCTACGAGGTCTTCCGCCGCTGCTTCGAGGACGGCAGCCTGCTGGTGCGCTGCACCGGCGATACCATCGCGCTGTCGCCCCCACTGATCGTGGACAGGGCGCAGATCGACCGGATCACCGCGACCCTGGGCGAGATGATCCACGCCACCGCATGAGCCGGGCGCGCGGCGGCAAGCAGGTACAATGGGCGGTTCCGTTGCTGCCTGCTGCCCTGCCCCATGGACATCGTCGTCAAAGAAGAACTCAAGGCCTACATCGATCCGCTCACCGCGGACGAGCACCAGGCGCTGGAGCGCAGCATCCTCGCCGAGGGCTGCCGTGATGCGCTGGTGCTGTGGGGCAACATCCTGGTGGACGGACACAACCGCTACGGCATCTGCCAGAAACACGGGCTGCCGTTCAACACCGTGCAGAACACCCGCTTCCAGAGCATGGAAGACGTGCACCTGTGGATGATCGAGCAGCACCTGGGCCGCCGCAGCGTCTCCGATTTCCAGCGCGGCGTGCTGGCCCTGCGCAAGCGCGACATCCTGGCGGCCCGCAAGCAGGTGGAGCAGGCCCAGCTGCAGCGGGAGAGCGACGGCACCGCAGCGCCGGACGAGGGCGCCGGCGACGACAGCCCGCCGTGGGAACCGGTGCCGAAGATCAGCCGGGCCGAGCTGGCCCGCGAGGCCAAACTGAGCGCCAGCCAGGTGGGCATGATCGAGCGCATCCATGCCCAGGCCGCCGCCGAGGTGGTGGACGCGGTGAAGGCCGGCGTGATCTCGATCAGCGCGGCCGCCGCCGTGGCCGACCTGCCGGAAGAGGAGCAGCGCGCGGCCGCCGCCGGTGGCAAGGACGAGCTGAAGCAGGCAGCCAAGCGCGTGCGCGAGGCCAAGCGCAAGCCGCGCGCACCGAAGCCTGACGCGGCCGCGATGGCGTTCGAGGAACCGGACGGGGAGGAGGTCGCCAGCCGCGATGCCGAGGTGCTGGCCGCGCTGGAGCAGCTGGGCGAGGACGCCCCCGCGCTGCGCCGCCGCGTGGTGGCCCTGACCCGCGAGAACGACACCCTGCGCGCCCAGCTGATCGCACTGCGCCGGCAGCTTGAAGCGCTGTAACAGGGGTAACACCGGGCCGGCCCCGGCGCGGCTGATGGGAATGCGCGCCGCTGCAGTGCCGGGCCCACGCTGGGCGGCCTTTGCCGCGGTGCACCGCGGCAGAGCGTGGGCCCGGCTCTACAGATCAGCGTCACCCTGCGGCAGGTAGACTCCCCCCATGACGTCCGCCATCGATCCGCGTCGCGCGCAGCTGCGGCGCCTCAAAGCCATCGCCCTGGGCCTGCTGCTGGTGATGCTGGCCGGGTTCGCGGTCAGCCACTGGCAGGGCGAGCGCGGTGGCTGGGCCTGGGTATCGGCCTTCTGCGAGGCCGCCGCGGTGGGCGCCCTTGCCGACTGGTTCGCGGTCGTGGCGCTGTTCCGGCGCCCGATGGGCCTGCCCATTCCGCATACGGCGATCATCCCGCGCAGCAAGGCGCGCATTGGCGACAGCCTGGCCCTGTTCGTGCGCGACCAGTTCCTGGAACCGGGCGTGCTGCTGGCCAAGCTGCAGGTGTTCGACCCGGCCAGCCGTCTCGGCAGCTGGCTGGCCGACCCGGCGCGTTCGCGCATGCTGGCCGACATGGCCCGCGGCTGGGCGCTGCAGGCCTTGGACTTCTTCGACGAAGGCGCCGTGCGCCGGCAGCTGCACAGCTTCGTGGTGCAGCAGCTGCGGCAGTGGAATGCCGCCTCCACCGTCGGCGAGCTGCTGGCCCTGCTGACCGCCGATGGCCGCCACCAGCGCGTGCTGGATGAGGGCCTGCAGCGCCTCGGCCACTGGCTGGAACAACCGGAGGTGAAGGAACGTGCGTCGCAGCTGATCGTGCGCTACATCCAGCGCGAGTGGCCCACGCTGTCAAGCACGGTGAGCTGGGTCAAGCCCATCGACGAGATCGGCGACAGCCTGGCCGAGCGCCTGGCCCGGGCGGTGCTGGAAGAACTGCAGCAGGTACTGGTCCAGCCCGAACACCCGCTGCGCCAGGACTACGAGCACTGGCTGGCCGGGTACGTACAGCGCCTGCGCGAGGATCCCGCGCTGGCCGGGCGGATCGAACAGCTCAAACAGGACATGATCGACCACCCCGCGCTGCAGACGTACGTGCAGGGGCTGTGGGCACGCATTCACGGCAGCCTGCGCGCCAACCTGGAGCGCGAGGACTCGGCATTGATGGGCCACCTGCAGCGCAGCCTGGCATCGCTGGGCGCTGCGTTGCAGAGCGATCCGGCACTGCGCGATGCGCTCAACCAGCATCTGCTGGAGGGCGCGCAGCGGTTGACCGAGCGCCTGCGCGAGGGGGTGACCACGCACATCGCGCAGACGGTGAAGGGCTGGGACGAGCGGCACCTGGTCGAGCAGCTGGAACTGAGCGTGGGCCGCGACCTGCAGTTCATCCGGTTCAACGGCACGCTGGTGGGCGGCCTGATCGGCGTGCTGCTGCATGCCGCCACCACGATGTTCAGATTCTGACGAGGGAATCCGGCGGAGCTGCGCGTACCTGCGGATTCGCCGGTACCGCCTGCTGTCCGGCACGCGGCCGGATCGCGTCGCTGCGACCCGGGTGCTGAGCCGGTTTCCGTTGGAGATGGCGACGGCCTGTTGCGCGACCGGGGGCGCAGTCCGTATGCTCCCGCGCCATGCGGGCCATGGGTGGCCCCTGGGGGACGGCATGCGAAGGATGTGGGTGGTGCTGCCGCTGCTGGCGGCGGCGGGTGATGCGTGCGCGCAGCGTGTCTACAAGTGCAACGATGGCGGGCGTACCGTTTACCAGACGCTGCCGTGCCCGACGGGGCAGGACACGGGCGTGAGCAGGCCGATCGTCCGCGACCCCCAGCTGAGCTGGCAGGAATCGGAACGGGTCAACCGCGAACTCCACGATGCCCGCCGCCAACTGCAGGCCAATGCTGGCCGCAACGTACCGCAGGGCGCTGGCACGGTCATCGAGGCCGCCAGCAACGTCGAGGCCTGTGACAAGGCGCGTGCGCGCCGGGAGCTGGCCGAGTGGTTCGGCACGCGCACCCCGCAGCAACAGCTCAACGACGATGTCACCCGCGCCTGCGCTTCGCGTTGAGGGCGGCTCGCAGACCCTGCAAATCGTCTGCTTGATCCATAAGACGCGAATGACTATCATTTACTGATCGGTTGTACGCTCAGCCATCTGGCGCCCTGTCGCGCTTCAGCCCGTGTACCTCCCCTGCTCCTCATGCGCTGACGGCATTGGCCGTCAGCGCGTGGCGATGGGAGATGCCCCGGGTTGCGCGATGCCGCGCGGACGCCCGCACGCATGCCTTCCATCGCCGAGGTTTCTTCCCCGCATGGAATCGCACCGCATGGCTCGTTCGAACAGTCCCGCCCTTTCGCCCCTGGCGCTGGCCCTGACCGCCTTGATGATGGCGCCGCTGGCCCACGCCGACGCCCCGTCCGTTGCCGATGCGCGCACGCTGGACACCGTGAAGGTGACCGCTGATGGCGAGATCCAGGACAGCTACACGGTGAAGAACGCGCGGACCGCGACCAGGCTGGACCTGTCGCTGCGGGAGACGCCGCAGTCGGTCACTGTCATCACCCGCCAGCGCCTGGATGACATGGGCCTGTTCTCGCTGTCCGATGTGATGGGCCAGGTCACCGGCGTGCATGTGGCGGTCACCGACAGCGAGCGCATCAATTACGTCTCGCGCGGCTACAACATCACCAGTTTCCAGATCGACGGCATGCTCAACACGTTCGGCGGGTCGATCAAGACCAACACCGACCCTGTGATCTACGAGCGCATCGAGGTGATCCGCGGCGCCACCGGCCTGACCACCGGCGCCGGCGATCCGTCCGGCACCATCAGCATGGTACGCAAACGGCCGACCGACACCCTCCGGATGGGCGCGAACCTGACCCTGGGCCGTTGGGGCAACCGGCGCCTTGAAGCCGACCTCGGCGGCCCGGTCACGTGGGACGGCCGCATCCGCGCACGCATGGTCGCTGCCAAGCAGCAGAGCGATTCGTTCCGTGATGTCTACCAGCTCGACAAGGATGTGTTCTACGGCATTGTCCAGGCCGACCTCACCGACAGCACGCTGTTGGAAGCCGGTTACGAGTACCAGTCTCCACGCACCACGGGCGTGACCTGGGGCGTAGTGCCCTATTGGGGGCCGGATGGCAAACCGGCCAACCTGCCGCGCTCGACCAACCTGTCCGCCTCGTGGAGCAGCTGGCCCATCGTCGAGGAGACCGTCTTCGCGCGCCTGGAACAGCAGCTGGGCAGCCAGTGGTCGGTGCGGGCCGCCGTCAGCCGCGCCAGGCGCAACACCGATGGCGCGGTCTGGTACGGCGCGCAGGGCTATCCGCGGGCAGACGGCACCGGCGTGCTCGCCTATATCGGCAACTTCCTCGAAGACAGCACCATGGACGTGGTGGACGTGAACGCGACCGGCAACATCGCGCTGTTCGGCCACGTCCAGCAGGTCGTGTTCGGTGTGGGCCAGTCGGTCCGCAAGGCTGACTATCCTTCGGCCTCCATCGACCCCTATCCCGCCGCTTACGCCCAGGTACCGGACTGGCGCACGTGGACCGGCGACGTCGCCCCGCTTCGGGTCACGCGTCCGGGCTACCTCGCTTCGCAGGATACGCTGCGCCAGCAGGCCGCCTACGTGGCAACCCGACTGCGTCTGGCCGACCCCCTGCTGGTCGTGGCCGGCGTGCGCTACGGCAACTGGGAAACCCGGACGTGGCGCTACCGCTACGACAGCAGCGGCAGGCGTACGGGCACCACCCGCACCGGCTATGCGCCCAAGGACCAGACCACGCCCTACGCCGGTGTGGTGTATGACTTCAACCGCGTGCTCAGCGCCTACGCCAGCTACACCGACATCTTCGCGCCGCAGAACTACCGCGACAGGGACGGCAGCTACCTGGAGCCGGTGGTCGGCAGGATGTACGAAGGTGGCCTGAAGGCCGAGTTCTTCGACGGCCTGCTGAACGCGTCGGCGGCCATCTTCGAAGGCGTGAAAGACAACGTGGCCGAAGTCGATGACTCGGTCCCCCCCAACTCCCTCCCCGATGGCGGCCAGGCGTACCGCTCCACCGGCAAGGGCAACACGGTGCACGGCTGGGAAGTGGAAGCACAGGGCAGCCTCGGCGAACGCTGGGACCTGTCGGCGGGCTTCTCCCATGCGGTCAGCCGCAGCCAGGCCGGCGTGGTGCAGAACACCACCACCCCACAGGACACCTTCCGTCTTACGGCCAGCTGGCGTCCGGGGGGTACCGAAGGCCGTTTCTGGCTGGGCGGCGGCGCCACCTGGCAGAGCAGCATCTGGCGCGCGAGTACGAAACCGGCAGCCGACCATCTGACCAGCGGCCGTACGGAAGCCTCGCGCATCCGCCAGGGCGCGTTCCACCTGCTGAACCTGGCCGGTGGCTACCGCTTCAGCGAGAACGTCAGTGCCCAGCTGAACATCAGCAACCTGCTGGACAGGAAGTACTACAGCAACGTCGGTTTCTACAACGGCGTGTATTGGGGTGAACCGCGCAACGTCAGCGTCACGCTGCGCTGGACGCTCTGATGCCCTGATGGATCGCGCCGCGTCACCGACCGGCGCCCGGCCACGGATGGCCCCCCGGCGCGCTCCGATACGCCGGCTTTTCTTCCAACGAACCTGCAGGCCACCCGTGCGCCACTCCTCCGAACGTGCCAGCTTCCGTCCCAGCACCTTCTTCGCCAGCGAACGCTGGGGAGTGCTGTCCCGTTCCCTGGCCGCGATCGTCGGTGGCTACGCGCTGGCGTCGATGACCAGCGTGTTCTGCGCCGTCGCCCTGCCCACCGCGCGTGGGCAGGCCGTGCTGACCGGCATGCTGCTGGCCATCGTGGTCGCCGCCTGCTCCGCGCTGTGGGCGTTTGCCACGCGCAGCGCGCTGCGCGCCTGGGTCGGCATCCTCGGCCCTACCGCCCTGCTGGCCGCCGCATCGCGCCTGCTGGGAGCCTGGGCATGAAGAATGGATTCCGCCAGTCGATGGCCTGGCTGCATACCTGGACCGGCCTGCTGGTGGGCTGGCTGCTGCTGCTGATCTTCATGGCCGGGACGGCCAGCTATTATCGCGAGGAGATCAGCCGCTGGATGCGTCCCGAGCTGCCCAGCGCCCGGGTCAGCACCGACGTGGCCGCGCAGCGCGCCATTGCATTCCTGCAGGACAAGGCCGGTAACGCCGAGATGTGGTACGTGACGCTGCCGCAACCGCGCAATCCGGCGATGAGCACGTTCTGGCGCGTGCCTGCGGACCAGGCGGATCCTTCCAAGGGCCGTCGCGGTGCCTTCGGCGATGCAACCCTGGACCCGAACACCGGCGGCGAACTGAAGGCGCGCGACACCCGTGGCGGTGACTTCTTCTACCGCCTGCATTTCGACCTGCACTACATACCGGTGTACTGGGCGCGCTACCTGGTGGGCTTCTGCGCGATGTTCATGCTGGTGGCCATCCTCACCGGCGTCATCACCCACAAGAAAATCTTCAAGGACTTCTTCACCTTCCGCAGGGACAAGGGGCTGCGGTCGTGGCTGGATTTCCACAACGTCAGCGCGGTGATGGCCCTGCCCTACCACGCGATGATCACCTACACCGGCATCGTCACCCTGATGGTCATGTACCTGCCGTGGGGAGTGAAAGCGGTCTACCCGCAGGACGAGGACGCGTTCTTCGCCGAAGCGTTCGGCGGCTTGCCGGAGGTAAGCGCACCGGCCGAAGGCCGCGCCACGCCGCTGCCGATCGCGCAGTTGCTGGACAGTGCACGGGCGCAGTGGAACGGCATTGACGTGGCGGGCTTCACCGTCTCCAATCCGGGCGCCGGCAATGCGGTGATCGACATCCGCCAGCGCGATGGCAAGCGCCTGTCCACCGACACGCCGGCGCTGCGCTATGACATGGTCAGCGGCGCATTGCTGGAAGCAAGCCCCCCCTCCGGCGGCGCCACCGCCACCCGGGGCGTGATGTACGGACTGCACCTGGCCCGCTTCGCCGATGGTGGGCTGCGTGCATTGTTTTTCCTGTCCGGCCTGACCGGCTGCCTGATGGTGGCCAGCGGCGTGGTGCTGTGGGCGGTGAAGGAACGGCCCAAGCATGCCAAGCGGGGCCGCGTCGGCTTCGGCCTGCGCCTGGTGGATGCACTGAACATCGGCACGGTGGCCGGCCTGCCGATCGCCTTCGCCGCGTATTTCTGGGGCAACCGCCTGCTCCCGCTGGACATGGCGGAACGCTCTGGTGCCGAGGCCAATGTGTTCTTCTACGCGTGGGCGGCCGCTCTGCTGGCCGCGTTCCTCTGGCCGAAGCGGCTGATGTGGGCCTGGCAGCTTTACATCGGCGCAGCCACCTTCGCGCTGGTGCCGGTGGTCAATGCATTCACCACCCACGCCCATCTGGGCGTGACAATGCGTAGTGGCGATTGGGTGCTGGCCGGTTTCGATCTGTCGATGTTGGCCTTCGGCGCCGTGCTGGCCTTGTGCGGCTGGCGCATGCAGCGCTGGACGCCGCCGTTGAGCGCGGCTGAAAAGAAGAAGCGGGCCGCAGCGGCCAAGGCACCCGCTGCGCCTGCGACGACCTCAGCGGACGCCAGCGTATGACGCTGTTTGCGCTCACCCTGTCCTTTTCTGCGTTCACCGCGCTCTCGCTGGCGATGGAAAAACACCCGCAGGACCTGCACGGCGCGGCGGCTGCGACGCCTGCACGGCGTGCGCGGTGGCGGGTGCTTGGCTGGATCCTGTTGGCGGTCGCATTGACGCTGTGCGTGGTCGACCACGGCTGGGCGATGGGGCCGGTGCGCTGGCTGGGTGCGTTGACCCTGTCCGGGGTGCCGCTGGTCTTTGGGCTGTACCCCTACCGGCCGACGTGGATCGCGCCGCTGGCCATCGCACTGCCGCTGGTGGGTCTGGTGGCGGCGCTGCTGTAGCCACTCTCCACGCAGGGCGTGGACCTGCGCCGGGCGTGGACCTGCGCCGGGCACGGCCCGGCGCTACCGGGACCGGAGCCTTGCGCACGACGCAAGGAACCCGATCCCCCCTGCCCCGGTCAGCCCAGGCGTCTGAGTTCCCACGCGCGGTGGATGCGCGCGTTGCGCTCGAAGTCCGGGCCAATCGTGCGCGCGGTGATCTCGCGGCACTGGGCGAACCCGGCGATGGCGTTTTCCTCCAGCTTGAAGCGGCGGAAGTTGTTGGAGAAATACAGCACGCCATCCGGCGCCAGGCGGGCCACGGCCGCTTTGAGCAGGCGCACCTGCTCGCGCTGCACGTCGAAATCCTCCGCGCGGGCCGAATTGGAGAACGTCGGCGGATCGCAGAAGATCACGTCGTACTGGCCGCGGTCGCCTTCCAGCCACGCCATCGCATCGGCCTGGACCAGCAGGTGGTTGCTGCCCCCCTGCCCGTTCAGCGCCAGGTTGTCGTAGCACCACTGCAGGTACGTGGCCGACAGATCCACGCTGGTGGTGCTGGCCGCACCGGCCACCGCGGCCTGCACGCTGGCCACGCCGGTGTAGCAGAACAGGTTGAGGAAGCGCTTGCCACGCACCTGCTCGGCCATCATCCGGCGCAGCGGGCGGTGGTCCAGGAACAGGCCGGTATCGAGGTAGTCGAACAGGTTCACCCGCAGCAGTGCGTGGTTCTCGCGCACCACGATGAACTCCTCGCGCTGCTCGAAGCGGCCGTACTTGCTGCCGCCCTTGCCGCGCTCGCGCGACTTCATCGACACCTGCTCCGGCGGCACGCCGAATACCTCGCGCGCAGCGGCCAGCAGCTCGTTGCGGCGGCGGCGCACGTCGTTCTCCGGAATCGCCGCCGGTGCGGCGTATTCCTGCACGTGCAGGAAGGTGCGCCGCTGGCCGGCATCCTCCTCGTAGACGTCGATGGCCGCGGCGTATTCCGGCAGATCGGCATCGTAGGCGCGGAAGCAGGTGATGTCCTCGCGCGCGCGCCAGCTCTTGAACTTCTTCAGGTTCTTGCGCAGGCGGTTGGCCACCATCTGCGCGCCTTCGCTCAGCTCGCGCGGCTGCGCCGGGTCGCGGCCCGGCACGGCGATCGGGTCGCAGACGATCAGCGCGCATTCCAGCGCACCGTTGAACATCTGGTACTTCTTGCCGGCGCGCAGGCCCGTGGCGAAGGCGAGTTCGTCATTGCCGCACAGCAGGCTGGCGCGCCACTGCGGCACCGCCTTCTGCAAGGCGCTGCCCAGCGCGCGGTACAGCGCCGGATCGGCCGCCAGGCGCTCGTCGTAGGGCGGGTTGCAGACCACCGCGCCAATCGCCTGCTCCGGCGTGGGCAGGTCGGCCACGTCGGCGCGGGTGAAGCGGATGGCGTGGGCCACGCCGGCCACTTCGGCATTCTCGCGGGCGGCCTGGATGGCCACGGGGTCGATGTCGCTGCCGTGGATGACCGGCTTCAGCGCGGCCAGGCCCGCCGCTTCGCGCTCGCGCGCGTCGCTCTGGATCGCCTTCCAGGCGGCCTTGTCGAAGCCCAGCCAGCGGCTCGGCGGCAGGCTGCCGTGGCGCATCAGGCCCGGAGCGACGTCAGCGGCCATCAGCGCGCCTTCGATCAGCAGCGTGCCGCTGCCGCACATCGGATCCAGCAGGCCGCCACCGGCGGCATGCAGGCGCGGCCACTGCGCGCGCAGCAGCAGCGCGGCGGCCAGGTTTTCCTTCAGCGGCGCCTCGTGGGCGGCGCCGCGCCAGCCGCGGCGATGCAGCGGGCCACCGCCCAGGTCGATCGACAGCGACGCCCGCCCCTTGCGCAGGGACAGGTTCACCCGGACATCGGGCAGATCGGTGTTGACCGACGGGCGCTCCAGCCCTTCATCGCGCATGCGGTCGACAATGGCGTCCTTGATCCGCTGGGCGGCAAAGCGCGCGTGGGTGATCGAATCGCCCGATACGTGCGCATCCACCGCCAGCGTCATGGCCGGGGTCAGATGTTCGTGCCAGGGCAGCGCGCGTACGCCGTCATACAGGGCCTGCTCATCGGGACACTCGAAGGCCGCGATCGGCCACAGCACACGGCTGGCCAGCCGGGACCACATGACGATCCGCAGCGCCTGGTCCAGTGCACCTTCAGCGTTCACGCCGGCGATGGTGGCGGTGGCCTTTTCCAGGCCCAGTGCCGACAGTTCGTCGGCAAGCAGGTATTCCAGGCCCTTGGCGCAGGAGACAAAAAATTTCACGGGATCGGTTCGCAGGTGGTCAGGCGCGGCGCAGGGCCAGGCCATTCGGAAAGGAGGGCCGCATGCACGGCCGGCAGGCCCGCGCCAGCGGCGCCGGGGCTGCCATTGTAGTCAATGCGGGCCGGCGCGACCGCCGCCCGCGTTTCACAGCCGGCGCAGCAGCTGCTCGAAGGCCAGCGCGGAGGCCGCCACGTGGTGCTCCAGCCGGTGCCCATCGTCGACCATCAACAGCTGTGCCGAGCGGGCCCGGGCCCAGGCGATGACGCCGTCGGCGGCGATCAGCTCATCGTGCCAGGCGTGGACCACGCTGGTCGGCACCGCCGCCGCATCCAGCGCCGGCATCGGGCCCATGCTGATGGGCGGGACCATCAGGAACAGCCCGGCCACCGGCACCTGCAGCGACGTGAGCGCGGAGGTATAGGCGCCCAGACTGGAGCCGGCCAGCACTACCGGGCCGCGACGGGCCGCGGCGGCCGCCAGGTCGACCAGGCGGCGCAGGCGTGCCGGCACATCGCCCAGCGGGCTGACCTGGCGCAGGGCGTCCAGGTCGGTGTAGTCCGGGCGCTCGTGGCTCCAGCCGAGCCGCTCGGCCACCTCGGCCAGCGCGGTGACCTTGGTCGCCTCGCGGCCACTTTCAAAACCATGGGACAGGATGCAGTGGCCGCGGCTCATGCACGCGCTCCGGCCGGACAGCGCGGCCACGGGAAGGAAGGCAGATTCATCGGGCAATGCTAGCATCGCCGCATGCCCACGCCACTCCTGCCCGGCCTGCAGCTGCAGCCGCTGCCGTACCACGACCAGCTGCCGCTGCGCGAGCCGGCGTCGCTGTCGCTGGTGGTGATCCACTGCACGGAGCTGCCCGACCTGGCGCTGGCGCGCGCCTACGGCGAGCGCGTGCTGTATGACAGCGGGACCGGCAACAGCGGGCACTTCTACATCGACCGCGACGGCAGCATGTTCCAGTACGTGGCGCCGGAGCGCATCGCCCACCATGTGCGCGGCATGAACGCGCACAGTGTGGGGATCGAGCTGGTCAACCGGGGCCGCTACCCGGACTGGTTCGACAGCCGCCACCAGGCCATGGACGAGCCCTACCCCGAGGACCAGCTGCGCGCCCTGGAGCGCCTGCTGCAGGCGCTGCTGGCACGCTATCCGTCACTGCGCCAGATCGCCGGCCACGACCAGCTGGACCTTGAGCAGGTGCCGGCCAGTGATGACCCGTCGCTCAGCGTGCCCCGCAAGCGCGACCCGGGCCCCCTGTTTCCGTGGCCGCGCATCCTGGCGCAGGTACCGTTGCAGCCCCTGCACGCGCTGCGTGCGCTGCCGCCACAGCCCTGAGCCGGTCGCGGGCGGTCACGCGCCGCGCGCCACCGGGCGGTGGCGGTCGCTGACCCAGCCGCTCCAGGAATCGGCATAGACCCGTGCGCCCTGCAGACCGGCATGTTCCATCGCCAGCAGCAGGTGGCAGGCGGTCACGCCGGAACCGCACATCAGTACCACCTGCGCGGGCGCGTGCGCGCCGATCGCCGCCTGCAGGTCCGCACGCAGTTCCTCCGCCGGCCGCAGCCGCCCGTGGGCGACGTTGCGTGCGAACGGATGGTTGACCGCGCCGGGAACATGCCCGGCCACCGGATCCAGCGGCTCCACCTCGCCCCGGAACCGCTCGGCGGCGCGCGCATCGAGCAGCCAGCCCGGCGCATGCTTCAGCCGCGTGGCCACTTCGTCCGCGCTGGCCACCTGCCGGCCATCGAACCGCCCCGGGTAAGCGCCCAGATCGGGCACGTCGGTGACGCCAGCAACCAGCCCATGGCCGGCCGCCTGCCATGCGGCCACGCCGCCGTCCAGCACCGCCACGCGGGTGTGGCCAAGCAGCCGCAGCAGCCACCACGCCCGCGCCGCCGCCATGCTGCCGTCGCCGCCGTCGTAGACCACCACCTGGGTCTGCGGTCCGATGCCCCACTGGCCCACACGGCGGGCAAAGGCATCGCTGTCCGGCAGGGGGTGGCGGCCGTGACCGCCGCGCTGCAGGTCGGACAGGTCGGTGTCCAGCGCCGCATGCACCGCCCCGGGCAGATGCCCCGCCAGGTACTGCGCGTGGCCTGCCGACGGGTCGGCCAGCGAGGCGCGCGCGTCCAGCAGCCGCAGCGTGGTGCTGGCCGTGGCACGGGCATCCAGTGTGCGCACGTCCGGCCCGGGAGCGGCAGCCAGGGTGTCCGCATCGACCAGCGTGGTCCATCCGGCGGCGATATCGTTCATGGGTTCTGCTCCAGTCGGCGACGCAGGTTGTACAGGATGGCCGCGGTCGCGCCCCAGATCCGCTGGCCCGGCCAGGTGTATTCCAGCACGTGGCGGACCCGGCCTCGATGGGTGATCTCGACCTGGCGCAGATTCTCCGGCGCCAGCAGGTAGGCCAGCGGCACTTCGAAGACCTCGGCCACTTCGCCGGGCTCGGGCACCGCGACGAAGGCCGGGTCCACCACCGCCACCACCGGCGTGACCCGGTAGCCGGTGATCGTCACGAAGGGATCCAGATAGCCCAGCGGCTGTACCTGCGCAGGCGGCAGGGCGATTTCCTCATGGCTCTCGCGCAGGGCCGCCGCCAGTGCATCACGGTCATCGGGTTCGGTCCGGCCACCGGGAAAACCGACCTGTCCCGCGTGCTGGCGGAGTGCTTCGGTGCGGCGCGTCAGGATGACCTGTGCACCGGACGGGCGCGGCACGATACCGGCCAGCACCGCCGCTTCCACCAACGGTCCCGGCGGCAGCAGGTCATCCAGTTCGCTGCGGTTCCAGCCGTCGCCGGCCGGTGGCGCACGCAACGGGTGCAGCGCGCGCAGCAGCCGCTCGTGCTCGGCCAGTGAGCCGCGCAGCGCCTGGCGAAGTTGTTCGCGCAACGGCAGCACCTGGTTCACGACATGACCGCGTTGTTCCTCGCTCATCGACGACCAGCCTGCGATTTCATCCACGTGCCGTCCGCAGCCAGCGCACAGGTGGGAACGGTCCAGTCGGCACTGGCCGACGCAGGGGCTGGCAACAGCACGCGCGGGAGGGGAAAGAGTCTGCACCCGGCAACAGTAACGCGAACACCCGTGGCGTGGGCGATGCTGTCCGGGCAGCTGAAACAACAACGCGCCGGTGCGGACACCGGCGCGTTGGGCAGAACAGCGGGATTACTTGACGCTGACCAGCTTGATCTCGAACTGCACCGCCACGTTCGGCGGGAACGGCGTACGCGGATCGGCACCGTAGGCCTGTTCCGGCGGCAGGGTGACTTCCCACTTGGCGCCGGCCGGCATCTGCAGCAGCGTATCGCGCATGGCCTTCATTTCGACGTCGCTGACCTTGATCGACGGAATCTGCTGGGCCGGACGGGCTTCGCTCGGACGTTCGCCGTACGGGAACGGACCGGCCACTTCCAGCTGCACCGTGCTGGCCTGGGTCGGCTTGGCACCGTTGCCGGCTTCGATCACGCGGTACTGCACGCCGCTGGCCAGGGTCTGCACACCGGCCTTGGCCTTGTTCTGGTTCAGGAACTGGGTGCTCTTGGCCTTGTTGTCGGCCGCGGCCTTTTCGTACTCGGCCTTGGCGGCCTGGGCACGGCCCTGCTCGCGCTTCTGGAATGCCTCGACGGCGGGGCGCAGCTGCTCGGCGGTGATGGCCGGCTGCTTCTTGGCGAAGGCGTCCTGCAGGCCCTTGACCACCGAGTTGATGTCCAGCTGCTCACCGCGACCGGTCAGCTCCGCCAGGTTGTTACCGTAGTCATAACCGAAGTAGTAGCTCAGCTTGCCCTTTTCGGACGTGACGTCCTGGGCGAAGGCATTGCCCGTCAGGGCCAGGGCCGCGACGGCGACCGCGATAGAACGCAACTTCATCAAACAATTCTCCAGGGGTGGTAACTCAGG
>Ga0207790_1000032_pt1 | contig 52357 bp, 49 predicted proteins | sample HigsolmetaGSP14D_FD_184842 | JGI IMG/M metagenome (GOLD analysis project Ga0207790, IMG submission 184842) | High solid enriched microbial communities from the Joint BioEnergy Institute, USA - SP1-4-D (SPAdes) | ecosystem: Engineered > Bioreactor > SSF (Solid state fermentation) > Aerobic >...
CCCCCGCCCTGCTGTCCGTGCCGCTGCTGGCCGTGGCGGCACCGCCGGCCAGCGCACCGGCACCGGCCACCGTCCTGCCGGCACTGCAGGCGGCGGTGGATTCGCCCAGCCGCGATGCGGCCAACCGCGAGCGCGACGTTTACCGCCACCCCGCGCAGACCCTGCAGTTCTTCGGCGTCGCGCCCGGCAAGACGGTGGTGGAAATCACGCCCGGAAGCGGGTGGTATGCCGAAATCCTTGCCCCGCTGCTGCGCGCCGACGGCCAGTATGTCGCGGCCGTGGTGGATCCGATGGCGGTACCGGAGGGACGCGGCCGCGACTACCAGCAGCGTAGCCGCGAGGGCCTGCAGAAGCGGTTCAATGCCGATCCGGCCCGGTTCGACAAGGCCGCGCTCGTCGCCTACAACCCCACCGCGCCGTCGTTCGGTCCGGCCAACTCCGCCGACGTGGTGCTGACCTTCCGCAATGTGCACAACTGGCGCATGTCCGGCCAGGCCGAGGGCATGTTCCAGGGCTTCTTCAATGTGCTCAAGCCGGGCGGCGTGCTCGGCGTGGTCGAGCACCGCGCCAAGGGCGACGTGCCGGCCGATGATGACAGCGGCTATGTCGGCCAGCAGCAGGTGATCGCCATGGCCGAAGCGGCCGGTTTCCGCCTGGACGCCCACAGTGAAGTGAATGCCAACCCGCGCGATACCAAGGACCATCCCAATGGCGTGTGGACCCTGCCGCCGACCAACAAGCACGATGCGGCCGACGCGGCCAAGTACCGTGCCATCGGTGAAAGCGACCGCATGACCCTGCGCTTCGTGAAGCCGGCGGCCTGAGCCCCTGTGCGCCCTGCCGGGCACACCGGCAGGGCGCCGTGACATGGAGTGTCCATTGTGCGGAAATTCGTGTTGATCGCACTGCCGCTGCTTGCGGCCGTGCGCGTGTATGACTACGTCACCGATGGCAGGCGGCTGGACGACCTGCTGGCGGTGGCGGCCTTTCTGCTGCTGTTCGGCGGCACATTCGCCGAAGGCCGCGGCGCGGGTGCCCTGCAGCAGCGTCGCTGGCGGTGGGCATCACGCGTGGCGTTGTTTGCCGGCATTGCCGCCTTCATCCTGTCCTATGCCATCCGGTTTCGGTTGATGGGATGAACCGGCAGCCGCGCATGGGACACTGTACCGGCGTCCACCGTTGTGTCCGACCATGCTGATTGCGTTCAACAAGCCGTTCAATGTGCTGTGCCAGTTCACCGACCGCAGCGTGCCGCCGCGGCCGACCCTGGCCGGTTTCGGTCTGCCGCCGCGCGTCTATGCGGCCGGCCGGCTGGACCATGACAGCGAAGGTCTGCTGCTGCTGACCGATGACGGCGGCCTGGCGCACCGGCTCACCGACCCGCGGCACAAGGCCGACAAGACCTACTGGGTGCAGGTGGAAGGGGTACCCCAGGACGCGCAGCTGCAGCAGTTGCGCCAAGGCGTGGTGCTCAACGACGGCCCGACGCTGCCGGCACGGATCGAGGCGATCGCCGCGCCGGCGCTGTGGCCACGCGACCCGCCGGTACGGTTCCGCAGAACCGTGCCCGACAGCTGGCTGGCGGTGACGATCCGTGAGGGACGCAACCGCCAGGTCCGCCGGATGACCGCGGCGGTCGGATTGCCCACGCTGCGGCTGGTGCGCGTGGCGATGGGTCCCTACCGGCTGGACGACCTGCAGCCGGGTCAGTGGCGACCGCTGGACTGAGCGTGCCGCGCGTGCGCTGATGCGCGCGCAGAAAAAAGAGCCGATGCATCACGCATCGGCTCCCGGTCTACCGCGTGCTACGCCACCGCTGTTTCAGGCGTCGCTGCCGATGTCGCTGTGTTCGTCCACCACCGTGGTGTTGCGGCGGTCACGCGCGGCGATGCGCTGCGCCTGCCCATTCACCACTTGGCCGGTGGCTGCCTTCTTCTGCTGCTGCTTGCGGTACAGCGCATAGCCCAGCAGGCCCACGCCGACAGCCGCGGCGGCGATGGTCACCGCCGGATTGCGGCGGGCCAGGCGGGTGGCGACCTTGCCGCCGGTCTTCACCGCGCCGATGGCGGCACCGGTCTTGAGCCACTCGCTGGCGCCGGGGCCCAGGTTGCGCAGGCTTCCGCCCAGGCTGCCACCGGCATGCTTGAGGCCGTCGCCGGCGCTGTGGGCCAGGTCCAGGGCGCGCTCCAGAGCGCGGTCGGTGATTACGGTCAGCTTGCTCATGTGGGGGTCCTTTGCCTCGGGTCGAAGTCCAGTGTGTCGTGCCGCCTGTAAACGGTATGTCAGGCCGGCCCGGGTGCGGTGTGACCCGCCTGTGTGCGTTCAGGCAACGGCGGGGTCGCGCGGCAGCCGGCTGGCAGGCTCAGGTGCCGCGCGGCTTGGCCCGGTGCGTGGCGGTGGCCGTCCACGGGTCATCCGGCCACGGATGGCGGGGATACCGCCCCTTCATTTCCTTTTTGACCTCCGCGTAGGTGTTCTGCCAGAAGTTGCGCAGGTCCTGGGTCACCTGCAGCGGCCGGCCACCGGGCGAGAGCAGGTGCAGGGTCAACGGTACCCGTCCCTCAGCGATGCGCGGGGTATCGGCCAGGCCAAACAACTCCTGCAGCTTCACCGCCAGTACCGGCGGCAGCGGCGCCCCGGTTTCACCGTCCAGCGCATAGCGCACCGCGCGCTCCAGCCCGGACGGCACGCTGATGCGGGTCGGCGCAAGCTGCTCCACCTGCTGGCGCTGCGACCACGCCAACACCGACTTCAGTGCCTCGGCCAAGCGCGCCTCGTCCAGCGCGTCCAGCCGGGTACAGCCGGCGAACGCCGGCTGCAGCCACTGCTGGCGGCTGGCCAGCAACGCCGCATCGCTGCAGTCCGGCAGCTCCAGGGCGGGCAGCCAGTGGCGCAGCGATTCCACCCGGGCCTGCCACTGCCGCAGGCTGTCGCTCCACGGCAGCACCTGCAGCCCGAGTTCGGCCACCGCGTCGGTCAGCGCCTGCGCGGCGTGCTGCGGGTCCACCCGCCCGGCCGAGCGGCTGTCCAGCACGATCCGGTCGAAGCGGGTTTCGCGCACGGCCACCAGCGCGCGCCGTTCGCCGTCCCAGCGCACCGCGTCCTCGCTGACGAAGCGTTCCGGGAACTGCCGGCGCAGATGGCTTTCATCCACGGGCGCGGCGCGCAGCAGCAGGGCATCGCGGGCCTCGTAACGCAGTTCGCTGGCCACCAGCCACGGCTCGCCGCGCAGGTCGCTCAGCGCGTGCAGGCGCGCGCTGCGGCCATTGGCCAGCTGGTAGCGCAGGGGGTCGGCGGGGTGCTGGACGCCGATGCGGTCGGGGAAGGCGTGCGCCAGCAGGTCGCCCAGCGCGTGCGCTTCCACGGAGCCCGGCGGCGGTGCCTCGCAGCGCAGCCGCCGGCGCCACTGCCGGGCGGCGGCATCGATGGCCGCCAGGCCGCTGCGATGCGCGTCCGCCGGGACACGGCCGGTCCGCAGGGCGGCCAGTGCACGCCAGCGCGCGGCCAGGGCGTCGCCGCCCTGCCGCAGTGGATCACGCGCCTCCAGCAGCGCGGCCAGATCGGCCGCCAGCGCCTGCGCGCCCGGATCGGTCGGGGCCAGCAGCATCGCCGCCAGCCGCGGGTGCGTGCCCAGGGCCAGCATGCGGCGACCCAGGGCGGTGATGGCCCCGGTCTCCGACAACGCCCCCAGCCGCTGCAGCAGTTCGCGTGCCGCGGCCATCGGCCCGGGCGGCGGCGGGTCGGGGAAGCGCAGGTCGCTGCTGCCCCAGGCGGCCAGCTCCAGCGCCAGCCCGGCCAGTTCCACCTGCTCGATCTCCGCACGCCGCTGCGGCTCCAGCCGCTGCGACTGCGGCCACAGCCGCCAGGCCACGCCTTCGGCCACACGGCCGGCACGGCCGGCACGCTGGTCGGCCGAGGCCTGCGCGATGGTCACCACGTCCAGCCGGGTGAAGCCGCTGTTGGGGTCGTAGCGCGGCTCGCGCGCCTGGCCGCTGTCGATGACCACGCGCACGCCCGGCAGGGTCACCGACGATTCGGCCACATTGGTGGCCAGCACCACCCGCCGGCGGTCCGCGCTGCCGGCCTGCAGCACGTGCGCCTGCTGGTCCACCGGCAGCTCGCCATGCAGTGCCAGCACCTCGGTGCTGCCGTCCAGCGCCTCGTGCAGGCCGGCCATCACCCGCGCGATCTCGCGCTGCCCGGGCAGGAACACCAGCACATCGCCGGGATGCGTGGCCAGCGCCTGCTGTACCGCGCGGCGCACCTGCAGTTCCAGGGTTTCCTCGCGGCGGGCAGGAAAATGGCTCACCGCCACCGGGAAGCTGCGGCCTTCGCTGCTCAGCCGCGGCGCGTCCAGGAAGCGCGCCAGCCGCTCGCCATCGAGCGTGGCCGACATCACCAGCAGGCGCAGGTCCGGCCGCAGCTGCGACTGCACATCCAGCGCCAGCGCCAGGCCCAGGTCGCCGCTGAGGTGGCGCTCGTGGAACTCGTCGAAGAGGATCGCGCCAACGGTTTCCAGCAGCGGGTCATCCTGCAGCAGGCGGGTGAGGATGCCTTCGGTCACCACCTCGATGCGCGTGCGCGCCGACACCCTGTTCTCGAACCGGATGCGGTAGCCGACGGTTTCACCGACCGCCTCGCCAAGCTGGCGCGCCATGAACATCGCCGCGCTGCGGGCCGCCACGCGGCGGGGCTCCAGCAGGAGGATCCTGCGCCCCTGCAGCCAGGGCGCGTCCAGCAGCGCCAGCGGCACCTGGGTGGTCTTGCCGGCGCCGGGCGGCGCTTCGAGCACGAGCCGGGGATGCCCGGCGAGCTGCTGCTGGATCTGCGGCAACAGCGCGGTAATGGGGAAATGCGGGGTACTCATCGGCAAAGGATAAGGCGCTTTGCGCGCCGTGGGGCCGGCGGTGCGGTGCCGCCGGTGAAGGCGGTTTTCCCCGCTGGGTACAATAGGGGCGTTCCGTTTCCGTGCTCTCCCATGCAACTGATCGATATCGGCGCCAACCTCACCCATGACTCCTTCGACCGCGACCGCGACGCCGTGCTGGCGCGTGCCCGCGAAGCGGGCGTGGTGCAGATGGTCCTGACCGGTGCCAGCCGCGAGCATTCGCCGCTGGCATTGCAGCTGGCCCGGCAGCACCCCGGGTTCCTGTACGCAACCGCAGGCGTGCATCCGCATCACGCGGTGGAGTACACCGACGAATGCGATGCGGAAATGCGTGCCCTGCATGCCCATGCCGAAGTGGTGGCGGTGGGCGAGTGCGGGCTGGACTACTTCCGTGATTTCGCCCCGCGCCCGGCCCAGCACCGTGCGTTCGAGCGTCAGCTGCAGCTCGCGGCGGAGAACGGCAAGCCGCTGTTCCTGCACCAGCGTGATGCACATGCGGACTTCATGGCGCAGATGAGGAATTTCCAGGGCCGGCTCGGTCCGGCGGTGGTGCACTGCTTCACCGGCGAGCGCAGGGAACTGTTCGATTACCTGGACCAGGACTGGTACATCGGCATCACCGGGTGGCTCTGCGATGAGCGCCGCGGCGGCCATCTGCGCGAACTGGTGAAGCACATTCCGGCCGACCGGCTGATGATCGAGACCGATGCGCCGTACCTGCTGCCGCGCTCGCTGGTGCCGATGCCCAAGGACCGCCGCAACGAGCCGATGTTCCTGGCCCACATCGTGGAGGAACTGGCGCGCGACCGCGGCGAGGACGTGGCGGTGACGGCCGCCAACGCCACGGCCGCCACCCGCACGTTCTTCGGCCTGCCGGCGCTCTAGCGCCCTTCGGCGGTATCTTCGCCGTCGCCGCTGAAGGCGTCCTGCAGGCCCTCACGGAACGTGGGGAAACGGGGCTGCCAGCCCAGGCGTGTGCGGGTGCCACGGCTGTCGATGCGCTTGTTGCTGGCATAGAAGCGGCGCACCGACGGGCTCACCGCCGGGTCGTCCCAGGCCACTGCCGGGGGCAGGGGGAACCCGCCAAGCTGGGCGGCGAACGCCAGGACCTGCTGTGGCGGGGCCGGCTCGTCATCGGCCGGCAGGTACAGCGCCTCGGCCTGTGGCCGGCGCATCGCCGCCTCGATCACGGCCACCAGGTCCTGGACGTGCAGCCGGTTGAACACCTGCCCCGGCTTCACGATCTGGCGGGCACGCCCCTGCGCCAGCTGCCGCAGTACGTTGCGCTCGCGGCCATACAGCGCCGGCAGCCGGAACACCGCCGAGGCGATGCCGCGCGTTGCGGCCAGGGCGCGCCACTGCGCCTCGGCCAGCCGCCGCTGCACGGCCGCAGGCGTGCTGCCGTCGGCGCTGCTGTGCTCGTCCACCCAGCCACCGGCGCGGTCGCCATAGACGGCGGTGGAAGACAGGTAGCCCACCCAGCGCAGCGCGCGGCTGCGCTGCAGGTCCTCGCCCAGCAGGCGCAGCCCGGGATCACCGTGTTCATCCGGCGGAATGCTGCACAGCACGGCCTCGGCGCGCGCGGCCGCGTCGCGCAGCGCCGCCGACACCGGTGCCTGCGCCTCCAGGGCGTACCGGGTCAGGCCATCGGCGGGCGCGGCCGCCGGGTCACGCACCGTGCCGGCCACCTCCACGCCGTGGCGGCGCAGCTGCTGCGCCAGCAGCCTGCCGCTCCAGCCCATGCCCAGGATCAGCACCCGGGCGGGCAGCACGCCGGCCGCCGGGCTCACGGCGCGCGCTGCGCCTGGTAGGCCTGCAGGTGGCTGAGCGCCACGGTCAGCAGCGGTGCCGTCTGACCGGCCGCGCGCGCACGCGCCAGCATGTCGCCGACGATCTGCGCCGCCTCCACCTGCTGGCCGCTTTCCAGGTCACGCAGCATCGAGGCCTTCAACGCCGAACCGGATTGGGTCAGGGTCGCGCGCGCGGTTTCCTGCGCGGGGGCGGGCACCGGCTCGCCGGCCGCAGCGGCCACCGCCAGGCATTCCCCGTACAGCCCCAGCGCGATGGCACGACCGTCATCGGTCGCCACCACGGTGCCGATGTCGGCGCGCAGCAGGCAGGTGACCGCTGCCAGGGCCGTCAGGAAGGTGTACTTCACCCACTGCTCCTGGCCGATCGCGGGGCTGGCCAGGTGGTCGATCCCGGCCCGCGCACAGGCATCGGCCACGGCCTGCACGCGTGCGGACAGGGCGCCGTGCTCACGCTCACCGAAGGTCAGTTTGGCCGGCCGGGCCAGGTGCAGCACCGCGCCGGTGGTGTCCTTGGTGGCGCTGATGAAGCACAGCCCGCCCAGCACCGCATCGCGGCCGAAGCGCGCATCCAGTGCCGCATAGTGGTGCAGCCCGTTGAGCAGCGGCAGCACCGTGGTCTGTGGCCCGACCGCCGGGGCGATGGCCTCGATGGCGCTGTCCAGGTCATAGGCCTTGCAGCTGACGATGACCAGGTCGAACGGGGTCCGTGCGGCCAGCGCGGGCAAGGCCTCCGCCGTGATGGACGGCACCGGCAGGCAGGCATCGCCCAGCGGGCTGCGCAGGACCAGGCCTTCGCGCTGCAGCTGTGCGGCGCGCGCCGGGCGCACCAGGAAGGTCACGTCCACGCCGGCCTGGGCCAGGCGGCCACCGAAGTAGCCGCCGGTACCGCCGGCACCGAGCATCAGGATCCGCATTGCCGTATCACCTCGGTGTCAGAAGTATCGCGCCGGCCCGGGGGCCGGCCGTTGTCCGCAGCCCTCAGCTGCGCATGCCCACGCCACGGCGCAGCAGCCACAGCGCCACCGCCGTGAGCACCACCACGAAGCTGACCATCAGCGCAAAGGCGACCCACAGCGGTACGTCGCTGGTGCCGAGCAGGCCGTAGCGGAACGCGTTGACCATGTAGAAGATCGGATTGGCGTGGGTGGCCGCCTCGGCCCACGACGGCAGCAGCTTCACCGAATAGAACACGCCGCCCAGGTAGGTCAGCGGGGTCAGGATGAAGGTCGGCACGATCGCCACGTCGTCGAATTTCTTGGCGTACACCGCATTGATGAAGCCGGCCAGCGAGAAGATGGTCGCGCCCAGCAGCACGGTGCTCAGGGTCACCAGCGGGTGCGGAATGCGCACCGGGGTGAAGAACATCGCGATGATCAGCACGATCACGCCCACGGCCACGCCGCGCAGCACCGCACCGGCCACGTAGCCCCACAGGATCACCCAGTTCGGCATCGGGCTGACCAGCAGTTCTTCCACATGGCGGCCGAACTTGGCGCCGAAGAACGACGAGCTGATGTTGCCGTAGCTGTTCTGGATCACACTCATCATCACCAGGCCCGGCACGATGAACTGCATGTAGCTGTAGCCGCCCATTTCCCCCACGCGCGAGCCGATCAGCCCGCCGAAGATGAGGAAGTACAGGGTCATGGTGATCGCCGGCGGCACCAGGGTCTGGCCCCAGATGCGGATGATGCGCGCCACTTCGCGGCGCACGATGGTCATCAGTGCGATGCGGTTGCGCTGGCCGTCGGTGATCGAGGGGGTGGGGGTCGGGCTCATGCGGGCATCTCCAGGTTGCCGGTGAGGCGCACGAACAGCTCCTCCAGGCGGTTGCTCTTGGTCCGCATCGAGCGCACGCGGATGCCGGCTGCGTTGAGCGCGGAGAACACACGGTTCAGGTCCATCGCGCGCGGCATGTCGATGTCCAGCGTGTGGGCGTCGGCGGCGGTGAGGGTGGCGCCTTCGATCACCGGCAGCTGCGCGGGCAGCTCACCGTCGATGTCCAGCAGGAAGCCTTCCACGTCCAGCTTGGCCAGCAGCGTGCGCATCGGCCCCTGGGTGACGATCTGGCCGTGGTTGATGATGGCCAGGTTGCGGCACAGGTGCTCGGCTTCTTCCAGGTAATGCGTGGTCAGGATGATCGTGGTGCCGGCGGCGTTGATCTCCTTGAGCACGCGCCACATGTCGCGGCGGATCTCGATGTCCACCCCGGCGGTGGGTTCGTCCAGGATCAGCAGGCGGGGGCGGGTCATCATCGCCCGGGCGATCATCAGCCGGCGCTTCATGCCGCCGGAGAGCGTGCGGCTCATCACCTGCGCCTTTTCCCACAGATGCGCGCGCTTGAGTTCCTCTTCGGCACGCTGTTCCGCTTCCTCACGGGCCACGCCGTAGAAGCCGGCGTAGTTCACCAGGATGTCGAAGGGCTTCTCGAACAGGTTGAAGTTGATCTCCTGCGGCACCAGGCCGATCAGGCGCATGGTGGCGCTGCGGTTGCGCACCAGGTCGCTGCCGAAGACCTCCACCTGGCCTTCGCTCAGGTTCACCAGCGAGCTGACGATGCCGATCAGGGTGGACTTGCCGGCGCCGTTGGGGCCGAGCAGGGCGAAGAAATCGCCCGGGGCGACCTCCAGCGAGACACCTTTGAGCGCCTGGGTGCCGTTCTGGTAGGTCTTGCGGAGATCGCGCACGCGCAGGGCGGGCGCGGCGGTAGGGTTCAGGGAGTCCAAAGGGAGCCTTCGCGCCCGGGCCGGGGCGCTGGAGTGGAACAGGACGGCTATTATAGAGGTCCCTGCGGGTCCGCCCCGGCTACACACTGTTCCCATCGCCGTGCCTGTCCAATTCCCCCTCAAGCTGGTCGGCCGCCGCATGCTGGCGCCCACCATCGGCCACTACCAGTTCCTGCGTGATGACGGCCAGCCGCTGGATTTCCAGCCCGGCCAGTTCATCCAGGTGCACTTCCACTATGCCGACGGCACCGAAACCAAGCGCAGCTACTCGCTGGCCACCGTGCACGACCACGCCCTGGGCCCGGGCGAGGCGGTGGACATCGCGGTGAGCTTCGTGCCCGGCGGGGCGGCCACCGCCCTGTTCGAAGGGCTGGAGATCGGCGGCCAGGTCCAGGCCAGCGGCCCGTACGGGCGTTTCTGCCTGCAGCCGGGCGACCACAACGCGCGCTATCTGCTGATCGCCACCGGCACCGGGGTGACGCCGTACCGCTCGATGCTGCCGCTGCTGGCCACCGCGATCGCCGAACGCGGGGTGCAGGTGGTGCTGCTGCAGGGCGCGCGCAGCCCGGGCGAGCTGCTGTACAGCGAGGATTTCAGCGCCTTCGCCGCCGAGCATCCGCAGTTCCGCTACGTGCCGTGCCTGTCGCGCGAGCTGCCGGCGCAGCCGCACCCGGATGTGCGCCATGGGTACGTGCAGCAGCACCTGGCCGAATTCGCGCCGGATCCGGCCACCGACATCGCCTACCTGTGCGGCAACCCGGACATGGTCGATGCCACCGTGGAGGCGCTCAAGGCCATGGGCCTGGGCAATGCGCAGCTGCGGCGGGAAAAGTACGTCAGCAGCAAATAAGCGCACGGCGGCACCGCCCGCCCCCCGCGCCGGTCAGGGACGACCATCGCGCCGTCCCCGCGCTTCGGTGTAAGTTGGTCACATCCGCGGCGGAGCTCCGTCTTCGTCGCATGACCACCAGCAACGGGGAACCAGGGAAGATGTCGAGCAAACGCTTGAAGCTGGCCGGCGTGATGGCCAGCCTGCTGTGTGCCGCCTGCAGCGCGCCCGCGCCAGACGCCGCGCAGCAGGCACAGGCCGCCACGCGGCACTACGGAAAGATCGCCTTCACCCCCTGCACGCTGAGCGGCGCACTCGCCAGCCAGAATGTGCAGGCGCAGTGCGGCACGTTGTCCGTGCCGGAAGATCCGGCCGCGCCGCAGGGCCGCCGGATCGATCTGCGCATTGCCTGGCTGGAGGCTGACGATACCGCCGCCGACCTGCCGGACCCGGTGTTCTTCCTTGCCGGTGGCCCCGGCCAGGCCGCATCGGAGGTGGCCCAGCCGGTCAGCAGCGCGCTGCGCGAGGTGCGCCGCAAGCGCGACATCTTCCTGGTCGACCAGCGCGGTACCGGGGGCTCCAACCCGCTTACCTGCCAGGATGCCCAGGGCAACGAGCTGCCGCTGGACGAGAACGCCGAGCCCACGCCGGCCTACGTGGCCGACTACGCCGCGCGCTGTGCCGCGTCGCTGCAAGGGCGTGCCGACCCGCGCTTCTACACCACCGCCTATGCCATCCAGGACCTGGATGCGGTGCGTGCGGCGCTGGGCGCGGCGCAGCTGAACCTGGTGGGGGGCTCCTACGGCACCCGCGTGGCCCAGCAGTACGCCGCGCAGTACCCGCAGCATGTGCGCAGCGTGGTGATCGATGGGGTGGTGCCGAACGACCTGGTGGTGGGCGGAGAGTTCGCCAACACCTTCGAGGACGCGATCGTCCTGCAGTCGGCGCAGTGCATCAAGGACGCCGCCTGTGCCAAGCGCTTCCCGGTGAACACCCGCACCCAGCTGCGCACGGTGATGGACGCGCTGGCCGCCGCGCCGGTGCGCGTGGACTACCGCGACCCGGCCACCAACGAAGCGCGCAGCGACGTGCTCAGCCCGGACAGCGTGGTGGGCCTGGCCTTTGCTTTCTCGTACATGCCCGAGCTGTCCTCGCTGCTGCCGGTGGTGCTGGATGAAGCCGCGCAGGGCCGCTATGCCCCGCTGGCCGCGCTGAGCCGCAATGCCGGCCGCAGCATGGGCCTGCAGATGAACCGTGGCATGCAGTGGTCGGTGATCTGCGCCGAGGACGCGCCGCGCTACCAGGCGCCTGCGGCCAGCGACCGGCTGCTCGGCCCACAGGTGGTGCGCATGCTGTTCGCCGCGTGCCCGGTCTGGCCCCATGGCCAGGCCGCCGAAGGCATGACCGCACCGTTCCGGAGCGACCTGCCGGTGCTGCTGCTGTCCGGCGAACTGGATCCGGTCACGCCGCCGCGCTATGCCGAACGGGTGCTGCCGGGCCTGCCGCAGGGCCGCCATCTGGTGGCCAAGGGCCAGGGCCACGGCACGATCAATGCCGGGTGCATGCCGCGCCTGCTGGACCAGTTCATCGCCAGCGGCGATGCCAAGGCACTGGATGCCACCTGCCTGGACACGCTCAGCCACGTGCCGGCGTTCACCTCGTTCAATGGATGGGAACCATGATTCACGCCGACGGCCTGCACAAGGCATTCAAGACCAAGACCGGCCTGATCCAGGCGGTGCAGAACGTAAGCTTCCGCGCCGAGGATGGCCGCATCACCGGACTGCTCGGCCCCAATGGCGCCGGCAAGACCACCACCATGCGCATGCTGTACACGCTGATGACCCCCGACCAGGGCCAGGTCAACGTGGACGGCATCGATGCCACCACCGATCCCACCGCGGTGCGCCGCCGCCTGGGGGTGCTGCCCGATGCCCGCGGCGTCTACAAGCGGCTGACCGCGCGCGAGAACATCGCCTATTTCGGCCGCCTGCACGGGTTGGATGAAAGCACCATCGCCACGCGGACCCACGCGCTGTCGCAGGCCTTGGACATGGGCGACATCCTGGACCGGCAGACCGACGGGTTTTCCCAGGGCCAGCGGACCAAGACCGCCATCGCCCGCGCGCTGGTGCACGACCCGCGCAACGTGATTCTCGATGAACCCACCAATGGACTGGACGTGATGACCACCCGCGCGATGCGGCGGTTCCTGCACGGCCTGCGCGACGAGGGACGCTGTGTGATCTTCTCCAGCCACATCATGCAGGAGGTGGCCGCGCTGTGCGACCACATCGTGATCATCGCCAAGGGCACGGTGATGGCCGCCGGCAGCGCCGATGAGCTGCGCGCCCAGGCCGGCGAAAGCAACCTGGAAGATGCGTTCGTGAAACTCATCGGCAGCGAGGAGGGCCTGCACGCATGAGCCTTTTCGCTACCCTGATGACCGTGATGCGCAAGGAGCTGCGGGACCTCTCGCGTGACCGCCGCACACTCGCGCTGACCCTGCTGATGGGCCCGCTGCTGTTCCCCATCCTGATCCTGGGCATGGGCAAGCTGGCCGAGAGCCGCTTCAAGTCGCAGATCGAACAGCCGCTGGAGGTGCCGATGATCGGTGCGCAGAACGCGCCGAACCTGGTGCGCTTCCTCGCCTCGCAGGGCCTGAATGCCACCGAGGCGCCGAAGGATCTGGTGCAGGCCATCGCCGACCAGCGCATCGATGTGGCGCTGCGCATCGACGATGACTTCGCCGAGCACTGGCGCGATGGCCGTCCGGCGCTGGTGGAGATCGTGCAGGACAGCACCCGGCGTGCGGCTGATGTTCCCACCGCCCGCCTGAAGGCGGCGCTGGGTGCCTACAGCAACCAGGTGGGGGCGCTGCGCCTGATGGCACGTGGGATCGACGCCCAGGTGGCGCGCCCGCTGGATGTGGGCACGCAGGATGTGGCCACCGCCGAGGCCAAGCAGGGCGTGGCGCTGTCCATGCTGCTGCCGGTGCTGCTGATCATCACCTCGTTCCTGGGCGGTGCCTACCTGGTGATGGACACCACCGCCGGTGAGCGCGAGCGCCAGTCGCTGGAACCGCTGCTGGCCACGCCGGCCTCGCGCGGGGCCATTGTCAGCGGCAAGATCGCCGCCGCGTGCGTGGTGGGCATCATCTCGCTGCTGCTGACCCTGGTGGCGTTCAAGCTCAGCGCACAGGTGTCCGACAGCGGCATCGGCCGGCAGTTGAACATGGGCCTGGGCTCGATGCTGCAGATGCTGCTGGTGATGGTGCCGATGCTGCTCATCGGGACCTCGCTGCTGACCTACCTGTCGGCCGCCGCCAAGAGCATGAAGGAAGCGCAGAGCCACATGACCTGGCTGGTGCTGCTGCCGATGCTGCCCAGCTACGCGCTGATGGCCTACCCGCTCAAGAGCGTGCTGTGGCAGTACGCGGTGCCGTTCCTGTCGCAGAACCAGATGCTGCTGAAGGTGATCCGCCACGAGCCGATCAGCCCGCTGATCTGGCTGATCTACCTGGGCGCCAACCTGGGTCTGGCGGCGCTGCTGTGGTACGCCGCCGTCCACCGGTACCGCCAGGAGCGGCTGGCCATTTCCGGCTGATCCGCCAGGCCCCGGCCGATGGCCGGGGCTGCCGGCCAGGGCATCAACAAAAACAGCGCGGGGCCTTGGCCCCGCGCTGTTGCTGTTTTCAGGAACCGCCGCCGGTGGCGGCGCCGTGCTCAGCCGCCCGGTGCGAACGCCAGGGTGCGGCGCGTGGTGACCGGTGCTGCCACCGGCTCGAAGCGCCACCGCTTCACCGCCGCCATCGCCTCGCGGTCGAACACGCGGGCGGGCGTGGAGCGCAGCACGCGCGCATTCACCACCGAACCGTCGGTGCCCACGGTGAGCTCCACCAGCACTTCGCCGGAGGTGCCCGAGCGCAGGGCCTCGGCCGGGTAGCGCGGTGCCGGCGTGCTGACCGCACGCAGGGTCGGCGCGGCCTGGCGGGCGGCGGCGGCCTGCTGGGCGGCGGCCTGCTGCTGGCGCTGCTCGGCGGCACGGCGCTCGGCCGCCTGGCGTTCAGCGTCCTGGCTTTCACTGGCGCGGCGCGCGGCGTCCTGCTGGGCGGCAATCTGCTGCGCGGCCTCGGCTTCACGGCTGCGCTGCTCGGCCAGGCGCTGCTGCTCGGCCTGCTGCTTGACCTTGTTTTCCGCCTCGGTCTTGGCGCGTGCGGCCTCGTCGGTACTGCGGCGGGCGACGTCGTCCATGCCACGGGTCACGCTCTGCTTCAGGCGCGGCAACGCCGGTGCGTTCGGGTCCACCTTCTCGATCAGTGCGATCAGGCGCTGGCCTTCCTCGAAGTCCTCGCGGCCCAGGTTCTGCTCGGCGGCGATCAGCGTGTACGGCAGCAGGTCGGTCAGCGCGCTCTTCACCGAGGCGTCGTCCGGGGTCTTGTCACGCAGCGCCAGGTAGTACTCCATGGCGTTGTCGCCGGCCGGGGCATACATGCGGTTCTCGCGCAGGGCCTTGCCGGCCAGGTCACGCAGTTCCGCGGTGCCCAGGGCCTGCACGCTGCTCGACACCGCCGGTGGCGGGGTCTGCGCGGCGGCGGGCGCCTTGCCCGCGGCAGTGGCGGCCGGTGCGGCCGGTTCTTCCTTGCCCGAACAGGCTACCAGGCCCATCAGCAGCACGGCCGGCGCGATCACGCGCACACGGGCAACCACGGCTTTTCTTGCGTACGACATCCAGCTTCCCCTTGAAAACGACAGTCCGAAGGGCCCGGCCACGGTGTGCCAGGCAAGGGCCGGCGGCGTTTCCCGGCGCCGCCGGCAATGCGTTCAAGAGCGCAATCTAGCATCCCTGCGCGGCAGCGGGCAGGGGCCTTGCGGTGGTGCAGGCGGTAAGCGCAGTACCGGCCGCAGGCTCAGTGCGCGTCCTTGCCGTGGGCGCTGCCCGCGTTGGACATCAGCTTGTCGGTCCAGGCAATGCCGATCGCGGACAGAATGAATACGCAGTGGATGATGGTCTGCCACAGCACGCCGTCGGCGGTCAGCATCGAGCACTTGGCGGCGCCGATGTTGGCGGCGGCGACATTCATCTGTTCCGGGGAGCACAGCGGGATGCCGCCCAGTGCGCCGGTGGCGATGAAGGTCTTCAGCAGGTGGATCGAGGAGATGCCGATGATCGCCATGGCCAGCTTCACCTTCAGCACGCTGGCATTGACGTGGCTGAGCCATTCCGGCTGGTCCGGGTGGCCTTCCAGGCGCAGCCGCGAGACGAACGTTTCGTAGCCGCCCACGATGACCATCACCAGCAGGTTGGAGATCATCACCACATCGATCAGGCCCAGCACGATCAGCATGATCTTCTGCTCGCCCATCGAAGCCGAATGCGAAATCAGGTGCCACAGCTCCTTGCCGAACAGGAACACATAGACGCACTGCGCCACGATCAGGCCCAGGTACAGCGGCAGCTGCAGCCAGCGCGAGGCGAAGATCAGGCTGGAGAGCGGGGAGAGCGGCGGACGGTTTGCACTCATGCGGGGGATGCTGCGTTTCGAGGGAGTGGCGAGGTTACCGGGCCGCCGTGACGGTGCCAAGCCGGTGCCCGCACTAGACTCGGCATTCCTTCCCGACGCCGGACCGACGCCATGATCGACCTGTATTACTGGCCTACCCCCAATGGGCACAAAGTCACCCTGATGCTGGAGGAGGCGGGGCTGGACTACCGTATTCATCCGGTCAACATCGGCGCGGGGGACCAGTTCACCCCGGAGTTCCTGGCGATCTCGCCGAACAACAAGATGCCGGCCATTGTCGACCATGCCCCGGCCGATGGCGGCGCGCCGCAGAGCGTGTTCGAGTCCGGCGCGATCCTGCTGTACCTGGCCGGGAAGACCGGCCGCTTCCTGCCGGCCGAGCCGCGCGCGCGCATCGCCACCCTGGAATGGCTGTTCTGGCAGATGGCCGGGCTGGGCCCGATGAGCGGGCAGATGGGCCACTTCAATGTCTATGCGCCCGAGAAGATTCCCTATGCGATCGAACGCTATGACAACGAGGTGCGCCGCCTGCACGGGGTGATGGACAAGCGCCTGGCGCAGCACGCGTTCCTCGGCGGCGAGGAGTACAGCATCGCCGACATGGCCAGTTACCCGTGGGTCGGTCCGTACGCCACGCTGCCGGTGGATTTCGCCGCGTTCCCGCACCTGCACCGCTGGCACCAGGCCATTGCCGCGCGGCCGGCCACCCAGCGCGCGTATGCGCGCGGCAAGGCGGTCAACCCGGACGCCGGCAAGCCGCTGGGCGACGAGGAGCGCCGGCAGCTGTTCGGCAAGCGCTGAGGCCCCCTGGGCGGAAGGTCATGCTGTCTTCGCCGACCGCCTTGGTTAGGATGGGGCACCCCGCAGCGCGCCTGGCGCGCCTGCGGACCTGCCTGATTGCCGGGATCTTCCATGCGCCACCTGTTTGCTTCGCTTGCCCTGATGCTTGCCACCACGACCGCCGCCCACGCTGAAAAACTCACCCTGGAAGCCATCACCGGTCCGCTGCCGTTGTCCGGCCCGACGCTGATGAAGCCGAAGGTGGCGCCGGACGGCTCGCGCGTGACCTTCCTGCGCGGCAAGGACAGCGACCGCAACCAGCTGGACTTGTGGAGCTACGACATCGGCAGCGGCCAGACCCGCCTGCTGGTGGATTCGAAGGTGGTGCTGCCGGGCAGCGAGACCCTGAGCGATGCGGAGAAGGCCCGCCGCGAGCGCCAGCGCATCGCCGCGATGACCGGCATCGTGGATTACCAGTGGTCGCCCGATGCCCAGCGCCTGCTGTTCCCGCTGGGGGGCGAGCTGTACCTGTACGACCTGCGCCAGCAGGGAGCCGCGGCCGTGCGCCAGCTGACCCATGGCGAAGGTTTCGCCACCGACGCCAAGCTCTCGCCGCAGGGCGGCTTCGTCAGTTTCATCCGCGACCGCAACCTGTGGGTGATCGACCTGGCCAGCGGCACGCCGCTGCAGCTGACCCACGATGGCAGCGCCACCATCGGCAACGGGGTGGCCGAGTTCGTGGCCGATGAGGAAATGGACCGCCACACCGGCTACTGGTGGGCGCCGGATGACTCGGCCATCGCCTTCGCACGCATCGATGAAAGCCCGGTGCCGGTCCAGCAGCGCTACGAGATGTATGCCGACCGCACCGAGGTGGTGGAACAGCGCTACCCGGCGGCCGGCGATGCCAACGTGCAGGTGCGTCTGGGCGTGATCGCACCGAAGGCCGATGCCCGCCCGCGGTGGGTGGACCTGGGGAGCGAACAGGACATCTACCTGGCCCGGGTGGACTGGCGTGATCCGCAGCACCTGACCTTCCAGCGCCAGTCGCGCGACCAGAAGCAGCTGGCGCTGGTGGAAACCACGCTGGCTTCCGGCCAGCAGCGCGTGCTGGTCCGCGAGACCAGCCCCACCTGGGTTCCGCTGCACAACAGCCTGCGCTTCCTGGCCGACGGCAGCCTGCTGTGGTCGTCCGAGCGCAGCGGCTTCCAGCACCTGTACCGGATCGACCGCAACGGTGCGGCCACCGCGCTGACCGAGGGCCCCTGGCCGGTGGACGAGCTGCTGGCGGTGGATGAATCCGCCGGAAAGGTCTACTTCCGTGCCGGCATGGACTCCCCGCGGGAGAGCCAGATCTACGTGGTGCCGCTGCAGGGTGGCACGCCGCAGCGGCTGTCGAAGGCACCGGGCATGCACAGCGCCAGCTTCGCCCGCAATGCGGCCGTGTACGTGGACAGCTGGTCCAACACCACCACGCCGCCGCAGATCGAGCTGTTCCGTGCCAACGGCGAGAAGATCGCCACGCTGGTCGACAATGACCTGGCCGATCCGCAGCATCCCTACGCGCGCTACCGCGCGGCGCAGCTGCCGGTGGAGTTCGGCACGCTGACCGCGGCCGATGGGCGCACGCCGCTGCACTACAGCCTGATCCGGCCGGCCGGCTTCGATCCCGGCAAACGCTATCCCGTGGCGGTCTATGTCTACGGCGGTCCGGCCGCGCAGACGGTGACCGACAGCTGGCCGGGGCGGGGTGACCACCTGTTCAACCAGTATCTGGCCCAGCACGGCTACGTGGTGTTCTCGCTGGACAACCGCGGTACACCGCGCCGTGGCCGTGATTTCGGCGGGGCGCTGTACGGCCGTCAGGGTACGGTGGAAGTGGACGACCAGCTGCGCGGTGTGGCCTGGCTGAAGCAGCAGCCGTGGGTGGATCCGGCGCGCATCGGCGTGCAGGGCTGGTCCAACGGCGGGTACATGACCCTGATGCTGCTGGCCAAGGCATCGGACCACTATGCCTGTGGGGTGGCGGGTGCGCCGGTGACCGACTGGGGCTTGTACGACAGCCACTACACCGAGCGCTACATGGACCTGCCGGGCAACAACCCCGAGGGTTACCGCCAGGCCCGCGTGCTGACCCACGTGGACGGGCTGCGCTCGCGGCTGCTGCTGGTGCACGGGATGGCCGACGACAACGTGCTGTTCACCAATTCCACGGCCTTGATGAGCGCGCTGCAGAAGCGCGGTCAGCCGTTTGAGCTGATGACCTATCCGGGCGCCAAGCATGGCCTGTCCGGCGCCGATGCGCTGCACCGCTACCGCCTGGCCGAGGATTTCCTCGGCCGCTGCCTGCAGCCCCGTTGATCCCGTCACACGCAACACCCAGCGGAGCCACGCAGCGCCGAGCGATGGCAACCAGGTAGCGCCGAGCCATGCTCGGCGTCCGCGCGCCACGCGGATGTATGGAACGGCCAGCCGAGCATGGCTCGGCTCTACAGGCCGGCGCCGCGCGGATGTACGGAACGGCCAGCCGAGCATGGCTCGGCTCTAAAGGCCGGCGCCGCGCGGATGTACGGAACGGCCAGCCGAGCATGGCTCGGCTCTACAGAGATCACGGAGCCAGGTAGCGCCGAGCCATGCTCGGCGTACGCGCGCCGCGCGGCGGGCATGACCTCCGCCGGTTGTCGCCGCCGGGGCGAATGCGTAGGGTGCTGGCACGACCCGACCGGAGTGCCCGATGAAGCCGCTTGCCCTTGCCGTTGCCTTGGCGCTCAGCGCCGCACCGCTCTTCGCCGCGCCCACCGCGCTGGCCGCACCCGCCGCCCGCCCGGCTACCCCCGCCAGCCCGGCATGGGTGGAGCGCAGCAATGCGCTGGCGCAGATCCTGCTCGATGCCCAGGGACCGTTCCAGCCGGAGGAAACCGGCTTCTTCGGCGTGCCCGGCTACGACGACAAGGTGGCCGATTTCGGTCCCGACAACGGCGCGCGTTACCGCGCGGCGATGACCGCGGCGCGCAGCGAACTGCAGGCGCGGCTGGCGGCCGAGAAAGACCCGAACGTGCGCCAGGATCTGGCGATCATGATCAAGGCCGCCAGCGAGAACATCGAAGGCAGCGAGCTCAACGAGAAGTACCTGCTGCCCTGGAGTGATGTGCCGCAGACCGTGTTCAGCGGCCTCAACCTGCTGCTGTCCGACCAGGTGCCGGCCGAGCGCCGCGCCAAGGCGGTCGACCGCCTGGCCGCCTATGCCGGCCTGCAGCCGGGCGGCACCGCCCTGACCACGCTGGCCCGCCAGCGCTACGAGGAACGGCTGAAGGACCGCACCCTGCTGCAGCCCACCCGGATCGAAGTGCAGCAGTCGCTGGACAATGTGGACACCTACATCAGCGGCATCGAGTCGCTGCTGAAGAAGTACCAGCTGGACGCCGGTACGCAGGCACTGGCCACCCTGTCCACCCAGCTGAAGGACTACGCGGCCTGGACGCGCCGCGAGGTGCTGCCGAAGGCACGCACCGACACCCGCCTGCCGGCGCCGCTGTACGCCTTCCAGCTCAAGCGCGTGGGCATCGACATCGACCCGCAGGTGCTGATGCAGCGCGCGCAGCTGGGCTTCATGGAAACCCGCTCGGCGATGCGCCAGCTGGCCCCGCTGGTGGTCAAGGCCAAGGGCCTGACCGTGTCCGATCCGGGTGACCCGGTGGCGGTGGTGCGCGCGCTGAAGACCGACAAGATCGCCGACGACCAGCTGGAAACGCATTACCGCACGGTCATCGATGCGATCGACCCGCTGATCCGCGAACACCGCATCGTCGATGTGCCGCAGCGGCCGATGCAGATGCGCCTGGGCTCGGCGGCGGAAAGCGCGGCCAGCCCGGCCCCGCACTTCCTGCCTGCCCCGCTGGTCAACAACACCGGGCAGCAGGGCACCTTCGTGCTGCCGCTGGGCAACCCGGCCGCCGGCGCGGGTGCGCAGTACGACGATTTCAACTTCGGTTCGGCGGCGTGGACGCTCAGCGCCCATGAGGGCCGCCCGGGCCACGAGCTGCAGTTCACCGCCATGGTGGAGCGCGGGGTGTCGCTGGCGCGCACCATGTTCGCGTTCAATTCGGTCAACGTGGAAGGCTGGGCGCTGTATGCCGAGGCGGAAATGGTGCCGTACGAGCCGCTGGACGGCCAGCTGATCGCGCTGCAGTTCCGCCTGCTGCGCGCTGCCCGCGCGATGCTCGACCCGATGCTCAACCTGGGCCTGATCGACCGCGCCAACGCCGAACGGGTGCTGGTGGACGAGGTCGGTCTGTCCAAGGCCATGGCCACGCAGGAGCTGGACCGCTACACCGTGCGCATGCCCGGCCAGGCCGGCAGCTACTTCTACGGCTACACGCGGATCCTGGAACTGCGCATGCAGACCGAGCTGGCGCTGGGGCCGACGTTCGACCGCCTGGCCTTCAACAACTTCCTGCTGGACCAGGGCCTGCTGCCGCCTGACCAGCTGGCCGAAGCGGTGCAGCAGGTGTTCGTGCCGCGCTACCGCAAACGCTGAGCGCGGCGCACCGACATCCCGCCGTCAGCGCTGCGGCGGCGGGGTGATGGTGCGGGCCGGCAGGCGTGCCGGGCTGGCCGGCGGGTTGGGCACCCAGATGGCCACGCCGGCCGCACGCTTCTGCGTGGTGGGAATGCCGATGCCTACCCCGCCGCCCACGTGCGAGCCATAGCTGCCGGCGCCCACGGACATGCCCACCGGCGAGCCGCTGGAGCCCACCCCCATCAGGATCACGCCGTTGGCCCCCAGGGCGGCGGCTTCACGCTTGAGCCGGGCCACGGCGGCATCCGTCTGCCCCTGTGTTCCGAAACCGACTGCACTGGAGGATTCCAGCTGGGCGATTTCCACCGAACCGGCCGGCGGAGTCGAATAGATCTGCACCAGGGCCGGATCGATCGGCGCGCGTGACTGGCCGAGCATGACCCGCGAGGTGCTGGCACACCCGGCGGCAAGCAGCGCCACGGCGGCCAGAGCGGCAAAACGCATGTTCATGGCAGGAACCCCTGTATGGATGGGAGCGATGATCGGCGCGCGCCTCTGAATCGTCGCCAACGCCGGTGCGCGGACCTGCATGCTGGCAGCCGGCGGGTGAGCATGCCGCCAAGGCCGGCGCTGGCTGGCCGTGTCGCGAACGGCTATTGTGGCCGGCAATCACCAGCGGGGGAATGCATGTGGGCCTGATCAGTCTGTTGTGGGGTATTTTCGCCCTGTTCTGGATGGTCCTTGCACTGGTGCCTCTGCTGGGCTGGGCCAACTGGCTGGTGATTCCGTTCGCCGCGCTGGGCGCGGTGATCGCCGCGGCGGGCATCCTGTTCACCCACCCGAGCAAACGCGGCCGGGCGTGGGCCGGGCTGGTCCTGAACGGCATCGTGGTGGTGGTGGGCATGATCCGGCTCAGCCTGGGCGGCGGCATTCTCTGAGCACCGCCCCCCGCCACGGCGGGTGCGACCGCGCGTCGCAGCCGCTGCAGGGGCCGGGCGTACAATGGATGTCTGTGCATGTCCCGCAGCCCCACGCTGCCCCCGGAGTCCCCATGAGCCATCCCCTGTACCGCCCCCGCCGCATGCGCCGCCATGATTTTTCCCGGCGGATGATGCGCGAGAACACGCTGACCCCCGACGACCTGATCTACCCGGTGTTCGTGCACGAGCAGGCCGGCCGGGTGGCCGTGCCGTCGATGCCGGGGGTGGAGCGGCTGTCCATCGAGGAGCTGCTGAAGGTGGCCGAAGAGGCGCTGGAGCTGGGCATCCCGGTGCTGGACCTGTTCCCGGTGATCGACCCGGCGCAGAAGTCGCTCGATGCCGCGGCGGCCTGGGACGAGGACGGCCTGGCCCAGCGTGCGGTGCGCGCGCTCAAGCAGCGCTTCCCCGAACTGGGGGTGATGACCGACGTGGCCCTGGACCCGTACACCACCCACGGCCAGGACGGGATCATCGACGACAGCGGCTACGTGCTCAACGACATCACCGTGGAGGCGCTGGTGAAGCAGTCGCTGTCCCACGCGCAGGCCGGGGTGGATGTGGTCTCGCCCTCGGACATGATGGACGGGCGCATCGGCGCCATCCGCCGGGCGCTGGATGCGGCCGGCTACCTGGATACCCGGATCATGTCCTACTCGGCCAAGTACGCATCGGCGTTCTACGGCCCGTTCCGCGACGCGGTGGGCAGCTCGGGCAGCCTTGGCAAGGCCGACAAGAAGACCTACCAGATGGACCCGGCCAACAGCGATGAAGCGCTGCGTGAGATCGCCCTGGACCTGGAAGAAGGGGCGGACATGGTGATGGTCAAGCCGGGCATGCCCTACCTGGACGTGGTGCGGCGGGTGAAGGACACCTTCGGCGTGCCGACCTTCGCCTACCAGGTCAGTGGCGAGTACGCGATGCTCAAGGCCGCCGCAGCCAACGGCTGGCTGGACGAGCGTGCCTGCGTGATGGAATCGCTGATGGGCTTCAAGCGTGCCGGTGCCGATGGCGTGCTGACCTACTTCGCCCCGCAGGTGGCGCGCTGGCTGCACGGGCGCTGACACCCGCGCCCCCGGACACGAAGGAAGACGACATGGAAATCCTCGGCACAGGCCATTGGGCCATCTGGATCACCGGCGTGGTGGTGTTTGGCGCGCTGATCCTGCTGCTGATGGCGGCGATGCTGCGGGCACGGCGCCAGCCGCCGCAGCAGCCATCGGCCGCGGCGCAGGTGGCGCGGCAGCTGCAGCTGCCCGACAGCGTGCAGCAGGCGCTGGCGGAACTGCACCAGCGCCTGCAGCGGGGCCAGATCACCGAAGCCGAGTACGAGCAGGAACGCCGCGCGCTGCTGGCGCGGCACTGAGATCAGGGGGCGCCGGCGGGAACGGGCGGCGCGCAGGGCACCTCAGCAGGCAGCGCCGGCACCGCCATCCGGTAGACATCCACGCCACCGGCACGCGGCGCACGCGCGGCACTGCTGGCCAGCAGCATCTCCGCTGGTTTGGCGTTGTCGATCACCGGCGTGCCGGTCCAACCGGTGGCCTGGTTGAACGACAACGGCAGCGGTTGCTGTCCCGCGCCGGTCCAGGCGCAGCGGCTGGTCCATACCTGTGCGGTATCGCCCTGGCCACGGCTGAACACCACCGCGCCGCCGGGCAGCCAGTCGGCGTGAAGTTCATCGGCCGCGGTATCCAGTGCGGTCAGGGTCTGCGCGGGCCCGCGCCGGCCCTGCTGCAGCGGCGCCACCTGCAGCTGGTACCCCGTGCCGGACCCGCTCTGGCGCGAGAACAGCAGCCAGCGGCCATCCACGCTCAGGGCCGGCGCGCGTTCGGCGGCCGTATCGGCACCGGGGCCGGCCAGCGGCTGGACGCTGCCCAGCTGTCCGTCCGCCGAGACCGGCACGCGGTACAGGGCCAGGGTGCCGCCGCGGCGGGAAGCGAACAGCAGCCAGCGGCCATCGCGGCTGAAGTACGGGTCCAGATCATCCTCGTCGCTGTTCACGGCCAACGCCTCGGGCTGCTGCCAGCGGCCTTCGTGCAGCCGCGCCTGCCACAGGTTCCAGCCGGCGCGCGCGCCCGTGCGGTCACTGGCCCACACGATGCGCTGGCCATCCGGGGAGATGCTCGCGCGGCCTTCGTTGGCACGCGTGGATACCACGCCCATGCCTTCAATCCCGTACTCGTTCAACGCCATCGCCACAGGGGGGCAGAGTAGACTGGCGCAGAACGCCAGCAGGGGCAGGGCAGATCGCATCGTCCAGGTCCAGGCAGGGCGGGGGCGCCCAGTGTAGGGCGTTCCCCACGAACCACACGAGGATTCCATGACCCCACGCTACGCTGTGTTTGGCCACCCTGTCGCCCATTCCCGCTCGCCGCAGATCCATGCGGCCTTCGGTCAGCAGGAAGGCATCGCGGTGGATTACCGCAGCATCGATGCCACCCCGGAGGGTTTCACCGACGCGCTGGAAGCGTTCGCCGCGGACGGCGGCGTCGGGGCCAACGTGACCCTGCCGCACAAGGAGGCCGCCTTCGCGCTGTGCACCACGCTGACCGCGCGCGCGCGCCGCGCCGGCTCGGTCAACACGCTGCTGCGCAAGGGCGAGCGCTGGCACGGCGACACCACCGATGGCATCGGCCTGGTGCGCGACCTCACCGACCGGCATGGCCTGGACCTGCGCGGCCGCCGCGTGCTGCTGCTGGGTGCCGGCGGGTCGGCCCGCAGCGTGGCACCGGCGCTGCTCGATGCCGGCATCCTGGAACTGGTGGTGGTCAACCGCACGCCCGAGCGTGCCGACGCGCTGATCGATGCGATGGGCGAGCCCGGCCGCGCGCTGAGCCGGTACTGGGATGATCTGCGCGATCTGGGCGACTTCGAGCTGATCGTCAACGCCACCTCGGCCGGCCGCGACCGCGAGGCGGAGTTCAAGCTGCCGCTGTCGCTGGTCAACTCGCTGACCACCGCGGTGGACCTGAACTATGGCGATGCGGCCATCTCCTTCCTGGCCTGGTCGCGCGCGGCCGGTTGCCGCAACAGCGTGGACGGCCTGGGCATGCTGGTGGAGCAGGCGGCGGAAAGCTTCCAGCAGTGGCACGAAGTGCGCCCGCAGACCGGCGCGGTCTACGACGCCCTGCGCGCGCAGGGCAACGCGCTGCACGGCGGAGACTGAGCATGGAACCGGTGGACGTCAGCATGACCCTGCTCAGCCTGGTGGGCGTGCGCCTGCCGGTGCTGATCGCCCTGGCGGTGTCGCTGGTCTGGGCCTTCGATGCGCCGCGCGGGCCGGTACGCACTGGTGCGCTGGCCGGGCTGCTGCTGCTGGGCGCGGCCAATGTGGCCGGCCTGCTGCTCTCGGCGCTGCCGCTGTGGCTGGTGAGCATGGGCGAGTTCGGCACGGTGTCGGCGCTGGGCGACATCGTGGGCATCACCCGCTTCGGGCTGTCGCTGCTGGAAGCGCTGGGCGTGGTGCTGCTGGTCTGGGCGCTGACGCGCGCGCTGCGCGCCCTGCGCCCGGCCGGTTGAGACCAGCCGGCGTGGCGGGTGCCTGTCGCGCCGCGCGGGCAGGCCGCGGCGGCGCCACGGCGTAACCGCCATTGCCTGACCGGCTCAGCTTGGCCGCGTGCCGTGGCCGGGCTGCCGGCACCGGGCGTGCGACAATGGACGGCCTGATCCAGCTACGGTAGTTCCCGGCGTGACCGAAACCGTCGCCGCCCCGCGCACGCTCGACGATGCCTTGAAGGATGCCATCCGCAAGGCCTATACGACGCTGCAGGCCAACACCCCCGGCTTTTCCACCCGCCGCTCGCAGAGCCAGATGATCGGCGTGGTGTCGCGTGCGCTGTCCACCAGCGGTGGCGTGGGCGTAGTGGAAGCGCCCACCGGCGTGGGCAAGAGCCTGGGCTATCTCACGGCGGGCGTGCCGATCGCCCTGGCCACCCGGAAGAAGCTGGTGATCAGCACCGGTACCGTGGCGCTGCAGTCGCAGCTGGTGGAGCGGGATATTCCCAATTTCCTCAAGGCCACCGGGCTGGAGGCCACCGTGGCCCTGGCCAAGGGCCGCACCCGCTACCTGTGCACGCGCAATGCCGCCGAAGCGCAGGGCGAGGGCGCCCAGGGCGGCATGTTCGACGACGAAGCACCGCTGTACGACCGCCCGCTGGCGCCGATCGACATGGATATCGCCGGCCGGCTGAGCCTGGCGTTCACCAGCGGCAGCTGGGATGGCGACCTGGACAACGCACCGGAAACGGTGAGCCCCACCCTGCGTGGGCGCATCACCACGCCGGCCTCCGGCTGTGCCGGGCGGCGCTGTGCGTATTCGGCGCAGTGCCCGGTGCTGCGCTCGCGCACGACCGTGCGCGATGCGCAGATCGTGGTGACCAACCACGCGCTGCTGCTGTCGGCGCTGTCGATCGGTGACAGCGACAACGGCCAGCCGCTGATCGCACCGCCCTCGGACATGCTGCTGGTGCTGGACGAAGGCCACCACATCGGCAATGTGGCCATCGACCAGGGCGCGGCCAGCCTGGCGCTGGATGACATGGCCAAGCGTACCGGGCGGCTGCAGATCCTCATCGCCGGGGCTTACCGCGCGGTGGACAAGGACCGCCTGGGCAACCTGCTGCCGAACGAGGCGATCGACGTGGCCAGCGCCGTGGCCAAGGGACTGCGCGCGTTCCGCGACCACGTCGAAGCGGTGTGGATGCCGGCGCCGGCCGACGAGGAGCCGCTGTGGCGTGCCGCCAATGGCCGGTTGCCCGAGGCCTGGCGCGAGCCGATCGAAGCGTTGGCCGACGATACCCGCAGCCTGTACAACTGGGCCCACGCGGCCACCGCCCAGGTGGCCAAGGGCAAGCCGGACGATCCGGCCCGTGAGCGCCTGCAGCGCAACCTGGGCATGGCCCTGGAGATGATCGAGCAGCAGTACAACCTGTGGCAGGCCTGGCGGCGCGAGGACCGCGACGGGGCACCGCCGATGGCGCGCTGGGTCACCGCCACCCGGGACGGCGACCTGGTGCTGCACGGCTCGCCGGTCTCGGCCGCGCACGTGCTGCGCAAGCTGCTGTGGGACGAGGTCGACTCGGTGGTGATGACCTCGGCCACGCTGACCGGCGGCGGCGATTTCCAGTCGCTGGCGATCGACAACGGCATTCCGGAGAACGCCGAGATGGTGTCGCTGTCCTCGCCGTTCGATCTGGCCAACCAGGCCGAGCTGATCGTGCCGCCGTTCCCGGTCACCCCGGACGACCGCGAAGGGCACCCGCGCGAGGTAGCACGCTACATCGGCAAGGAGCTGGACTGGAGCAAGGGCTCGATGGTGCTGTTCACCTCGCGCTGGAAGATGGAGAAGGTGGCCGGGCTGATGCCGGCCGCCAAGCGCCGGCAGGTGCTGGTGCAGGGCGAGATGTCCAAGAGCCGGATGATCGACGAACACCTGCGCCGTGTCGCCGCCGGCGAAGGTTCGGTGCTGTTCGGGTTGAACTCGTTCGGCGAGGGCCTGGATCTCCCCGGCGAGGCCTGCACCACGGTGGTGATCACCCAGGTGCCGTTCGCGGTGCCGACCGATCCGCAGACCGCCACGCTGAGTGAATGGTTCGAAGCGCGCGGGCTGAATTCCTTCAACCTGATCGCCATTCCGCATGCGCTGCGCACGCTGACCCAGTTCGCCGGCCGTCTCATTCGCACCTCCACCGACACCGGCCGGGTGATCATTCTGGATTCGCGGCTGCTCAGCCGGCGCTATGGCAAGCGCATCATCGACGCGCTGCCGCCGTTCAAGCGCCGCATCGGCTGAGCGGTGGTGGCGATGTCGCCGCCGCGCCGTGATCGGGGCGACTAGTGGCGTCTCACTGCCTTGCGTTCATATACCTGAGCGAGCAGAAGGATGAATTATCCAAAATTATTTTTCGTTTTGGTAATTTATTGAAGGATAAATAAAGAGGCCCTAATGGCATGCTTACCTTCAACCGCCCTGACTTCGCACGGGAGCTGGCCGAGAGTCTGCTGGGCCTACGACTGTACGGCGCGACCAGTGGCCTGTTTCTGGCGAATCGACGTCGCACCGGAAAGACGACCTTCCTTCTTGCGGACCTGAAACCCGCGTTGGAGAACCTGGGCGCCGTGGTGGTCTACGTCGACCTGTGGGCCGACCAGCAGGTGTCTCCGGGCGCGTTGATTGCCAAGGCGATAGGCGCTGCGCTACGTGAGCATGCAGGGCCAGGTGCCAAAGCCATTGCGGGTGGGCTGCGCAGTATCAGCGCATGGGGCGTAACGATCGAGGTGGCGGATTCGCACCTGACAGCCGATGTGAGCCTGGCGGACATGCTGGGTGAACTGCACCGCCTCAGCCGACGAAAGATCGTGCTCATCATCGATGAAGCGCAGCAGGCGACCGTTCCGGGTTCAGGTGGCATGGAGGCCATGGCTGCGCTGAAATCCGCGCGTGATCAGCTGAACCTGGGGGGGCAGTACACCCTGGGGATCGTGATGACCGGATCGGACAGGGACAAGCTCTGCCGCCTCGTCAACACCAACATGGCGCCCTTCTTCGGTTCGCAGATCGATATCATGCCGACGCTTGATCACCATTACACGGAATGGGTGGCTGGGCTGATCGAGAGCGATCGCAGTGACATCCAGGTGGACAGGGCCGTGTTGTTCCAGGCATTTGCCGACCTCGGGCATCGCCCGGAGCTGCTGCACCAGATCATCGGGCAGCTGACAGGTGTCGGCAGGCCCCCGGCTTCGCTTTTCAACACCGCATTGGCTGAGCGCGCCGCGCAGGAGCGCGCAGCATGCCAAGCACAGTACGCCAACACGTATGCCGGTTTGAAGCCGGCTGCCAGAGCGGTGCTGACGCGTATTCTCGCCGGCCGTGGCCAGGGCATGTTCAAACCCGATGCGAAAGCCGAGTACCGGCACGTGGCCGGAAAGGCACTGGCCGATACGCAGATCCAAGCGGCCTTGGACAAAATGCGCGGCGGAGAGAGCCCATTGATCTGGAAATCGGATCGCGGCGACTATGCGCTGGAAGATACGCGGATGCGCGACTGGTATCAGGCGCTGCAGGACAGTGGGAACTGGCCGCCGGTGCCCTGAGCGTCAGCTGTAACCCTCAGCTGCCGCACAGCGCGATGAAACAGCCTGACCTGCGGCATGCCCGGCGCGTTGCCGCCGCACTCAGTCGCCCAGCAATGCGGTGTTGCGGACCGCGCCCTTGTCGGCGCTGGTGGCCAGCAGCGCATACGCCTTCAGTGCGCTGGTGACCTTGCGCGGCCGTGGCGCGCGCGGCGTCCAGCCCCGTGCATCGGCAGCAGCGCGGCGCCGCGCCAGCGTGGCGTCGTCCACCTGCAGATCGATGCGCCGGGCGGGAATGTCGATGCGGATGCGGTCGCCGTCTTCCACCAGCCCGATCAGTCCGCCGCTGGCCGCTTCCGGCGATACATGGCCGATCGACAGGCCGGAGGTTCCGCCGGAAAAACGGCCATCGGTGAGCAGCGCGCACTGCTTGCCCAGGCCCTTGGACTTCAGGTAGCTGGTGGGGTACAGCATCTCCTGCATGCCCGGCCCACCCTTCGGGCCCTCGTAGCGGATCACCACCACCTCGCCGGCCTGCACCTGGTCGGCCAGGATGCCGGCCACGGCCGCGTCCTGGCTTTCAAACACGCGCGCGGTCCCTTCAAACACATGGATGGACGCATCCACGCCGGCGGTCTTCACCACGCAGCCGTCCTCGGCCAGATTGCCACGCAGCACCGCCAACCCGCCTTCCAGCGAGTACGCATGCGGCAGCGAACGGATGCAGCCTTCGGCGCGGTCCAGATCCAGCGCCGGCCAGCGCGTGGCCTGGCTGAAGGCCTGCTGGGTGGGAATGCCGGCCGGGCCGGCCTTGAAGAACGTATGCAGCGTGGCATCGTCGCTGCGCATCACATCCCAGCGCTGCAGCGCATCGGCCAACGTCGGGCTGTGCACCGTGGGCACGGTGGTATCCAGCAGGCCGGCGCGATCCAGTTCACCCAGGATGCCGAACACGCCGCCGGCGCGGTGCACATCTTCCACGTGGTAGTCCGGCGAGTTCGGTGCCACTTTGCACAGCTGCGGCACCCGCCGCGACAGCGCATCGATGTGGGTCAGGTCGAAGTCCACGCCCGCTTCCTGTGCGGCCGCCAGCAGGTGCAGGATGGTATTGGTGGAGCCGCCCATGGCGATGTCCAGGGTCATCGCGTTGGCGAACGCCGCCGGGGTGGCAATGCCCCGCGGCAATGCGCGCGGGTCCTCGCCGCCGTACCAGCGGTGGCACAGTTCCACGATCAGGCGGCCGGCGCGGCGGAACAGCGCCTCGCGGTCGGCGTGGGTGGCCAGGGTGGTGCCGTTGCCGGGCAGGGAAAGACCCAGCGCTTCGGTCAGGCAGTTCATCGAGTTGGCGGTGAACATGCCCGAGCACGAACCGCAGGTGGGGCATGCGCTGCGCTCGTACTCGGCGACCTTCTCGTCGGAGGCACCGTCATCGGCGGCCACCACCATCGCATCCACCAGGTCCAGCTTGTGCTCGGACAGTTTCGTCTTGCCCGCTTCCATCGGACCACCGGAAACGAACACGACCGGAATATCCAGGCGCAGTGCCGCCATCAGCATGCCGGGCGTGATCTTGTCGCAGTTGCTGATGCACACCAGCGCATCGGCGCAGTGCGCGTTGACCATGTACTCCACCGAGTCGGCGATGATCTCGCGGCTGGGCAGCGAATACAGCATGCCGTCGTGGCCCATGGCGATGCCGTCATCCACCGCGATGGTGTTGAACTCCTTGGCCACACCACCGGCCTGTTCGATCTCACGTGCCACCAGCTGACCGAGATCCTTCAGGTGCACATGGCCGGGCACGAACTGGGTGAAGGAGTTGGCGATGGCGATGATCGGCTTGTGGAAATCGCCGTCCTTCATGCCGGTGGCGCGCCACAGGGCGCGGGCACCGGCCATGTTGCGGCCGGCGGTGGACGTGCGGGAACGGTACTCAGGCATGGCGGGCAGGAACGGGCGGGCCGTACGACGTGGGGATACGCCGATGATGCCCAAAATTTCAGGTTGCGTTTGCAACCACCTTTCCCCCCTTGTGTACACCATGATCCTGTCTGCCGGGGCGGTAAGGGCCAAGGTGCGCGGTGACGGTGCGCATTGCCTGAACGCCGGCGGTGCCTTGATGCAGTTCGACCTCCATATGCGGCATTATTGGAGTGTTCACCCGCACCCGAGGCATGAGGCCATGAAACGTTCCCGCACCACCGCGCTGCTGTTGATGAGCGCCGCACCGCTGCTGTTCACCGCCTGCCAGAAGCAGGAACAGGTGCAGGTGCAGGAAGGCCTTTACACCTCGGTGGAGGCCTGTACCGAAGCCACCGCCGATCCCTCGGCGTGCCGCACCGCCTTCGCTGCTGCCCAGCAGCAGTCGGCCGATGCCGCGCCGAAGTACGCCGACAAGGCCGCCTGCGAGAAGGATTACCCGGCCGAGCAGTGCGTGGAGCAGCGCACCACGGCAGGCACCTCGTTCATCGGTCCGATGATGATGGGCTTCTTCATGTCGCAGATGATGAACAGCGGTCGCGCCGGTCTGGCGGCGCAGCCGCCGGCCGCCAGCCCGGCGTTCCAGGACCGCAATGCCGGGTGGGCACGCCCCGCACCGGGCGGCAGCGGCGGCCTGAACACCGCCAGCGGCATCGGTGCCGGCAAGGCCGGCCTGCAGCCGGTGGCAGCCACCCCGAACCGCGCGGTCACCGCCAGCCGCAGTGGTTTCGGCAGCACCAGCGCCCGCCGCAGCGGCGGCAGCTTCGGCGGCTGATCGGCCCATGCAGCGTATCCGTATTGCCGAGCGCGCCCAATGGCGGGCGCGCGCGGAGGAAGCCGGCTTCCGCTTCCACACGATCGATGGCCAGCCGTACTGGGACGAGACCGCGTACTACGCGTTCACCCTGCGGCAGATCGAAAACGATATCGAAGACCCCAGTGCCGAACTGCACCAGATGGCATTGGCGCTGGTCGACGAGGTCACCGCCAGCGAACAGCTGATGGACCAGTTGGCCATTCCCGCGCCGTACCGCGACTGGATCGCTGACAGCTGGCGCCAGCGCCAGCCGCATCTGTACGGCCGGCTCGACCTGGCCTATGACGGTACCGGCCCGGCCAAGCTGTACGAACTGAACTACGACACGCCGACCTCGCTGTTTGAAGCCAGCTTCTTCCAGTGGCAGTGGCTGGAAGAGCAGCGCGACGCGGGGCGGTTGCCGGCGCACGCCGACCAGTTCAATGCCCTCCACGAAGCCCTGGTGGAGCGCTTCGGTGAGCTGACCGCGCGTCTGCCGCCACCGCTGTATTTCAGCGCCGTCGGCAGTTCGCCCGAAGACGTGGGCACGGTGGAGTACCTGCGCGATTGTGCCGCGCAGGCCGGGCTGCATGGCGAGGGTATCGCCATTGAAGACATCGGCCTGTCCGAGGACGGCCGCTTCACCGCGGTGGACGACACCGTGATCGGCACGCTGTTCAAGCTGTACCCGCTGGAAGACCTGATGGCCGAGGAATTCGGCAAGGCCTTGCCGGGCTCCGGCCTGCAGCTGCTGGAACCGGCGTGGAAGGCGGTGCTGAGCAACAAGGGCATCCTGCCGCTGCTGTGGCAGCGCCATCGCGGCCATCCCAACCTGCTGGAAGCGCATTTCGACGACGGCCGTACGCTCGGCGCCGGCTGGGTGCGCAAGCCGCTGTTCTCGCGCGAGGGCGCCAACATCGAAATGCACCTGGCTGATGGCAGCGTGCAGCGCAGTGACGGCCCCTACGCGGGCCCGTCCATCGTGCAGCAGGCGCATCCGCTGCCGCGCATGGAGGGTGGCTACCCGCTGGTGGGCAGCTGGGTGATCGGTGACCACGCCTGTGGCATCGGCATCCGCGAGGACGACAGCGCGATCACCCGCGACAGTGCGCGCTTCGTGCCGCACGCGATCATCGACGAAGCGCCGACACGGATCTACGTCTGACCGCAGGCCGGCCGGTGTACGGAGCGCCGGGGACGAAAAGCCGCCGAGCATGGCTCGGCGCTACAAAGGCGGAGCTGATGGAGCAGGTAGCGCCGAGCCACGCTCGGCGTCACCCCGGCCGACCCCGATGGACCAGGTAGCGCTGAGCCATGCCCGGCGTCACCCCGGCGGCCCCGATGGACCAGGTAGCGCCGAGCCATGCTCGGCGTTGCATGCTCGGCGTTACAGCAGGCCCTCGCGCTTGATCGCCAGATAGCGGTCCACCAGCGCCGCCGGCAGCGCCTCGGCGGTGACATCCAGCACCAGCACGCCTTCACTGCGCAGCGCGTCGTGGGCCTTGCCACGCTGCTGCAGGTACAGCGCGGTGGCGCCGGCGCGGGCCGCGCCGTGCACGGTGTCCACCGGCTGCTCCAGGGCCTGTTCCAGGGTCTGTTCGCGCAGGCTGGCCACGCACACCAGATGGCGGCGCTGCAGCAGGCGCACCGCACCCAGCAGGTCCTCCACGTCCTCGTCGCGGACATTGCTGACCAGCATCACCAGTGCGCGCCGGCGCTGCCGCACCGACAGCTCGCTGGCCGCAGCCAGGTAGTCGGTGGCGGCGATGCTCGGCTGCAGGTCGAAACTGGCCCGCAGCAGCTGCTGCATGTTGGCGCTGCCGCGCCGGGGCGCCACCCAGCGGCGCTCGCCGCCGCCCATGGCGAACAGCCCCGCCGCGTCGCCCTGGCGCAGGGCCAGGCTGGCCACCACCAGGGCGGCGTTCAAGGCGTGGTCGAAATGCGAAAGGCCGCCCTCGCTGGCCATCATGCGGCGGCCCGTATCGAGCACCAGCAGCACCTGCTGGTTCTTCTCGTCCTGGTATTCGCGCGACACCAGCCGGCGTGCGCGCGAGGTGGCTTTCCAGTCGATCTGGCGCAGGCTGTCGCCCACGCGGTACTCGCGCATCTGGTGGAAATCGGTGCCCTCACCGCGGCGGCGGCGCAGGTGCGCGCCGGCCAGCCGCGAGGCCTGGTCCGCACTGAACAGGGCCAGCCGCGCCAGCGGTACGAAGTTGGGGTACACGCGCACATCCTGCGCCGGTGGCAGCAGGCGCTGCTGCCGCCACAGCCGCCACGGCGACTGCAGGCGCGCGTGCAGGCCCTCGATGGCGAACGCGCCGCGCTGCAGCGGCCGCACGTGGTAGTCCAGCGTGGTGCGTCGCCCCGGCTGCAGTACCAGCCGGCGCGGCAGGCCCTCGCATTCCCAGTCGCCGGGAACCAGGTCGAAGACCTCCAGGTGCAGCGGCCGGGCACTGTGCACGGTCAGCTGCACCTCACGACGCACGCCCAGGGCCAGCACGTCCGGCAGCTGCCGCTGCACCTGCGGCGAGGGCCGTGCGCGCAGCCGCAGCAGGTCGACCAGCGCCAGCAGCGCGATACCGGCGCCCGCCAGCGCCCAGGCCTGGCCCGGCAGCCAGCCGGCCAGCCGGCCAGCGCCCACCGCGGCCCACAGCACCAGCAACACCAGCAGCAGCGGCGCCGGCCTCATCGGCGGGGTGCTTCCACCTTGGCCAGCAGCGCGGCAATCACCTCGTCGGTGCCCTGGCCTTCAATCTGCAGCTCCGGCGCCAGCCCGATGCGGTGGCGCAGCGCCGGCCGGGCGATCTCGCGCACATCGTCGGGGGTGACGAAATCGCGGCCGGCCAGCAGCGCCTGCGCGCGCGCGGCACGTACCAGCGCGATGCTCCCGCGCGGACCGGCTCCCAGCGCGATGCCCGGCCAGCTGCGGGTGGCGGCCACCAGACGGACCGCGTAATCAATCACTTCCGGATCGACGCGGATGCGTGCGGTGGCCTGCTGCAGTTCCACCACCTCGGCGGCATCGAACACCCGGTTCACCTGGCGCAGGTCGAAATCGCCGGCGCTGCGCCCGGTGGTGATCGCATCGACCATGCGCTTTTCGTCTTCCAGCGCCGGGTAGTCGATGACCACCTTCAGCAGGAAGCGGTCCAGCTGCGCTTCCGGCAGCGGGTAGGTGCCTTCCTGCTCCACCGGGTTCTGCGTGGCCAGCACCATGAACGGTGCCGTCAGCGCGAAGGAGGTGCCTTCGATGGTCACCTGGCCTTCCTGCATCGCTTCCAGCAGCGCGGACTGGGTCTTGGCCGGGGCGCGGTTGATCTCGTCGGCCAGCAGCAGGTGGGTGAATACCGGGCCGCGGCGGATCTGGAAGCTCTCGCTCTTCGGGTCGTACACGGCGTGGCCGCTGACATCGCTGGGCATCAGGTCGGGCGTGAACTGCACACGGCCGTGATCCAGCGCCAGCGCCTGTGCCAGCGCGCGCACCAGCAGCGTCTTGCCCAGCCCGGGCACGCCTTCGATGAGCACGTGACCACCGGCCAGCAACGCCACCAGGATCTGGTCGAGCACCTCGGCCTGGCCGATGAAGGCGCGGCCCACGGCCTCGCGCAGCGCGTCCACGCGGTCGGTCAACGGGGAGCCGGCCAGGGGCGTGCCGGTCAGCGGCGGCGGCAGCGGAGAATGCGATTCGGTCATAGCAGGCGTCTCATCTGGAGCAGCAGGGAGATGCGTTCGCGCATGGCGGACGCGTCGTTGTCCGGGGGGCTGGCCAACGCCGTGGCGATGCGCGCCGCGGGCCAGCCGATCAGTTCGGCAATGGCCTGGTCGCGCGCATCACCGTCCAGTGCGGCGGCCACCGGTGCGCGGCGTTGCAGGCGCTGCATCAGCAGTGCGCGCACCGCCGCGTGCAGGGCCACGCCCTGGCGCTGGCGCAGCAGCAGCTCACCACTGGCGGTGAGGTGGTCCAGCAGCGAGCGGCGTTCGATCCGCGGCGACGGTATCCGGCTGCCGAACCGCTGCGCCCGCGCGGCCAGCCAGCACAGCAGCGCCAGCAGCAACGGCAGCCACACCGGCCAGCCGTGCCGCAGGATCTGCGCCCACAGCGAGGTCGGTCGTGCGCCATACACCAGCCACATGCGGCCGTGGCCGTAGTTCGGTGCCAGCAGGTAACGGGTCAGGTCGCGGTGGGCCAGGTCCTTCAGGCCGTCCGGCGGCAGGTTCGCATCCTCTTCCGGCGCGAATGCACGCGGCAGGGCGTTCGGGTTCTCCCCGCGGGTCTTCATGTATTCCATGTCCGCCAGCACATCGACCACGCCCTCGCCGTGGCGCAGGCGGGCGAAGACGTGGTCCGGCTCGCCCCACTGCAGCAGGGCGCGGTCGCGGGCGTGGTGATCCAGCGCGAAGCGCCGGCCATGGCAGAACTCGACATGGCCCGGATCATCGGGAACATCGAACGGTTCGCAGCGGTTGCTGTAGCCGAGGCTCTGCACGCCCAGCTGCTGCAGCAGCGCCGGTTCGTGCCGGGTGGCATCGTCGCCGGGCGGCGGGGTGCGCACCAGCAGGTGGCCGCCCCCTTCGACCCAGCGCAGCAGCGCGCTTACCTGGGCCGGGGTCAAGGTGTCGCTGTCCTGCAGCAGCACGATCGTGTCCCGCGCTGCCGGCTGCATGGCCCGCAGATCCAGCGTGGCTCGGGACTGCACCGGCAGGCCGTCGGCACGCAGCGCCTGGCCCAGCACGTACAGCGGGTTGTAGCGCGCCTCGCCCTGCGGCGGCAGGGTTTCCACGGTGGTGGTGCGCTGGTGGCCGCGCAGGAACAGCAGCGCGACCAGCGCGCCGAGCGCGAGTGCCAGCACGGCAACGCCGGACCACAGCACGCGCCGGCTCATGCCTGCCACCGGTACTGGGCCTGCAATGCCTCGGCCAGCTGCAGGAAGGCGTCTTCGGTAGGCAGCTGGTTGCCGTACGCGGCGTACTGCCACACGCGCACCATGGTGGCGAACACTTCACGGTCGCGCGCCTCGGGCATGCGCCGTGAGGCCCGCAGCGCCTGCGCTTCGGTGGTGCCCGGCGGCAGGGCCAGGGTGGTGCGCTCCTGCACGGTGCGCACGCTGGCGCGGTACAGCAGGGCCAGGGCCTGGCGGGGTTGCCCGCCGGCCCACAACGCGCGCGCGCGCGTCGCCACGTCCGGTGGCAGCGTGGCGGGCAGTTCGATGCTGTCTTCGCGCAGTGCCGGCGGGGCGCTGCGTGCCGCCTTGCGGCCCCAGCGCAGCCATGGCATCCAGCGCCGTGCGGTCCAGGCCAGCACCAGCAGCAGCACGCCCAGCAGCAGCCACAGGCCCCACTCGGCGCCCATCGCGATCAGCGCCGCCAGCGCCGCGAACAGCGGCTGCAGCTGTGCGGCCAGCGGGTTGTCCGATGCAGGGGGATCGTCCTCGGTGGCCTGCTCGCGGGGCACCCAGCGGGTCACGGTGCGGGTGGGGCGCTGCAGCGGGTCTTCGAATCCGCGCTGCACGGCCTGGCGGAAACCGGCGGTGTCGACCGCGGTGTCGCCGAATATCTCCGCCGCGGTCTGGCCGGCATCATCCGCATCGCGCGCCTGCGTTTCCGGCTCCGCTGTGGCCTGTTCCTGTTGCTGTTCCTGCGCCGCCAGCGGCAGCGGCAGCAGCAGCGGCGTGGCCGTTGCCACCCCCAGCAGCAGCGCCAGCAGCGGGCCGGACTGCTGCAGCAGCCGCGCGCGCAGCCGGCGCAGGCCCAGCTCCACGTCCCACGCTTCCATCTGCGTGCGGCGATTGAGATACAGGCCGAAGCCGGCGCCCACATGGAACGGTCCGATCACGCTGGCCGCCAGCCAGTACAGCACGTTCAGCGCGGCCTTGGCCCAGCCGGGCGTGTCTTCGCTCACCAGCTCCCACGCCGCACGCCAGGAATCGGACAGCAGCTCCAGCGGCATGAACAGGAACACGGCGGTCAATGCGCCGGTCAGCAGGACCAGCTCGAACACCAGGCACAGCAGGGCCAGCACCAGAACCGGACCCAGCACACCGGCCAGCACCGCCCGTCGCCGCTGCGCGCGCTGGGCCGGGGGCGCCCCTTCCAGCAGGTTCACCGGCAGGCACACGCTGCGCAGCAGGCTGGGCCGGCGCCAGCCGAGGTAGCCCCAGAAGCCCTGCGTGGTCCAGCGCCACTGCGCGCCCACCGCCTGTGTCACACCGACCGGCTCGCCGAAGACATCACGCGAAAGCACGTACAGCACGGCGCGTTCAAACAGCGGCTTGCACCACCACATCACCAGCGCGGCCGCGAAGAAGCCGGTGTCGCGCCACAGCGCCAGCGCGTTCACCAGCACCAGCACCGGCAGGCTGGCCATCAGCCAGGTGCCCCAGACCACCCGGGCGCGCCGTCGTACCAGCGCGGTGCCCAGTTCCATCGCCTGCCAGTGGCTGCGTTCGCGCAGCACCACATCCAGCTGCTCAATCCGCATCCGTGCCCCCGCGACCTGCCAGCATCAGCCACGCCAGTACCAGCGTCCACAGCACGGCGGCCACGCTGTATTTGCCCCAGGCCGGCACCTGCGCCATCGACGACCAGAACGCTTCAATGAAGGCCGCCGCCAGCAGCATGGCGGCAATGCCGAGGCACAGCCGTGCGCCGATGCGGCCGCCTTCGGCCAGCGCATCGATCCGCCGCAGCCGCCCCGGCGCCAGCAGCCGCAGGCCCAGCTGCAGGCCGGCGCCGCCGGCGATGACGATCGCGGTCAGCTCGAACGCGCCGTGGCCCACCACGAAGCGCCAGAACGGGCCGCCGCTGCCGATGTGCTGCAGGTGCCCGGCGGCCGCGCCGATGCCCAGCCCGTTGCTCAGCAGCACGAGCACCGTGCCCAGCCCGGCCAGCAGGCCACTGGCGAACGTGCGCAGGCCGATGCTGATGTTGTTCATGATGTAGTAGCCGAACATCATCCAGTCGGTTCCACTGGTGCGGCCCAGCCGGTCGGCGGCGGGATCGTACATGCGCTCCAGCTCGGCGATGCGGCCGTTGTCCATCAGCAGGTGGATCACCTCCGGCTTGAACTGCACCAGCACGAAGGTGCCTACCAGCGGCAGTGCGAACAGCAGCAGCGCCGCCCACATCACGCCGGCCTGGCTGCGCACCAGCCGTGGGAAGCCGACCAGCAGGAAGCGCACCGCGCTCCACCAGCGCGGCGGCGGGGTGCGGTAGAGCAGGGTGTGCCCCTGCTGCATCAGCTGCTGCAGGCGCTGCACCAGCTGCGGGCTGTAGCCGCGCTCACGCGCCAGCGCCAGGTGCTGGCACAGGCGGCGGTAGCGCTGCGGAAATTCGCTGTCGGGCGGCAGGCCGTCGGCCACGCGGGCCGGCCTGCGCCGGCGGCGTGCCGGCCGCTGCGCCAGCCACTGTTCCAAGGCCTGCCATTCGTGCTGGTGACGGGCGACGAACTGCTCCTGCTTCATCGCCGCCCCAGCAGGCCGTTGGCCATCGCATACAGGCGCAGCACGCCGACCTGGCCGCCGGTGCCGGTGAGCGGCGCGGCAAGGTCGGCCAGCTCCTGCTGGCGCGCCGACGACAGCCGCGGGGCGCGCTCGGCGAATGCCACCACGGTGGCCTGCTCCGCCGGGCGCAGCGGCTGCGGCAACGGCAGCACGCTGTCGATCGCCGGCGCGGCGATCACCGGCAGGGCGGTGTCATGTACCACGAGCGTGGCCGCCACCATGTCGCCCAGACGGCGGCCATGCGCATCGAACAGGCTGCTCAGCAGGCCCACCGCGTAGCCGAACGGCAGCATGTCCACGGTGCGCAGCAGGTTGCGGGTGATGGCCGCGCTCCAGTTCACCGGTGCGCCATCGCGGGCGACCACCCGCAGGCCCAGCACGCGCTTGCCGACGGTCTGCCCCCACACGGCTTCGAGCACGATCGGGTAGGCCCACAGCAGCAGGAACATCACGGTCAGGTTCACGCCGCGGCCGAACTCACCCAGCAGCGCCAGCGGAATGCCCACCAGCGTCACCGCACCCAGGCGGATGCCCAGGTCGATCAGCCATGCCAGCGCGCGGGGCACCGGGCCCGCTGCGGCCAGCTGCAGGGGCACGCCTTCGGGCGTGATCACCTCGCGGTAGGTGTCCAGCATCGGCGCAGCCATCATGGCTGCACACGCGTGCGCGCGGAGTACCGGGTTCCTCTCCGGCATGCGGCCTGGGTCATGGGGCTCTCGACATCATCCTGGTCGGCAGCAGACTCTAGCAGACACATGGCTGCGGCTGGCGCACCGGTCTGTGCGCGTCGTCTCAGCCCAGGTATTCGTCCTTCAGCCGCACGTAGTGGTCGGCCGAATAGTGCAGCGCCTCGATCTCCTTGTCGCTGAGCGTGCGTGCCGGCCGCGCCGGATTACCCACCCACAGCTCGCCTTCGCCCACCACCTTGCCGGGGCCGATCACGGCGCCGGCACCGACGAAGCCATGCCGCTCCACGCGCGCGCCATCGAGGATGCAGGCGCCCATGCCGATCAGGCTGTAATCGCCGATGCTGCAGGCGTGGATGATGCAGCCGTGGCCGATGGTGACACCCTCACCCACCAGGGTCGGGTAACCGGCCTTGTTGTACGGGCTGTGGTGGCTGACGTGGATGATGGTGCCATCCTGCACGTTGGTCCGTGCGCCGATGCGCACATGGTTCACGTCGCCGCGGATGATGGTGCCCGGCCAGATGGATACGTCATCGCCCAGCACGATATCGCCGATCAGCGTGCAGGCCGGATCGACATACACGCGCTGGCCGAGCACCGGCATCTTGTCGCGGAAAGGGCGCAGCGGGTTCATCGGTGTCTCCGGTGTCGCGCCGGGTCCTGCCCGGCGTCATGGGTGCCGCCGGGACCGGCCCGGCGACTGTGCGTCTCTGCCGCCCTACGCCACGCGGCCGCGCCGCGCCCGCTCCAGGTGCACCAGCAGCAGCGAGATCGCCGCGGGGGTCATGCCGGGAATGCGCTGGGCCTGGCCGATGGTCTGCGGCCGCACGCGCTCAAGCTTCTGCAGCGCTTCGGCCGACAGCCCGCGCACGCTGGCGTAATCGAACGCCTCGGCGATCGGGGTGGCTTCATGGCGCTGCTGGCGTTCGATCTCATCGCGCTGGCGGTCCAGGTAACCGGCGTACTTCACCCCGATCTCCACCTGTTCGGCCACCTTGGCATCGGCCACGGCCGGGCCCAGCGAAGGCACCTGCATCAGCTGCGCATAGTCCAGCTCCGGGCGCTTGATCAGGTCCAGCACGTTGGTTTCGCGGCTGACCGCCACGCCCAGGGTCTGCTGTACCTCGCGGCCGAGCGCGTTGGCCGGGGTCGCCCACAACGCCCCCAGCCGCGCACGCTCGGCGGCCACGGCGGCCTGCTTGGTCTCGAACGCCTGCCAGCGGCGGTCATCCACCAGACCCATCGCGCGGCCGGCCGGGGTCAGCCGCTGATCGGCATTATCCTCGCGCAGCTGCAGCCGGTATTCGGCGCGGCTGGTGAACATGCGGTAGGGCTCGTTGGTGCCATGGGTGATCAGGTCGTCCACCAGCACGCCCAGGTAGGCCTCGTCGCGGCGCGGGCACCAGCCGTCCAGCCCACGCACCTGGCGTGCGGCATTCAGGCCGGCCAGCAGGCCCTGTGCGGCGGCCTCCTCATAGCCGGTGGTGCCGTTGATCTGGCCGGCGAAGAACAGGCCGTTGACCAGTTTGGTTTCCAGCGAGGCCTTCAGTCCGCGCGGATCGAAGAAGTCGTATTCGATGGCGTAGCCGGGGCGGGTGATGTGCGCGTTCTGGAAGCCGCGGATGCTGCGCACCATCGCCAGCTGCACGTCGAACGGCAGCGACGTGGAGATGCCGTTGGGATAGATCTCCACGATGCCCAGGCCCTCCGGCTCGACGAAGATCTGGTGGCTGGCCTTTTCGGCAAAGCGCACCACCTTGTCCTCGATGGACGGGCAGTAGCGCGGGCCGATGCCTTCGATCTGCCCGCTGTACAGCGGCGAGCGGTGCAGGGCGTCGCGGATGATCTGGTGGGTCTGCTCGCTGGTATGGGTGATCCAGCAGCTGACCTGCGCCGGGTGCTCGTCCACCGAGCCGAGGAAGGACATCACCGGCCGCGGCGAATCGCCGGGCTGTTCGTCCATCACGCTGTAGTCCAGCGAGCGGCCATCGATGCGCGGCGGCGTGCCGGTCTTCAGGCGGTCGACCTGGAACGGGCGCTCGCGCAGGCGCGTGGCCAGCGTGGTGGCCGGCGGGTCGCCCATGCGGCCGGCGGCATACTGGGTGGGGCCCACATGGATGCGGCCGGCCAGGAAGGTGCCGGCGGTGAGCACCACCGCGTCCGCATCGAAGCGCAGACCGGTCTGGGTGATCACCCCGCGGACCTGGTCGCCGTCGATCACCAGGTCATCCACGGCTGCCTGGAACACGGTCAGGTTCGGCTGTGCCTCGACGAGGGCACGGATGGCCATGCGGTACAGGTTGCGGTCGGCCTGGCAGCGGGTGGCCCGCACCGCCGGCCCCTTGGACGCGTTGAGCGTGCGCCACTGGATGCCGGCGCGGTCGGCCGCATGGGCCATGGCGCCGCCGAGCGCATCGATTTCCTTGACCAGATGCCCCTTGCCGATGCCACCGATGGCCGGATTGCAGCTCATCGCGCCCACGGTTTCGATGTTGTGGGTCAGCAGCAGCGTACGCACGCCGGTACGTGCCGCGGCGAGCGCGGCTTCGGTGCCGGCGTGGCCGCCGCCGATGACGATGACGTCGTAACGATGGAAGGAATCGGTCATGGGGCAGGTCACTACGGAAACAGGCGCGGCCAGATGCCGGCGCCGGGGTGGTGATTTTAGCGCCAATCGGCGCGCTGACGGGTCTGCTGCGACCGCGACGGCCACGCGACCCTAAAGTTGGCACGCAATCTGCGGATAACCCTTTGGCACCCAGCGTGATCCGCGCGGCAACGCGTGATGGACCGGAATTGGAACAGGGGCCGGTCCCGATGCACGGTGGGGAAGCGTGGGGCCGGCAGTCGGGGGACTGCCGGCCCCGGTTCCATCGCGCAGCGTTGCCGGACACCAGGGGCCGGCAACGCCCCGCACAGGCAGCGCCGTAAACACCAAGGCCCCGCTTTCGCGGGGCCTTGGCTTTCAGGGGTGCCGACATCCGACAGGGCCGGAACAGGGGGGATCCAGAGGTTCCTGGCGGATATCGACGTAGATCATGTGGCGCTCAGGGTCACTTTCCGACCCAGCACGTCACTGCCGCGCTAGCTTGACCGTTCACCGGCCAAGGTTCAAGCGGTTTTCAGGGCTCGACCCTTCGTTCTGTGGCCTGGTTCATGTTCCGCCACGGCGAACCGTTGGATCGTGGTGGCTGCGGACGCGCCGGGGCAGCCGGACGCTGGGCAGCCGGCTGCGGCCGGTTCTGCGGCGGACGGTCCATCGGCCGCGGGCGCGGCGCGGTGTTGCCATCCATGTTGCGCCACGGCGACCCGCCGTTGTTGCGCGGCGGACGCGGACGGTCCGGCGGCGGGCGATGATCACCGCCCGGCGGGCGCACCACCGGCGGGCGATGCCCATGCGGCGGACGTGCCGGGTAATAGGGGCGGTACACCGGATAGCCATAGCCATAACCGCCGTAGTACCCGCCATAGCCGCCGTAGCCATACGGCGAGCCGTAGGGGGAGCCGTACGGATAGCGGTACTCCGTGCTCGGCGCACCGTGGTAGTAGCCGCCGCCGGAGCCGCCGCCCACATAGTCATACGTGGCACAGCCGGACAGGGCCAGCAACAGGCCTCCGGCGAGGAACAGACGAGTCTTCATGAGTGGGGCGCCCCCTGCGGTCTGGTCCCCAGCTTCCCGCCCGCGCATTGAATCAGCCCTTAATCCACCCGCTGCAGCATGAATGGCCGTCCACGCAACCGGCCCGCGCAGCCCGCAAGGCGCTGGCAGCGCGGGGGGCATACGTTAATCTTGGCCGATGAACGAGCTGTTTGTGCCCACCGCCGACGATGTCCTGTCCGCCGCCGCGCGCAGCGCCCCGCGGGCGCCGGTGCGGCCGGTGCCTCAGCCGTGGGGCGGCGCATGAGCCGGCGCCAGGGCGGTACTGGCCTGCTCGGCTGGCTGTGGCGGCTGCTGGTGCTGCTGCTGGCCTGGCTGCTGGGCGTGACCGCATGGATCTTCTGGGTGGGCGAGCGTGACCAGGCGGCCACGGCCGATGCGATCATCGTGCTGGGTGCGGCGGCCTACGACGCCAAGCCGTCACCGGTGTTCCAGGAACGCATCCGCCATGGCCTGGACCTGTACCGCGCCGGCTACGCGCCGCTGCTGATCTTCACCGGTGGCTACGGCGGCAGCGGCGCGCGGTTTTCCGAATCGCAGGTGGCGCGACGCTATGCCCTCAAACAGGGCATTCCGGACGAGGCGATCCTGATCGAAACCGCCTCGCGCAATACCGAGCAGAACCTGCTGGAGGCCAAGCGGCTGATGGACCAGCGCAATCTGCACCGGGTGATCATCGTCAGCGACCCGCTGCACATGGCCCGCGCGCTGCGCCTGAGCCGCGCGGTGGGCATCGAGGCGCTGGCCTCCTCCACCCCCAGCACGCGGTTCCGCAGCTTCCACACCAGCTGGCGCTTCCTCGTGCAGGAAATCTATTTCTTCCACCGCGATCTGTTCGTGCAGCTCACGCGCTGATCGGCTTTCCGCAGGAACCGCCATGTCCGACCGTACCGCCACGCAGGCCCTGATCGAACGCTATTACGCCGCCTTCAATGCCGGCGATTGGGACGCCATGCTGGCGTGCCTGTCCGAGGAGGTGGCGCACGACCTCAACCAGGGCGGGCGGGAAACCGGCAAGGCCGCCTTCGCGGCGTTCCTGCAGCGCATGCAGGCCAGTTACCGCGAGCAGCTGCACCACGTGCAGGTGTTCGCTGCCGACGATGGCTGCCGCGCCGCGGCCGAATACGAAGTCCACGGTGAGTACCACCACACCGATGCCGGTCTGCCCGAAGCGCGCGGACAGCGCTATGTGCTGCCCGGCGGCGCGTTCTTCAGCGTGGCAGACGGCCGCATCACCCGGGTCAGCAACTACTACAACCTGCAGGACTGGATCGACCAGGTCAGCCGCTGAGCGGGGGCCGCCGCCGCTCAGGGCGTGCGGCGGCGGATCGGAATGGCCGACACCGGCATCGCGGCGATGTCCTGGCCCTGTTCGCGGATGGGCGCACCCGGTTCGGGCGCCCACGCATGGGCGTAGATGACATCCCAACTGCTGGGCAGCTTGCCGTCGGCCCGGCGCAGCGGCTCGTACGCGGCGGCGGCGGCCTGGAAACGGCCACGGCCGGTCAGGGTGCGGCGGCGGTCCACCCGCGCATTCGTCGCCCCCATCGCCTGCAGTTCGCGCATCAGTGCCGGCAGGTCCTCGTAGGTGAGCGTGAACAGGTCGCGGTCCAGCACCGGGTCGCGGAAACCGGCCATCATCAGCGCATCACCCACCTGGGCGATGGGCGCGAAGCGGCACACGTGGGCCACGTGGTCATCGCGCGCGAACGCCTCATCCAGTTCCAGCAGCGTGTCCGGGCCGAAGCTGGAGCACACCAGCAGCCCGCCCGGCCTGAGCACGCGGCGGAACCCGGCCAGCACCGCCGGCAGGTCGTCCACCCACTGCAGGCACAGGTTGCTGAAGATCACATCCACGCTGTTGTCGGCCAGCGGCAGCGCAGCGGCGTCGGCGGCCACGCGGTGGAACGGCTTCCACCAGCCACTCTGGCGCCTGGCCTGCTGCAGCATCGGCAGGGCCACATCCAGTGCGATCACCTGCGCCTTGGGCCAGCGCTTTTTCATCAGCGCGGCGGCATGGCCGGTACCGGTGCCCACATCCAGCACCACCTGCGGCGTGCGTGCCTCCAGGTAGTCCAGCGATTCCATCAGGCGCTGCTGCACCTCGCGCTGAAGCGCGGCGGCGGCGTCGTAACCGGGGGCGGCACGCGCGAACGCACGGCGGACATGGCGGGGGTCGAAACGGGACATTGCAGGGCTCTCGTCAGAACGTACCCGGGTAGGCGCCGCCGTCGATCAGCAGGTTCTGCCCGGTGAGGTAGCCGGCCTGTGCGCTGCACAGGAAGGCGCAGGCGGCACCGAACTCGTCGGGGTGACCGAAGCGGCCGGCGGGAATGCTGTTTTTCCTGTGCTCGGCCATCGCCTCGGCGTCGCCATCGCGCTGGGCGGCGAGGAAGGCGAGCGTGCCGCGCAGGCGGTCGGTGTCGAACTGGCCCGGCAGCAGGTTGTTGATCGTGACGTTAGCCGCCACCGTGCGCCGCGCCAGCCCGGCCACGAAGCCGGTCAGCCCGGAGCGGGCCCCGTTGGACAGCGCCAGGATGTCGATGGGCGCCTTCACCGCCGAGGAGGTGATGTTGACGATGCGGCCGAAGCCGCGCTCGATCATGCCGTCCACGGTGGCCCGGATCAGTGCGATCGGTGCCAGCATGTTGGCATCCAGTGCGGCGATCCAGTCCTCGCGCTCGAAGCTGCGGAAATCGCCGGCCGGCGGCCCGCCGGCGTTGGTCACCAGGATATCCACCTGCGGGCACGCCGCCAGTGCGGCCTCGCGGCCCTGCACGGTGGTGACATCGGCCGCCACGGCGACGACCTGGCCGGCGCCGGGTACGGCCCGCAGCGCGTCAGCGGCCTGCTGCAGCGCAGCCTCGCCGCGGGCCACGATCACCACGTGGGCGCCCTCGGCGGCCAGCGCGCGCGCGCAGCCCAGTCCCAGCCCTTTGCTCGCCCCGCAGACCAGCGCCCAGCGCCCGGCAATGCCCAGATCCATGTATCAGCCCCGTGGTGGCAACGAAGCCATCATTGTCCGCCATCCGCCGGTGACAGTCCGGCAACGAACTGTTGCAGCGCTGCCGCCACCGCCTCGGCATGGCCCAGGAACGGCGCGTGCCCGCCGTGCGCGATCGTCAGCATCTGCGCGGCCGGCGCCAGCGCGGCCGCAGCCTGCATGGCCGCCGGCGGCACCAGCCGGTCGCGCTGGCCGGCCATCCACAGGCTGGGCCGGGCCAGCCCGGGCAGGCTGCCGCGCAGGTCGGTGCGGGTGAGCAGGTGCAGCGTCTGCTGCAGCGCCACGGGCGGCGGCGCACCGGCATCGATCAGCCGCTGCCGCAGCCCGCGCAGCGCCGTTGCCGGCGCGCCCTGGGGGTCGGTGCCCAGCATGTCCAGCGCCAGGAAGCGGTCCACCGTGGTGGCGAACGCCGTGGCCAGGTCGGTACCGAACTGTTCCAGCACCGTCTCCTCCATCCCGTGCGGCCACTCCGGCGCACGTACGAAGCGTGGGGTGGAGGCGATCATCGCCAGCCCGCGCACCTTGGGCAGCGTGGCCGCCGCATGCAGCGCGAACAGCCCGCCCAGTGACCAGCCGCACCACACCGCAGGCGGCGTGGCGGCAGCGATCGCGTTGACCACGAACGGCAGCCGCAGCGGGGTCGTGTCCCCGCGGCTGCCGCCATGGCCCGGCAGGTCCACCACATGCAGCGTGCAGTGCGCGGCCAGCTGCTGCACCAGCGGCTCGAACACCGCACCCTGCAGCGCCCAGCCATGGATCAGCACCAGGTCCGGCCCCTGGCCGACGACATCGATCCGCATGGCGTATCAGGCGCTCAGCGGCACGGCCACGGTGCGCGCGGTGCGATCGCGGGCGATCGCCAGCGCTTCCACCAGCGCCAGCACCTGCTCGGCACTGTGCAGCGCGGACAGGGTGATGCGCAGCTGCGGTGCGGCATCGGCGGGCGTGGCCGCCACCCACAGGCCGGCCTGCTGCACGTCCAACGCGATCGCCAGCGCCTGCTCCGCGCTGTCGCACGGCAGCGGCTGCAGCGGCATTTCGGCCGCCGACAGGGCCAGCCCATGGCGCCGCGCGCTGCCGCGGAACAGCGCGATCAGTTCAGTGAGTTTTTCGCGCCGCCAGTCCTCGCGGCGCGCCAGCCGCACCGCCTCCAGCGCGGTGGCAGCCTGCGCCGGCGGCAGGCTGGTGCCGTAACCGCCCACGCAGGCGGTGGTGATCGGCTCCAGCAGCGGGGCGGTTCCCACCAGCAGGGCACCGCTGCATCCCAGCGCGTCGCCCAGCCCGAGCACCTGCAGCGCAACCTCCGCCGTGCCCAGCCCGGCCGCGGCGACACTGCCGCGCCCCTGCTCACCCACCACGCCCACGCCGTGGGTGTCGTCCACCAGCAGCAGCGCATGCTGCAGCCGCGCCAGCAGGGCCAGCGAGCGCAGCGGCGCGGTGGCGCCATCCGCGCTGAAGACCGCTTCGGTCGCCAGCAGGGCAACGCCGTCCGGATGCGCGCGCAACTGGCGCATCGCGCCTTCGGTATCCAGGTGCGGGTAACGGCGCAGGCGTGCGCCGGCCAGCCGGGTGGCATCCGCCAGATCCCGGTGGTTGAGCGTGTCCTGCACGCACATATCGTCGTCGCCGCCCAGCAGCACCCGTTGTACCGCCAGGTGCGCCGCCGCGCGGCTTTCAAACAGCAGCGCGCGCGGATAGCCGAGCCAGTCGGCCACCTCCTGTTCCAGCGCCTCGTGCAGCACGTGGCGGCCGCCGGCGATGGCGCTTGCGCGGTCGCCCACGCCCTCACGGGCAGCGGCATCCTGCAACGCGTTGACCACGCTGAAGTGCTGCCCCAGCCCCAGGTGATCGGCGCTGGCGAAATCCACCCGTGCCCGGCCATCGACCTCCACCTGCACGCCATCGCGGCGGCCGATGCGCTGCTGCGGCAGGGCGCGCGGGGTCGCCGCCTGCAGGGCCTGGAGTCGAACGGACGGATCGGGACGGACCATGGCAGTGGGGGCGGCGACGGGGCCGCTAGGGTAGCGCGTTGACTGCAACGCTGCCCGCAGCACGGCCGGGTGCGGCACCGGCCCACCCCCAACAGGGGTGCTGGCTGACAGACCGCAGGCGGGCCTGGTACGGACACTGGCGGGCATGGAGCGCACCCATCTTCTGCAGACCCTGCACACGGCGCTGCGCCGTACCGCGCGCGGCCTGCTGCAGGAACTGCTGCCGGCCGTCTGCCTGCTCTGTGCCGAACCGGCTGCCGACCACGGCCTGTGCCCGGCGTGCTGCCTCGCGTTCCCGTGGCAGGGCCCGGCCTGCACGCGCTGTGCGTTGCCGCTGCAGGATGAAACCGCCGGCCTGTGCGGAACATGCCGTGTGTCGCCGCCGCTGCTGGACCGCTGCTGGGCCAGCATGGTCTACGCCGGGCCGGCGGCCACCCTGCTGCGGCGCTACAAGTTCCACCAGGACCTGGCGGCCGGGCGCAGCCTGGCGCGGCTGATGCAGATTGCCGCACCGCCCTGGCCGGTGCCGTGGGCGGTGGCGGTGCCCCTGCATTCCTCGCGGCTGCGCCGCCGCGGCTATGACCAGGCCGACCAGTTGCTGCGCGAACTGCGGTTGCCGCGCTGGGACGGCTTGCGCCGCGTACGCGCCACGCCGCCGCAGTCCGAACGCGGCGCGCAGGCGCGCCAGCACAACCTGGAGGGTGCCTTCGCGCTGACGGCGATGCCGCCGGCCACCGTGGTGCTGGTGGACGATGTGATGACCACCGGCAGCACGCTGCACGCGTGCGCGGCGGTGCTCCGGCAGGGCGGTTGCCGGCAGGTGCAGGCGTGGGTGTGCGCGCGGGTGCCCTGACGCGGGCGGTGAACGCCGTGTTCGCCGGCGCTGGGTATAGTCGTTGCCCCAGGCCGCGCTGGCGGCCCCATCGTGTTGGCAGGAGGTCACGGTTGATGAAACGGATGCTGTTGATGCTGGCAGCCGCTACGCTGGTGGGCTGCAGCGGTGCATCGGCGCCGCCCCCCGCGCACACCCCCACACCACCGCACCCCAGCGTGCGCGTGGACCTGCGCGTGGTGGACCCGGATGGGCCGGTGGTGGTGCAGTGGAAAGGCGAGCGCCTTGCGCTGCGCGCGCCTGCGCTGGCCACACGGGCCGATATCGTGGATGTGAGCGTGGACCCGGGCGCGGGTTATCCGGGCATCAACTTCACCTTCAGCCCGGCGGCCGGCGAGCGCCTGGGCCGGGCCACACCCGACCTGCTGATGAAGAAGGTGGCGCTGACCGTCAATGACCAGGTACTCACCGTTGCCACGGTGAGTGGTCCGTTCGCCGATGCGCTGCAGGTGCGTGGCATGGACGCGAGCGAAGCGCAGGTGCGCGCGGTGGCGCGCTACATCACCGAAGGCGGCCCGCCGGCGGCGCTGCCGTAACGCGGGGGGCGGACGAGACATGCATAAAAGGCCGACCCCGTTGCAGGCAACGGCATGATCGGCCTTTCTGAAAGGGGTGACACTGAGCGTTGTTGGCGCGCCCGGAGGGATTCGAACCCCCGACCAATGGCTTCGGAAGCCACTACTCTATCCGGCTGAGCTACGGGCGCGTGGTGCAACCGCCGCGTCGTCGGCGAGGCCGGGACGGGCACCGCAGGCTGCTCGAAGCGATGCGGGACCGGCATTCTATCCGGATTCGCGCAACAAATCTCCCCCTCCGTGCAGCGCGTGCCGCGGGCGGCTGCGACAGGGGAGTATCCTTGGCACATGTCCCATGTCCACCTTGATCCCTCCACGCCGCCCCCGGCGGCTGTTCCGCGCTGGCGCCACTACTGGACCCTGATGCGCGCCGACCGCCCGATCGGCACCCTGCTGCTGTTGTGGCCGACCTGGTGGGCCCTGTGGCTGGCCGCCGACGGCCTGCCGCCGCTGTGGACGCTGTTCGTGTTCACGGCCGGCGTATGGCTGACCCGGTCGGCCGGTTGCGTCATCAACGACTACGCCGACCGTTGGCTGGACCCGCATGTGAAGCGCACCAAGGACCGTCCACTGGCCAGTGGTGCGCTCAGCGGCCGTGCCGCGTTGGCACTGTTCGCCGGCCTGATGGTGCTGGCCTTCGCGCTGGTGCTGACGATGAACCGGCTGACGGTGGCGCTCAGCGTCGTCGGCGTATTCCTGGCGGCCAGCTATCCCTATCTGAAGCGCTACACGCACCTGCCGCAGGTCTATCTGGGTATGGCGTTCGGCTGGGGCATTCCGATGGCCTTCGCGGCCGTGCAAGGCCATGTGCCGGCACTGGCCTGGCTGCTGTATGTGGGCAACATCCTGTGGTCCACCGCCTATGACACCTGGTACGCCATGGTGGACCGCGACGACGACCTGAAGATGGGTTCGCGTTCCACCGCCATCCTGTTCGGCGAACTGGACCTGGTGATCCAGGGGATCCTGTACACGCTGTTCCTGGGCACCATGGCCCTGGTCGGCGTGCGGGCGGGGCTGGGCGTGGTGTATGCCGGCGCGGTGGCGCTGGCGGCGCTGCTGGTGGTCTACGAGTTCTGGCTGGCACGCCACCGGGAGCGCGACCCGTGCTTCAAGGCGTTCCTGCACAACAACTGGGTGGGCGCGGTGCTGTTTGCCGGCATCGCGCTGGCGTTGGCACTGCGCTGAAAACGATGCGATTTCGCGCGATGTGGTGCGCCGGTGGCAGATGAATGGCCCCGGTGCGGTGCCGGCATGAGCAGATGCACAACGCGAATGAAGCATTTATCCGGCCACAGGCCTTGTGCCGCAACGTTTTGATCGGGACGTAGCGACGCGTTGACGCCAGGCTCGGTTGGTTCGCACACGCGCTTAACCCCGCGCCGCGCAACGATGATCCCGTCCACCGCATTCCGCGCGTGGCTTTGGAGAATCGGACATGGCACAGCAGAACCAGACCCAGAACCCGAACCAGAAGCAGCAGGGCCAGCAGAACCAGCAGGACCAGCAGAACGAGCGCGGCCGTGACCAGCAGCAGCAACAGCAGCAGGAACAGCAGCAGCGCAACCAGAACCCGCAGCAGGGCAGCCACGACGAAGAAGAGTGAGTGGCGCAGCGCCTGAGCACTGACAGGGCTCCGCTTCGGCGGAGCCTTGTCGTTATGGGGTGGGGGTCAGCTGCTGCGTACGCTCCACCCCTGCTGTGCGTCGTGCAGGCTGCCGCTGCCACCGGTGTCCCGTACGGTCAGTTCAACACCCGACGCGGCGGGCAGCTGGGTCTGCTCGGGAAACCACCGGCGATCAGCGCACACGACGATCAGCAACCCTTCGTCGTCACCCAGCGCCGCGAACGTGGTGCCCGCCGGCGACAGCGGCTGCAGGCCCAGTTGCGTTTCCGCCTGCGACTGCAGCCGGGCGACATCCCCTGTGGGTAGGCCCACTTCACTCACGCAGGTGAGCTCGCGCCCATCAAAGGCCCCTTCGGCGCTGCTGGACGGCAGGCGCGCGCGCGCGATCAGTTCCAGCACCATGCCCTCCGGACCGGCGAAATACACCGACTGCGAGCGCCAGTGGTCGGGCAGTGCGAAGCAGTCTTCGCCATGGTCGTCGCGCTGCAGCGGAACCCGCTCACGCAGCCAGTGC
>Ga0207790_1000034_pt1 | contig 51894 bp, 35 predicted proteins | sample HigsolmetaGSP14D_FD_184842 | JGI IMG/M metagenome (GOLD analysis project Ga0207790, IMG submission 184842) | High solid enriched microbial communities from the Joint BioEnergy Institute, USA - SP1-4-D (SPAdes) | ecosystem: Engineered > Bioreactor > SSF (Solid state fermentation) > Aerobic >...
CTGGACATCCTCAACATCAACGGCATCGAGATCCAGTCGCGCGCCTACATCGGCCGCTTCAACTTCAAGGGCCAGGACCAGCAGAAGATGGTCGGTTCGCTGTCCGGTGGTGAGCGTGGCCGCCTGCACATGGCCAAGACCCTGCTGCAGGGTGGCAACGTGCTGCTGCTCGACGAACCGTCCAACGATCTGGACATCGAAACCCTGCGTGCGCTGGAAGATGCGCTGCTGGAGTTCCCGGGCAACACCTTCGTGATCTCCCATGACCGCTGGTTCCTGGATCGCATCGCGACCCACATCCTGGCGTTCGAGGGCGATTCGCACGTGGAGTTCTTCCAGGGCAACTACCGCGAGTACGAGGAAGACAAGCGCCGCCGCATGGGCGACGACGCTGCGCCCAAGCGCCTGCGCTTCAAGGCGCTGAAGTAAGCACCGGGCGCGTTCCAGGTGGCCGCCGCTGGCGGCCGCCTGGCACCGCTCAGCCCTGCGTTTTCCAGCGCTGCACCAGCAGCGCGCGTACCGCAGCACGGCCGCCATCGCCCAGCATGCGCTGGCGGAACAGCAGGCACCCGGCGACCTCGGGCAGCGCCTCGTTGAGCTCCAGCTGCCGGGCGAATTCCGGCACGCCCTCCTCCACCGCCCAATCGGGCTCGGCCGGCAGCGCCATGCCCACCTTGTGCAGCGCCATGCCCGCATACAGGGCCACGCCCGTGCCGCGCACGGTGTCCGCCCACCAGCGCAGTACCACGTCATAGCGGGCCGCCGGCAGGGCGAACGGCCAGTAGATCTGCGGCACGATGTAGTCGACCAGTCCCTGCTGGACCCACTGCCGTGTGTCGGCATGGGCGACATCGTAGTTCGGTGCACCCGCCCGGGTATCCGATCCCCGTGGGTCATCGCGCAGGTTGCGCCACACCCCGGCCGGGCTGACGCCGAATGCCATCTGCGGGCGCACCGCCTTGACGGCCCTGTGCACGGACTCGACCAGGCGCCGCGTATTCGCACGGCGCCAGTCCGCCTTGTCCGCGAAGCCACTGCCATGGCGCGCGTAGGTTGCCGCGTCGTCGAGCGGATCCTCCACCGTGTCCGTGTAGAAGTAGTCGTCGAACTGCAGCCCGTCCAGGTCATAGCCGGCGGCCAGTTCGGCCGCGATCGCGGCAATCCACCCGCTGACGCCGGGCTCGCCCGGATCCAGCACATAGCGGCCGCCCGCGCGGCGTATCCACTGCGGATGGCTGACGAACACACTCGGCGGGCTTCCCGGCGGCACCTGTGACAGCTGCTCGCGCACAGCCCCGGTCACCGCGGTGGAGACGCGGTAGGGATTCAGCCAGGCGTGCACGTGCAGGCCGGCGGCGTGCGCCAGATCCAGCAGCGTGCGCAACGGGTCATAGCCCGGGTCGGCCCCGTGCCGCCCGGTCAGCACCGGTGACCACGGCAGCAGGGTGGACCGGTACAGCGCATCTGCACACGGCTTCACCTGCAGCACCAGCGTGTTGAGGCCCACCGCCACCGCATCGGCCACGATCTGCTGCAGCGCACGGGTCTGCTGCTCGATGCGCTGCCCGGCATCGACCAGCCCGGCCGAAGCCGCACTGGGCCAATCCAGGTTGAACACACTGGCAATCCACACGCCGCGCAGGGGCGCCGGCGGCGCGGTCGTTGCCGGCACGGGCGGGTCCGCCTTCCTGTCCATGTTCTTCACCTGCAGCGCCACGGTTGCCTGCCACGCTGCCAGCGCACGGGCGTGGTGTCGGCCGGCATCCACGTCAGAGGGGCCGGCACGGCCTGGAATCGCCACCGGCCGACGCGGTCACCGCCCGGCCAGCGGCGCGGAGCGACCCGGTAGAATGCCCGACCCGGTCCGCCCCACCTGCGGCAGCGCTGAATGCGTCACCCCCACCCCCTGCCTGGATCCACGCCCCATGTCCGCTCTTGAACGCCTGTTCCAGCTGCAGCAGCACGGCACCACCGTGCGCACCGAGCTGCTGGCTGGAGTCACCACCTTCCTGACGATGTCCTACATCGTCTTCGTCAACCCGGAAATCCTCGGGACCACCGGCATGGATGCCGGCGCCGTGTTCGTGGCCACCTGCCTGGCGGCCGCACTGGGATCGCTGGTGATGGCACTGGCAGCGAACTTCCCGGTGGGCATGGCGCCGGGCATGGGCCTGAACGCGTTCTTCGCCTTCACCGTGGTCGGCGCGGCCGGCCTGCCCTGGCAGCAGGCGCTGGCGGCGGTGTTCATTTCCGGACTGGTGTTCCTGGTGCTGTCGCTGACGGGGGTCCGGGCCTGGCTGGTGTCGGGGATTCCCGCGTCGCTGCGCTCGGCGATCGTGGCCGGCATCGGCCTGTTCCTGGCCATCATCGCGCTGCAGAAATCCGGGGTGATCATCGGCAACGAGGACACGCTGGTGGCGCTGGGCCCGCTGAACACCGCGCCGCCGCTGCTGGCACTGGCCGGCTTCCTGCTGATCGCCGTGCTGGAAGCACGCCGCGTGCGCGGCGCGATCCTGATCGGCATCCTGGCGGTCACCGGGGCCGGCTGGGCGCTGGGTGACCTGCAGTACCAGGGGCTGGTGTCGCTGCCACCGAGTCTGGCGCCCACGTTCCTGCAGCTGGACCTGCCCGGGCTGCTGCACCACGACGGCGGCGCGCCGCTGGCGGTGCTGCTGCAGGTGGTGCTGGTGTTCGTGCTGGTGGAGGTCTTCGATGCCACCGGCACCCTGTACGGCGTGGTCGGCCGCGCCGGGCTGCTGAAGGTGCCCGGCGCGCAGAAGCGCTTCGGCCGCGCCCTGCTGGCCGACAGCACGGCCATTGTCGCCGGCTCGCTGCTGGGCACCAGCAGCACCACCGCGTTCGCCGAAAGCGCCTCGGGCGTGCAGGTCGGTGGCCGTACCGGGCTGACCGCCCTGGTGGTGGCGGCGCTGTTCCTGGCCGCGCTGCTGTTCTCGCCGTTGGCGGCGATGGTGCCCGGCTATGCCACCGCCCCGGCGCTGCTGTTCGTGGCCGGCCTGATGCTGCGCGAGCTGGTCGAGGTGGACTGGAGCGACCTGACCGAATCGGTCCCGGCCGCGCTGTGTGCGCTGGCGATGCCGTTCACCTACTCCATCGCCAACGGCCTGGCCTTCGGCTTCATCGCCTACGCGGTGCTCAAGGCCGGTACCGGGCGCTGGCGCGAGGTCCACCCGGCGGTCTGGCTGGTGGCGGTGCTGTTCGCCCTGCGCTACGCGCTGGAGTAAGGGCCACACGCGCCGGTTCACCCGCCCGCCACGAGGCTCTGGGATGATGCGGGCATGACCGCGCCGCTGCCGCCCGATCCATCCTCGCCGTTGCGCCGCCGGCTGCTGCGCGCGGCGCTGCTGGCACCGGCGGCCGGCGCGCTGGCGATGCTGCCCGGCTGTTCGCCGCCGCCGCAGATCGACGGCACGTTCCTGCAACCCTGGCGCAGCCACCTGGCGTGGACCGCGCAGGACTGGCAGCGCTCGCTGCAGCTGGCCCAGCCGCTGGGCTGCCGTGAACTGGTGCTGCAGTGGTGCGGCGTACGCGGTGGCGAGGGCGGTGACTGGGAACTGTCAGCGGGCAGCCTGCGCGACCTGTTCGCCGCTGCCGCCGAGGCCGGGGTGCGGGTGCGGGTGGGGCTGCCGTTCGAACAGCGCTGGTGGCGTGCCCTGGCGGCCGATGCGGACGCCCAGCAGGCGTTCTTCGCCGACAGCCTGGAGCACGCGCGGCAGTGGCTGGGCCAGGCCCCCTGGGCCACCGATCCGGCCTTCGCCGGCTGGTATCTCCCCTACGAACTGGAGCAGTACCACTGGGCCGACCCGGACCGCCAGCAGGCGCTGGCGCGCTGGCTGCGGGGCCTGCAGCAGGCCTGCGCGGCGCGCGGCGGGGACTGCGCCGCCTCGACCTACTTCAGCCGGCTGCAGACCCGCGGCGACCTGGCCACGCTGTGGGACACGGTACTGGCCCAGGTGCCGCTGCGGCCGATGGTGCAGGACGGCGTGGGCGTGGCCGGTGCCGGCAACCCGGTCCAGCTGGAGCCGCTGCTGGCGCTGCTGCGCCAGCGCGGCATCGCCTTCGATGCGATCGTGGAACTGTTCCGCGAACTACCCGGCAGCCCGGCCGATGGCAGCGGGTTCGTCGGCGCCACCGCCAGTGCCGCGCGCATCGAACAGCAGCTGCGCTGGGCCACCGCCAGCGGTGCGGCACAGCGGTATGTGTACGCGCTGGAGCCCTGGCTGTCGCAGGACACGCCGGAAGCGCGTGCACTGCGCCGGCAGTGGGGCCTGTAGCGCCCTTACAGCGCGCGGCCGATGATCTCGCGCAGGATCTCGCTGCTGCCGCCGAAGATGCGCAGCGCACGGGCATCGGCCCAGGCACGGCCGATGCCCTGTTCGCTGCTGTAGCCGTAGCCCCCATGCAGCTGCAGCAGGTCGTCCAGCACCTGGCCCTGCAGTTCGGTGGCGTTGAGCTTGGCCATCGCCGCACGGGCCGCCTCCAGCCGGCCCTGCAGCTGCGCTTCCAGGCACTGGTCCAGGAAGCTGCGCAGCATGGCCAGCCGTGCGGACGCGGTGGCCAGCACGAACCGGGTGTTCTGGTGGTCGATCAGCGCGCGGCCGAACACCTTGCGCTGGCGCAGGTACACCACGCTCGCCGCCAGCATGCCTTCGGCCGAGGCCGCCGCGCGCAGGGCGATGGCCAGGCGCTCGGCGGCCAGCTGTTCGCCCAGGTACTCGAAGCCGCGCTGTGGCTCGCCCAGCAGGTGCGTCGCCGGCACCCAGGCGTCGTCGAAAAACAGCTCCGCGGTGTCCTGCGCATGCTGGCCGATCTTGGCCATCGGCGGGCCCCGGCTGACTCCCGGCTGATCCAGCGCCACGCAGAACAGGGTCAGTCCGCGCGCGCCCAGCTCCGGTGCCACCGTGGCCACCACCACGGCCACATCGGCATTCGTGCCGTTGGTGATCCAGGTCTTCTGCCCGGACAGCCGCCACCCGCCGTCAGCCGCCACCGCGCGGGTGCGGAGCGCTTTGAGATCGCTGCCCGCGCCCGGCTCGGTCATCGCGATGGCACCGATGCTGTCGCCGCGGGCCATGGCCGGCAGCCACGCCTCACGCACGGCGTCACTGCCGTACTGCATCAGATACGGCGCCACCATGTCCGAGTGGATGGAAAAGCCGATGCCGAGGAAGTTGGCACGCGCCAGTTCCTCTATCACGCAGGCGGCGTGCCCGTAGTCGCCACCGGCCCCGTAGGGCTCTGGCAGCTGGCAGTTGAGCAGGCCGGCCTGCCCGGCGGCCTGCCACAGCGCGCGCGGGGTGATGCCCGCCTGCTCCCACTGGGCATAGTGGGGGGCGATGTGCGCCTGGATGAACCGGCACACCTGCTCGCGGAACAGCGCATGGTCCGCGCCGAACACCGCACGCGCGGCCATCGCCTAGCGCCCCACCGGGTCGGTGCCGCTGCGCTGCCCCTGCAGCACCGGTGCGGCCGCCGTACCGGTCAGGAACAGGCTGTAGTGGTCACCCGGCTGCAGCGCGGGCAGCGTGAAGGTGGCCGTGCTGCGGCTGCCACAGCGGGCCACCAGCGGGGCGCTGACCGGGTTGATGGCGCGGGCCGCGCTGGTGCCCGCAGCCACTGCGTTGAACACCGCCGCGCCGTTGCCGGCCAGGGCCAGCACTGCGGGGGCGCAGCCGGCCGCCAGGTTGTAGAAGCGGATCTCGGCCTTGAGGGCGTCGCTGCTGCCGCCGCCATCGGCCAGCGCGGCCAGCGGCCGTGTGGGCGCGGCGGCATCGAGCACCAGCGTGGTGAAACTGCCGGCGGCCACCGCCGGCTGCCGGCGTGCGCTGCCTGCCACCTGCACCGCGTACGGGGCGCCGCCGGGCACGATGGCATAGCGGGTAGCGCGCGTGGCCGGGCCGACCGGTTGCGCGGCGCCGCCGGCCACGGCCACGGTCACGGTCTTCGCACCGGGGTTGAGCACCCGCACGAAGGCCGAGCCGGCCGGCGGACGCGGCGCATACAGCTGTGCCAGGCGGCCTTCGGCGGGGGCCGGTGGCGTGGCCCCTGCAGCGGGGCAGAACAGCGTGGCCGCCAGGACGGCGGCAGGCAGGATCTTCATGCGCGGGTCTCCGTGTTGCGCAGGGTGCGGGCCAGGGTCTGGTAACGCTGTTCGAGCTGCCGGCGGTCCACCTTGTTGCTCACCGTGGTGGGCAGGGCATCCACCGCGAACAGTTCCGAGGGGACCATGTACGGCGGCATCCACTGTTCCAGCTGCTGTTTCCAGTCCGCGAGCGTGGCCGGCGGTCGCTGCAGCGGCTGCGGCTGCGCCGGCCGGGTTTCGATGAAGCCGACCATGCGCACCAGGCTGCCGTCGGGCCGCGTGATCACCACCGCCGCGCCGGCCACCACGCCGGGCAGGCGGGCCAGCCCGACATCGACCTCGGCCAGTTCGATGCGGTAGCCGTTGAGCTTGATCTGGTCATCGCGGCGGCCGCGGAAGTACACCCTGCCCTGCGCGTCGAGCTCGCCGAGGTCGCCGCTGCGGTAGGCGCGCTTGCCACCGTGGGTGAACAGCACCCCGGCATCCAGGTCGGGGCGGTCCAGGTAGCCGCGCATCACATGGTCGCCGGCCATGCAGATCTCGCCGTCCTGCAGGAACACCTCGGCATAGGGCTTGGCCACGCCGATCGGAAACGGGTTGGGGGCGGCGGCACGCAGCGCCGGATCGATCTCCACCCAGGTGGTGCTGCAGGTCGCCTCGGTAGGGCCGTACGAGTTGATGATGCGCGCGTGCGGAAAGCGTGCCCACAGCTCCTCGGCCACCCGCGGGGTCAGCGATTCGGCACCGAACACGAACACGCGCAGCGCGGGCAGTCCGGCGGCATTGAAGCGCGGCGCCAGCAGCTGCTGGCGCACGAAGGACGGGGTGGAGGCCCACACCTGGACGCCCTGCGACTGCAGATGGTCGATGAACCGTCCGCTGTCGGCGATGATCCCGCGCGGGCACAACACGCAGCAGCCGCCCAGCCCCAGCGCACCGCAGAGGTCGAAGAGCGAGAAATCGAAGCTGAAGAGCATCTGGTTCATGAATGCCGGCGCCGGCCCCAGCGCCAGGCAGTCGCGGATCCAGCCGGCGAACAGCGCCACGCTGTCGCGGCCGATCTGCACCCCCTTCGGCTCACCGGTGCTGCCGGAGGTGAACATGATGTACGCCAGGTCCGGCACCGCCAGCGGCCGCGGTTGCGCCGCGCCGGGCAGGAACCGGTCCGCCGCGGCGTCGTACACCGCCGCCGCATGCACGCGTGCGGTGATGTGCTGCAGGCGCGCGGTTGGGTTGATGCTGTCCACCGGCACATAGGTCACGCCCAGGCACAGGCAGCCCAGCAGGGCCACCACGAAGGCGGCCTGCTTGTGCCCGGAGATCACCAGCGCATCGCCGCGACGCACCCCGTGCCGCTGCGCGCGTTCGCACCAGCGTGCCGTGGCCTGCTCCAGTTCGGCCCAGTCCAGCCGGGTTTCGGCGGCGTGCACCGCAGGGGCCTGCGCGGCCACGTCCTGTTCCACAAACCGGCACTGCTCGAAATCGAATCGCATGGCGCGGCCTCCGCGGCAGGGAAACGGTCAGGACCGGGTATGCGCGGCCACGTAGTCGGCCAGCACTTCGACCGAGTCCACCAGGGTGTCGATCTCGTCCACCGGCAGGGTCACCCCGAGGCGGTCCTTGACCTCCACCATCAACTGCACCTTGGACATCGAATCGAACAGCGGCTCCATGTACTCGTCCGCCTGTACGCGGGTACCGATGACGGCTTCGACGATATCGATCAACTGCGCCTGCAGCGTAGGCATGTCCATGTGGGGCTCCTGAGGTCAGAACTGGAAGTAGAGGAAACGGCTTTCCCTGTGCAGGTTCAGCAGGCACAACGCCAGCAGGACCAGCATCGGCAGCAGCCACGGCAGGCCCGGCTGCCAGCGCATCCACGGCCGCGGTGCCGGGTCGGGCCTGGCCAGCGCCGGTGAGTACACCCCCATGATCTGGTGGGCGTTCGGTGCCAGCCAGACGATGCCCAGCAGCACGGCGATCTGGACCGCCTGCAGGTGGTGGCCCACCAGCACGCGCCACGCATCGGCCAGGTCCATCGCGGGCAGGTGGCCCAGCGCATCCACCGGTTCCCAGCCGCGCAGCCCCGCCATGCCCTGGACCAGCTGCCAGGCGTCGGCCACGCCGTGGGCGCGGAAGAACGCCTGCGCCACCAGCACCGCGCTGAAGGTCAGCAGCAGGTAGCCGCCCTGCTGCAGCGGCCCGACGCGGCGCAGCGCGGCCGGTCTGCGACCCTGCACGAAGACCCGCCAGGCGTGGTTGATCGACAGGAAGCCGGCATGCAGCAGGCCGAACACCAGGAACTGCAGGCCGGCGCCGTGCCAGATGCCGGCCAGGCTCATCGCGAACACGGTCGGCAGCACGATCATCGACAGGAACCCGCCGGCCGACTGCACCGCGCCCGGCCCGCTCGGCCGGCCGTGGCGGCTGCGCCACCGGGTCACCGCCATCGCCACCGGGTAGTACAGGTAGGCGGTGATGTAGCGGGTCAGGGTCATGTGCCAGCGCGCCCAGAAATCGATGATGCTGGTGGCCTTGTACGGGGAATTGAAGTTGAGCGGGAAGCGGATGCCGAACATCCGCGCCAGCCCGAGCGCCATGTCCGAATAGCCGGAGAAATCGAAATACAGCTGCAGCGCGTAGCTCAGTGCGGTGGCCCACGCCCCCCAGAACCGCAACGCGCCGGTATCGGCGAAGCCGGCGTCGGCGTAGGGCGCGATGCTGTCGGCCAGCAGCACTTTCTTGGCCAGGCCGATGACGAACAGCATGCCGCCCACCGACAGGTTCTCGGCCCGGAACCGGTAGCTGTCGGCCGTACTGAACTGCGGCATCATTTCCTTGTGGTGCAGGATCGGCCCGGCGATCAGATGCGGGAAGAACGTCACGAAGAGCACATAGCTCAACGGGCTGCGGTCCTCGACCACACCGGCACGGCAATCGAGCAGGTAGCCGATCTGGGTGAAGGTGAAGAAGGAAATGCCCAGCGGCAGGATCAGCGCATCCATCGGCCCCCCGGCCAGGCCGAGCGTATGGAAGAACGTCACCATCGCCGCGAAGTACTTGTAGTGCACCAGCAGCAGCAGGTTCGCCGCCACCCCCAGCGCCGTGGCCAGCGTCTGCAGACGGGGCCGCCGCGCCAGCGCCAGGATGCCCAGGCTGACCAGGTAGTTGAAGGTGATCGACCCCGCCAGCAGCACCACGAACTGCGGGTTCCACCAGCCGTAGAACACGAACGAGGCCACGCACAGCCACAGCGCGGCCAGGCGGGTGCGCCAGGCGCCCAGCAGGTAGTGCACCAGCAGCGCGATGGGCAGGAAGATCAGCAGGAACAGGAAGGAGTTGAAGAGCATGGTCGGCGGCGCTCAGTCGATCGCAGCCAGTGCCTGCTGCTCGCCTTCGGTCAGCGGCAGCGACAGGGCCATTTCGGAGAATTCCCAGACCACCAGGCGCAGGCTGGAGGGCCACTGCGACCGCTGCGGCCATGCCGCCAGCAGGGCACCGGCGAACTGTCCGCCGTCCATGCTCTGGTTCCAGACTTCGCGGCCCAGGCCCGCGCCCAGGCGCTCGGCGAACAGGCTGCGGCGGCCGTTGGAGCTGCCCAGCAGCAGCACCTCCACCGGCGGGGTGTCATCCAGCAGGCCGCCGCTGCGCAGCGGCACGATCTGCTGGGATGGCTCGCGGTCCAGCGCCGGCCGCCACGCCGGCGGGGCATGTTCCAGCCCCGCCAGCACGATCAGATCGCCCATGCGCGGCTGCGCCGCCCCCGGCGGCTCCACGGCGAACGCCTGCGCACCACGGCCACCGAGCATCGGCAGCGCGCGGACGGCCACCGCGTCGGCGGCGCGCTGCGCACCCCGCCCGTTCATATGCACGTCGGTGCGGAAGAACATCGGCTGCGGCCGGTTCTGCAGCACCGGCACCAGGTCCACCGAGGCCACGCCGGCGGCGGCCACGGCCTGCTGCCACTGCCCATGACGGGCGCGCGCGGCGCGCGATGTGCGCAGGCCACAGGTGTGCGCCTGCTCGATACGCGATTTGTCCGGCACCACCACCACCAGCAGCTGCACCCCCTGTGCCTGCAGTTGCGCCGCCCAGTGCCGCATCAGCCGCACACGCGCGTGCACCACCGCCGCGCCGGCGCCGGGCGGCGGGCGCAGCCCATCGCGGTAGAACAGCCACTGCGGGCAGCCCAGCGCAACCTGCCCGCCCAGATCGCCCAGCAGCCGGTAGCGCACCGCTGCCATGGCCGTGTCCGCCTGGGCCTGGACCGGCAGGCGCAGCGCCTGGTTGATCGCCTGCCCTGCCCGGCCGTCGGCCCAGCGCGCGGGCTGCAGCGACTGCGCCGGCAGCTGTGCGTGCAGCAGCATCGCTCCCCCACTGAGCAGGCCCAGCGCCAGCAGCCCACCGACCAGCCAGGCGCCGGGCCGATGCGCGCGCGGCGGGGCGGCGGGCGGCAGGACGGGGCGGCCACCGGGACGTGCGGTCATCGGCTCACGGCCCCAGGGCAGCGTTCAGGCGCGCCTGCCACTGCGCGGCGGTCATGATCGACGCGTTGTCCCACTGCCCACGCGCCTCCGGGCCGAACCCGTACACCGGTTCGAACATCTGCCACACCAGCACCTGCGGCGGGTTGCTGCGGAACTCCGCCGATTCCAGATACTCCAGCAGCACCACCCAGGGACCGACATTGCCGGCCTTCCAGTTGACCGTCACCGGACGGTCCAGCGCATTGGACAGCTTCTGCGGAAAACCGAAGTACGCCTGCACCATGCTGTGTCCGGTGACATGCACCGGTGCCGGCCCCTCGTCCAGCAGTGACTGGGTCTGCGCCGCGCGGCGCACCACGAAGGTCTCGCGGCCGATCGCGCTGCGCTGGTCCGGCGGCAGGAACAGTTCGGCCAGGTCACCGTAGCGGCGCTCCTTCACCTCGCTGCCCAGCGGCATGCCACTGCCCGGCGTGCCGGCCAGCTGTGGCACCTCGGCCTTGATCTTCGCCGCCAGCGCCACGGCGGTGGCATCGGCGGCCGGCTGGGTCCAGTGCTGGTCGCTGCGATAGAACACCTCCACGCCCCCGGCCTGCACCGTGGCCAGCACCTTGCGCGCATCCAGCGCCTGCACGCCGGCGGCCGCCAACGAGGCCAGCAGCGTGTCATAGCGCTGTTTCACGCTCGCACTGACCTGCCGGCCAGCCGGCAGGCGGTCTTCGTAGAAGGTCACCTTGTCCGGCAGCACCAGCACCTCCAGCCGCACGCCGCGCGCGGCCAGGCGCCGCGACGCCTCGGCGATCAGCTGCGTGGAGGCCTGCACCGCGGCCGGATCGACCGTGCTCAGGCTGCCCCACGCCGGGAACAGCCAGCCGTCCTTGCCGACGATGACGATCGCCGACTCCTCGGCGGCCTGCGCAGCTGCCGGGGCAGGCGCGGGGGGGGCCGGCTGCGCGGCTGCCGTGCCGCCCACGGCGACCAGCAGTACCGCCATCAGGATGCGGGAGCGCACAGCGTTCAGATGCATGGGTCCGTCCTCGTCCAGGTCAGTAGTACAGCGTTGCGGTGGCGAACAGGCCCTTGGCGCGCTGGCTGTCGCCGCCGCCAAGCGCGAAGCGGTACTGCACGCCCAGGTCCACGTACGAGCGCGCCGCGTTGTAACGGTCCTCGCGCCACCAGTAGCGCACGTTCACCCCGGGACCGGCGCCGAGCGACCAGCTGCGGTTGCTGTCGGACAGATCGAACGACAGCCCGTCCAGCCCCGGGTAGTCCACGCCGCGCACCTTCGAACGCTGGTCGAACCAGTCCGCGGCCACCAGCACATACGGGTTCACTGTCCAACGCGTCTGCACCGCACCGAAGCGGTAGGTCCGCCCCAGCCGCAGTTCCGCGGCGGCGAACAGCTGGGTGCGCTGCAGGCGGCCTTCGGAGGTGAGCAGGCTTTGGCTGGGCGCGCCGCTGGCGTCCAGGGCATCCACGCTGAAGCGCGCGCGATTGTCGTCCCAGCTCACCCCGGCCTGCGCGTACCCGGTCACGGTCCACCACTGCCGGGCGTCCGGACGCACCCCGGTGCCATGGTAGAAGCCATAGGTGAGGTAGCTCATCCAGCCGCCGGCACTGTCGTCCAGACGATAGCGGGCGAGCAGATTCAGCGGCGCCGAGGCCTGCTGGATGCGGCACTGCACGGCCGGCGAATCCGGGTAGAGGCCGCCGTTGCGGGTGGCGGTACCGAGGAACTGCCTTCGCTCCAGGCCCGCGCTCAGTCCGGTGCGGCCAAAGGTATAACGCAGACCCAGCGCACCGACCGTGGAGGGCCAGCCGGCGATCGAGCGCGAGCGGCTGAGCCGCTCGGCCCGGTCCCGCGCGTCCGGATCCCGCTCCCCGGTGCACGGGTCCACCGTCTGCAGCGATTCAAAGCTGCCGCCCTGGTCGTACAGCGTGCCGGACATCCGCGCGTACGCTTCGAGCATGCCGTGCCGCGTGTTGAAGCGCGGCGGCCGCCAGAACGCTTCCAGCGTGCCGAAGGCCGCATCGCCGGGCGTGCTGATCGCTGCCCCGCCCAGATTGCTGGCGGCCTGGCGTGCACCGCGGTAGCCGGCGGACGCACTCATGCCCCACTCACGGCCCAGCGCGGCGATGGAACTGCGGGTGTTGTAGCGCTGGGTACCGTCCAGCGGCAACGTGCCCTGGTCGGCGCGGTCGATCGCCGTGCGCAGCAGGGCCGTCGCCTGCCGGTTGTCGCCGGTGTTGGCGGTGGCGTAGGCGCGATCCAGCAGCACCGTGGGCGGCGCGGAGCCGGTGGCCTCGGCGGCGCTGAAGTCGGCCAGCGCCTGCCCCGGTTGCCCGCGCCGCTGGTACAGATAGCCGCGCTGCATCAGCGCGCCGGCATCGTCCGGGGTGGCCGCCAGCCGTTGCGCGAGCCGCTGCAGGGCTTCGTCCTGCTCGGCGCGGTTGCCGGCGGCCAGCGTGGTGGTCAGCAGCGCCTGCAGCGGTGCACTGTCGGGCGCCTGCTGCAGCGCCTGGCGCGCTGCGCGTATCGCTTCCGGATACGCCTGCCGGCCGTACGCCGCATAGGCGCGCTGGGCCGCGCTGGCCTCGCCCTGCAGGTCGGCCGGCTGCAGTTCGCACTGCGTGCCATAGGGCGTATCCCGGCAGACCTGGGTCGGGGCCGGGTAGTTGCTGGCGGTCAGCGGCGGTGGCGTGCGCGGCAGCGCGCGCAGGCGGCGGGTCCGTTCGGTGACCGCCTCGGCAAGCGCGGTGCGTGCCGCCGCGTCCAGATCGGCAGGCATGTCGGCCTGCAGGCCGGCCAGCAGCGTGCGGGCGCGCTCGGCCTGGCCACCGGCCAGGGCCGCATCCACCGCCAGCAGGCGCACGCTGGCGCGCTGCTGCGGGTCCAGCCAGTCCTGGGCCAGCACCGCATCGAAATCCGCCGCGGATGATTCCGGCCGGCCGCGCCGTTGCTGCAGGTAACCGCGCAGCACCCGAGCGTTGCTGTCCTCGGCATCCTGGGCCAGCGCGTCCGTGGCGGCCTGTACCGCCTCGTCCAGCCGCTCGCTGAGCATCAAGGCGGTGATCAGCAGCAGGCGGTGGCTGGCCGACTCCGGTGCCAGCGCCACCGCGCGGCGCGCCGGCGCCACCGCCGCGTCGGGCGTGTTGGCCAGCAGGGCCTGATAGCCCTGCTGCGCAGGCGCGACGGCCTGCTCGCGGCGGATGCGCTCCTGCCGCGCCTGCAGATCGGTCCGGTTCGGCGCGCCCAGCGCCAGCGCGGTATCGGTGGCCTGCAGCGCCTCCTCCAGGCGGCCGTCATCTTCCAGCGCGGCCACCCAGAGCATCGCCCAGTCGCCCTGCCCGGTCTGCTGGCGGAATGCCTGCTCGGCCTTGCCGGCGGCCACCGCGAAGCGGCTGGCCTGGTAATCCACATAGGCTTCGCTGGCCAGCGCGAAGGCCTGTGCATACGCACGCCCGGCCGCGCCGGAAGGCGTCGTCGGCACCGCTCCGGGGTTGCGCACGGCCGCGCGCGCGGGCGCCGGTTCGGCCGCCAGCGCCGGCAGGGCCGGATCCTGCAGGCCATCGGCCAGCGCACGACGCGCCTGGCGCCGCGCGTCCTCGAGGCGGCCCAGCTTCTGCAGCGCATAGACCTGCAGCAGGCGCAGCCGCACCACGTCCGGACGCAATCGTGCCGCCTCGGCGGCCTGCCGGCTGGCGGTGGCGAAGTCGCCGCGGTCATACGCGGCATAGGCCTGGCTGGCCACCCGGTACGCCGCCCCGGACAGCGGCAGCTCCTGGGCGGCCACGGGCAGCCCGGCACCGGCCAGGGCCAGGACGATCAGCGAGGAACGCAGGGGAGTCTTCATGAGGGCGTGGCTTCCTGAAGCGGCGCCTGCAGCAACGCCGCGCGCCGGTGCTGCTCCTGCATCGCCAGCGTGATCGCCTGCTCGGTGGCCACGCCGCGGGTGACCAGGAAGTCACCGATGCGGCCATCCTGCTGGGGCCGGTACTGCTCCATCACCGCCTCGAACCGCGCGTGGTCGATCAGCTGCATCTCCACCAGCAGATCCCCCAGCAGCGGCACGCTGTCGATACGCCAGCGGTCGCCACTGATCAGGCGCAGACCGGCGTTGATTTCGCTCTCGCGTGCGATGTACTGCTCCACGCGGGCCCGGCCGGTGGCCTGCCGCAGCAGGTCCAGCGCGCCCTGCGGCAACGGATTGGCCACCGCGATGCGCTGCACGTCCGCCGCCCCCGGCGGCAGCGGCAGCAGCCGCCACTGCACGCAGGCATCGACAGCCAGTGGCAGCGACGGACTGCGCAGGTAGTCCACGTCGATCACCGCGCGCGGCAGGTCGGCCTGGAAGGCGATGGCCTCGGCCAGGGTTTCATCGTCCAGCCAGCCATGGGCCAGCAGGATGCGCCCCAACGGCTGTTGCCGGCCGCCCTGCTGCTGTTGCAGGGCCTGCTCAAGCCGCTCCGGCTCCACGGCCTGCCAGGCGCTGAGCAGTTCCCCCAGGCGCTTGCGGGTCTGCACCAGCTGGGTGGCGTCGGGGAAGTCGTGCATGGTCTTGTCCCACACCATGCGCCGGCCGAACAGCAGGTACAGCAGGAACATGCGCCAGGCCCGCGCGGTGGCCATGAAATTGATCAGGTTGCCGACCACCATGCGCGGGATCGACATCACCGCGTGTTCCCAGCCGTACAGCTTGTTGACGAAGTAGAACCGCTGCACCACGCGGCTGGCCAGCGCGGCGGTGGTGATCAGCGCGACGTTCATGGGCCAGGTGCCGGCCTGGAAGAGGGTGGGAAACCGGGTGGTCCACAGGCCGGTCACCTCCAGCAGCCAGAACAGCAGCAACTGCAGAAAGATGAAGTAGGCGATGATGCTGACGAACGAGGTCACGATGCCCTTGCGGTCGCGCGCCAGCAGGTACTTGGTGGTGAACGTGCCGCGCCAGCCCAGGGTTTCCCAGCTCTGCAGGCCGATGCCCAGCACCCAGCGCGCCTTCTGCCGGTACGACGCACGGAAGTTGTCCGGAAAGTACTCGCGTACGCACAGCGCCATCTCCAGCGTGCGCTCCCGCACCGGGCCCCAGCCGAACCACGAGGGCCGGCGCACCAGGAACTGCACCGGAAAGCGCGCGAAGATCGACTGCATGCCCATGGCCGCCAGGCGTGCGCCCACATCGTAGTCCTCGGTGAGGCTGTCGGTATTGAAGGGCTGGTTGTCGGTGTGCGCGCTGAGGGCCAGCAGCGCGCGGCGCGAGAAGCAGGTACCCACCCCGGCCGAGGGCACCATGCCCGAAACGCTTTCGCGCACCACCAGGTCCTTGGCGTGCCATTCGGCGAACTCGTCCATGTACACCCCGGCCACCAGTTCGTACCAGTCGCGGTCCAGCGAGGTCACCGGCAGCTGGATCATGTCCTTGCGTGGCAGCAGGTAGTTGAAGAAGCGCAGCTCCAGCGGGTGCAGCACGTCTTCGCTGTCGTGCAGGATCACGCCGGCGAACTCCAGCCCGTGGCGCTTCTCGTAGTCGAAGATCGCCAGGATCAGCCAGTTGAGGCAATCGGCCTTGCTGGTGGGACCGTCGTGCGGTACTTCCACGCGGCGCAGCCGTTTGTAGCGGCGGCGCATGCGCTCCACCTCCTCGATGGTCTGCGCATCGTTGGGATACGTGCCGACGAACACCACGTACTCGCGGTAATCGAGCACGTTGATCATGTTCTCGACCATCTGCGCGATGACGTCGTACTCCATCCACGCCGGCACCATGATCGCCAGCGGCTGCTCGGGACGCTGCAGCAGGTCCTGCTGGGTCAACGGACGATAGCTGCGATCGCGCTTGACCGTCAGGGTGCGCCACGCCTCCCGCACCCAGTACCACACGTCGATGAACAGATCATCGAGGCTGGAGACCAGGATCAGCACGGCCACCACCACCGCCACCTGCTCCAGCGCGGCGTAGTAGTTGGCCAGGTGGATGTCCCAGAACAGTCGGTCCACGACCGGTCAATGCCCCCTGTTGGCCGCGGCACGGCGGCGCCGGACCTGGGTGATGCGGGCAGCGAGCAGCGCGAACAGCACCAGGCCCACCAGCACCAGCAGCCACACCATGTGCTGCTGCAGCGCCGGCTGCGGGTTGTCCTGCGCGGCCCTGCGCGCGCCGTAGGGGTCGGTGCTGTCGATGGCGTTGACCTGGCCACTGCCATCGAGCACCGCCAGATCGCCGGACAGCAGGCGCAACGGCTGCTGCAGCGAGGGCGCGTGGGCACCCAGGGTGCTGTAAAGCACGCCCAGCTGGCCACCGGCATCGACGACCTGGACCAGCGCGGCGCGGTCCAGGCCGCTGACATCCAGCAGCGGCTGCGGGCTGCCGGCCACCTGCAGGTGGCCGTCCCGCACCACGGCCGGACGGACGCCGGACGGCGCCAGCGCGAAGGCCAGGAACGGCTGCGCGGGGCTGATGGCGGCGGTGCCCTGGACCACCTTCAGCTGCGCGCTCGCCGGGGCGGCCCCCACCGCGCTGGCGATGGCGATCACCGTGTCCAGCGAGGCCGGTGCATCCTGCAGCCAGCTGGCCGGCACATAGACCTCGTAGGGACGCGCCAGCGCGCTGGCGGCGGCGACGAAGCCGGTGTCCAGCGTGCGCTTGGCCAGGACCAGATGGCTGCTGGGAAGGACCGAGACCGGGAACGCGGTGGCCGGGTCGTGGCAGTACGGTCGCGCCGGTTGGCGCAGGAAGCTCACCCGCACCTCGTTGCGCGCCGCCAGCGCGTAGGATGGCACGCGGGCCACCAGGCGCTGCGGGGTGCCGTCGGCGGCGAGCACCTTCGCGCCCAGCAGATAGTCGTTGAAGTACAGCGTGGCCACCGCACCCTGCCCCGCTGCGTTGGGCGCCGCCGACACATCCAGCACGAGCTGGTCGGGCAGCCGGCCCTCGGCGGACAGAGCGCCCAGATCGAACGTTGCGCTGCGGTCACCGCGGGTGACGATGTCCAGCGTACCGGCCATGTTGCCCAGCCGGCTCAGCAGCACCCGGTCACCGTCCAGCGTGGGCGCGTTGGCCTGCTCCACCGTGAGCGCGCTGCCCAGTGCATAGCGCCGCCACTGCTCGGCGAGCAGACCGGCCACCTTCGCCCCGGCCGCCGGGTCCACCAGCAGCGTCGGGCGTCCGGCCACACTGGCCACGCGGACGGACGCCGCCGGTGCGGCGCTCTCCAGCCCCCCCATTTCGCTGGCCCGCCACGCGGTGAAGGCGCCGGCCGCCTCGGCACCGCTGGACGACACCTCGCTCGCCAGCGCGTCCAGTGCGGCCCGCACGGCCGTGCGCAGCGCGTCACTGCCGATCACCACATCGGCCGCCAGCGGTCCGCTGTCACGCAGTGACAGCAGCGCACCGACCTCGGCCAGGCTGCCGATGCGATGGCTGCCGCCGGTGGCGAGCGCGGCATAGGCCGGCACGCCCTGAAGACTGGCGGGAATGCTGATGCCGGTGAGATCCACGGTACTGCCGACCGTGGGCATCGCCACCACCTGCACCTGTTTGCCGCCGTTGCGCAGGGCAGCGCCGACGCGCCATGCGGCGTCATAGGCCGGCGCCTGCAGCGCCTTGCCCTCCACCAGCAGCCGCACGTGCAGCGGCAGGGCGCCCCAGGCCTTGGCCACGGTGTCCACCGCACGCCCGTCGAAGCGGTAGCTGAAGCGCGACTCCGGCGCCAGGCGCAGCACGTTGGCCGGCGCGCTCTGGTCGGCACAGCGCAGGTCGGATACCACCGACCACCAGCCCACCCCGACCCGGGCGAAACCCGTCTCGCGCGGTTCGCCGTCGATGCCGATCAGCTGGCTGGCATCGCCCTGCGCGTCGGTGATCGACCGCGCCGCCACCGGATCACCATCGACCGACCACAGCGCCGAGCTGCGGCCGGCATGCCCACGCACGTAGCGGCCGTCCAGCTGCAGCTGCGCCTCGCGGGTCGGTACGCCCGCCGGCACCGGCAGGTAGATCTCGCGCTGGCTTTCCTGGCCGCTGAGTACCAGCGGCTGGCGGAATCCCAGCTCGCGCAGCGTCATCTGCCGGGTCACCGTGCGGTCGGCGGCCCATTCGGCGAACTGTCCGGCGGCGGTGTCGGCGGCGAACGCGGCCGGTGGTGCCAGCAGGACGGTGGCGGTGCTGGCGAGGACAAGCAGACGGCGGTGGCCGGTTCGGGTCATGGCGTCACTTCGCAGGAAGTAGAAGAAGCGATGGCGGAAGCACGGCGCGCCGCGGCAAACTCCGGCAGCGGCGCACCGCGCAGGGCGGCGACGATGCGCGCGCTGGCGCGCCCATCGCCGTAGGGACTCGCATCCGGATCGAACCGGCGCGACTGCGCGGGCCGCTGCAGCGCCGCGGTGACCGCCTCGATGATGCGCTGGGGTGCGGTGCCGACCAGCTTCACCACGCCGGCCTCGACCGCTTCCGGCCGTTCGGTGACATCGCGCATCACCAGCACCGGCACGCCCAGCGCGGGGGCTTCCTCCTGCACCCCGCCGGAGTCGGTCAGGATCACGTCGGCGCGCTGCATCAGGCGCACGAAACTCAGGTAGTCCTGCGGCGCGATCAGATGCACGTTGGCCAGGTGGCCCAGGTGCGCGTGCACCGGGCCCTGCACGTTCGGATTGAGATGCACCGGGTAGACGATCTGCAGGTCGGTGCGCGCGGCCAGCGCGGCCAGCGCGCGGCAGATGTCCTCGAAGCCCTGGCCGAAGCTCTCGCGCCGGTGCCCGGTGACCAGCAGCAGCCGGCGCCGGGGGTCGAGCATCCGCAGCGGCGCATCGAGCTGCGCCCGCAGCCCGGCATCCTGCTCCAGCCGCTGCACGGTCTGCTGCAGGGCATCGATGACCGTGTTGCCGGTGACCAGGATGGTGCCGCCGAGGTGTTCCTGCAGCAGGTTGGCGCGCGAACGGACGGTGGGCGCGAACAGGAAATCGGCCAGCACGTCGATCACCCGGCGGTTCATTTCTTCCGGCCAGGGCCGCGACAGATCTCCGGTACGCAGCCCCGCCTCCACATGCCCCACCGGAATGCGCCGATGGAACGCCGCCACCGCAGCCGTCATCGCCGTACTGGTATCGCCATGCACCAGCACCCGGTCCGGCTGCACCCGCGCATACAGCGCATCGAGCCGTTCGAACAGGCGCGCGCACAGGCCGTTGAGCGTCTGGTCGGGCAGCATCACGTCCAGATCGTGGTCCGGCACGATGTCGAACAGCGACATCACCTGGTCCAGCATCGCCCGGTGCTGCCCGGTGATGCACACCTGCGAGTCGATGCCCGGCGCCTCACCCAGCGCACGCACCAGAGGCCCCATCTTTATCGCTTCGGGCCGTGTACCGAAAACGGAAAGAACCTTCACCGGGATACTCCCTCAAGGGCCTCGCGAACATCCTGTAGGGAAATCGTAAGCCCGTCCGTGAAAGGTGCAACTAAAAATGCGAACCGTGTCACACATCGAAAGAGTGACCACCTGATCACACTGTGACGCAACCGGTCAGATGATGACGCGCACCGCCACTGCGGTCGCGATGCGATGACGCAGCGGGTCAACTGCAGGCCGCGCTGCGGCGCTTGCCGCACGGCGCTGCGTGCCCGCAGCGCGACCGTGCCGTGGGCCGCGCACGCTGCGATTGCCGCAGCGCAGCAGCAGTCCTGCGCCGCAACGCGCGCACGAGCACGCGCGTTGCGGCGCGGAGAATCGTCAGCGCGCGCCGCCGTACGGCGAACGCAGTACCTGCGGCGCCTTGCCCAGCCCGGCACCCATGTGGTCCAGCAGGAACCGCAGGTACAGGCTGGTACCGAACTGGCGGTAATCGCGGGCGTTGTTGAACTCCATGCGCCCGCCCAGGAACAGCTGCTGCGACAGCTGCCATTCGGCGGCCGCGCTGAGGTTGTAGGACACCCCGGTCTTGGTCTGCCCGGCGTACACCGGATCGGTGTACTGCGGCACCAGGCCCAGCAGGGCGGCCATCGAGGCCGCCTCGTAGGCGGCCTGCTGCAGCGCTGCATCGGTGGGGAAGTAGTCGGCGGCACGTTCCTCGAAGTGCTGCACGCCCACGCTGGCGTCCACCTGCCAGGTCACCCCGGCACGGGTATTGCGCCCGTTCCAGTGCACCGGGAAGCCGACATCCACATACCGCTGCGGGCTGAAGTAGCCGCCATGGCCGTAGGTGAAGCCGCTCAGGTTGCGGTCGTACTGCAGCGCGGTGACGTTCAACCCAGCCGTGAGCGACTGGTCGGCGGTCTGCAGCGCATGCACGTACACCCCCACGCCCAGTTCCTGGCGCTCGTTGTCCGCCACGTTCTCGCCTTCCAGCCGGTGCCACGACGCGGTGGCGTAGCCGCCCAGCAGGCCGTTGTCCAGCGTGCCGCCCACGCTGGCACCGGTGGCGGTGACACCGCCCCAGCGCTGCCCGGTGCGGGTGTCCTCGACGCCGGAGAACGACAGCACGCTGTCGGTCACCGCGCGGCGGGAGGCTTCGGCGGACAGACTGAGCGAATCGCCCACGCGTCCCTCGAAGCCGATGCCACCGACCACCTGGCTTTCGTCGAAGCCCAACGGCGAGGTGCCCAGATCGGCGGCGAACCCGCCCCGCTGGTAACCCACCGACACGCCCACGCCCGACGCATCCTGCGCCGACAGGCGGCGCCCACCGGCCGCGTTGGCGACCATGGCATACAGGGTGTCCTGGAACGCCAGCGGTGTCTGCCCGGCGGTGCCTCCCGCGGCCAGTGCCTGCAACTGCGCCTGTTCGCCGGCGGTCAGACCGCGCGCCAGCGTGGCATTGCCCAGCACCTGGCGCGCGATGTCGGCGATGGCAGTGTTGGCCAGGTCACGCGACAGCACGTAGGCCGGCAGCGGGTCGGCGAACAGCAGGTCCAGCGCCTGTGCGCGCCGTTGCGCGGCGGTCAGCGCGCCATCGGTCTGGTTGTACAGCTCCTGGTAGCGGCCGCTGTCCAGCGCGCGCTGCTCGAGGAAGTTGCGCGTGGCGTTGCTGCTGCCGCGGGTCAGCAGGGTCTGGTACAGCGACGAGCCCACCAGCGTATCCACCGGCGTGCGGTCGGCCGCGAGCGCCGCCGACAGCGCCGCCTGCGGGCCACCACCGAAGCGGCTGGCCGCCGGGTAGTCCTCATCCGGACGCCCGGCGTCCAGCAGCGTGGGCGTCACCGCCACGATCAGCTTGCCGTCGCCCACGGCGAAGCGGCCTTCCATCGGCACCTGCAGGTCATCGACCACGCCCTGCCCGGATTCGCCATCACGGCTGCGGTAGCTGGCGCCCACGGCCAGGCTGCTGCTGCTCTCCGCGCGCAGTTCGCGCAGTTCGCCCAGCACGCCCTGGCTGGCCAGGTCCTCACTGCGCGTGGCGCGCGGCGCGGCCGTGGCCAGCGCCCGCGGTGCGGCTGCGACCGGTGCGGGCAGACCGTCGATATCGATGTCTGCACCCGCGGCCGGCGCGTCCCAGCCGCCGCCGGCATCGCCGGCCAGCGCGAGGGGCACCTGCGGTTCGGCCAGCGCGGAGGCCTGCGGCAGCGGCGACGCGCCGAGCGCGCGGGGGCCCTGACCACCACGCAGGCCGGCGAACGGATTGAACGCACCGGCCCCGGCCGCCAGGCGGGCGCCGGCGGCGGGCACCAGGCCGTTGTCCTGGAAACCGGACTGGCGCGCCGCCGCCGCCAGCGAGGCACGGAAGTAGGATTCCGCACGGCGGTTCTTGCCGGCCGCGCGGTAGACCCGCCCGGCGGCGGCGAGCACCTCCGGCGACTGCGGGGCCTGCGCCAGCGCCTGCTGCAGATAGCGTTCGGCCAGGTCCATATCGCGCAGTGCGGCCGCACTGCCCGCTGCGGCCACCAGCGCATCGGTATCACCCGGCGCGCGCTGCAGCTGCTGCTGGTACAGCGCCAGTGCCTGGCCATGGTCGCCGGCGGCCGCATACAGGCGTGCCAGTGCGGCGATGTTCGCCGGCAGCTCCGGGTTCTCGGCCAGCGCCGGCGCCAGCACCGCGTAGGCGCTCTCCAGGTTGCCCTGCTCGCGCAGCGCATCCACCTGGCGCAGCACATACCCACCGCGCAGCTCCTGCAGGGTGGCCTGCTGGGCGGCATCCATCCGCGTCTGCCCGAGCTGGCGCAGCAGCGAAGCCACTTCGCCATCGCGGCCGGCACGCAGGGCAATGCCGGCGTACATCAGCTGCGCCTCCACGCTGGGCGTATCGCCCTGCAGGAGCTGGCGCGCCAGGGCCATCGCCCGTTGCTGGCCGCCGATCTCAGCGTACCCGCGCGCCAGTGCCACCAACGCCTGCGGATCGCGCGCACGCGCCTCCAGCGCGGCCTCGGTGCGGGCCAGCAGCAGCTGGGCCTCGCCACCACGCTGCTGCTGGTACAGCATGCGGGCCTGCGCCACCTGCCCTTCCACCCATGCCAGATTGCGCAGGGCGGCAATGCCGGGGTCGCGTGCGGATTCGGGAATGCGGTCCAGCAGCGCCTGCACCTGCGGCCACTGGCCGCGTTGCTGCGCGTACAGCGCCTGCGCATGCAGCGAGGCCACCGAACGGTCGTCCAGCTCGCGCAGGTCGGCCATCACCCGGTCGGCTTCAGCGGTGCGGCCCATGCGCTGGTACAGGCGTGCGGTTTCCAGCCGCAGCCAGGGGTCGCGCGGCTGCGCCAGCAGCGCGCCTTCCAGTTCGACCTGCGCCATCTGCAGGCTGCCGGAGGCCAGCGCTTCCTGCGCGCGCGCGCGGGCCACGCTGGCGCGCAGCGCGGATTCGCCGCCGGCGCGTTCGCGCTGCTCCGGGCTCATCTTCTCAAACAGCACCGCTGCCTCTTCCGCCCGCCCCTGGCGGCCGAGCAGGCCGACCAGACCCTGCAGCGCACCGGCGTTGCCGGCCTCCAGCGCCAGCGCGGTCCGGTAGCTGCGTTCGGCCGCGGCCGGATCGCTGCTGTCGAGCTGCTGGGCCAGCGCCACATGACCCGCTGGCTCCTTCGGCAGCAGCGCCACGGCCTCGCGCAGGCGCTCCACCGCGGCACTGCCCGACTGCGCACCGGCCTGCTTGAGCAGGGTCCAGTACCGGGCCGCATTGGCCGCCTGACGCCACTTGCCATCGCGCGCCACCGCCTGCTTGAGCAGTTCGTTGGCTTCCTCGAAACGTTGCTGGCGCAGGCGCACCGAGCCGAGCCCGCCCAGCGCCTCGGCATCGCGCGGGCGTGCGCGCAGCACCTGCGCGAAACGCGCCTCGGCCTGCGCCAGCTGGTTGTTGTCCAGCGCACGGAATCCCTCGCCCAGCAGGCGCAGGTTGGGGTCAGCCGCCGGCGCGGCGGCCTGCTCGCGCAGCTGCGCCTGTTTGGCCTGCACTTCACGGTCGTTCGGCTGTGCGGCCAGATAGCTCTGGAACAGGCCTGCATCGGCCGTGCCCGCGTTGAGCCACAGCAGCGCCTGGCGCCAGGCCGCACGCGCCGGACCGGCCGTGTCCTGGCGCTGGCTCAGCGTCGCCAGCTGGGCGATGCCCTCGCGCCGGGTCGGCTCGCGATAGGTCAGCACCTGCGCCAGGGCCAGGCGCGCCGACGGACTGTCCTCGCGCGCCACCAGCGCGCGCAGGCCGTCGCGCGCGCGGGTCCAGCCCTCCTGCGTGCCGGCCAGCACCTGGTAGTACTCCAGCGCGGTGTCATCGGTGGGACCACCCGCGCCGAAGGCCTCATCGTACTGGCGCACGGCCTCGGCATAGCGGCCCGCCGCCGCGGCGCGGCGGGCGTTCTGCAGGGCCACGTTGCCGCTGCTGCCGGCCCCGCCCAGCGCCAGCCGCAACCGCGTGGTCTGTGCGGCACGCGGGTGGCGCGCCTGCAGCTGCTGCAGGCGCTTCTGCGCCTCGGCACGGCGGCCCTGGTTGAGGTCGATCAGGCCCAGGCCCAGCAGCGCGTCGGGCTGGTTGGCGTCGGTGGCCAGCAGCTTGCGCCAGGTGTCGGCCGCCAGGTCCTCGCGTCCCTGGTCCTGCCAGTAGTTGCCCTGGCTGACCAGCTGCTGGATCGAGGCGCTCTGCGCCCAGGCCGGTGCGGACAGGACGGACAGGCCGGCAAGGCCGACCAGGCAGAGGGGCGTCAGGCGTTTGCGGAACATGCGGAACTCCAGGCGGGCAGCAGGCGCCCGTCAGCGGCGAAACGGAAACGTGTCTCGTACCAGCCCTTGCCATACAGGCCCAGCACGCGTTCGTAGTAATTGAGGGTGGAGACGGCCGGAATGCGGGCCAACTCGGTGCGCAGCAGCGCCGGCTGTGCCGAGGCGGCCAGGTAGGGCAGCAGCGCGGCAGACAGGCCGGCCGGCGCGGTGCCGCTGCCGACGCCCTGCTTCACGTCCACCTTTTCCGCCAGCCGCCCCTGGGCCCGCAGCATCGCCAGCGGGCCGGACAGGGCCTTGAGCAGGCGCGCGCGCAGCGGGTCGGCCGGGTGGGTCATGCCGGCCCACAGGTAACAGCGGATCGCATCGTAGCTGCCGGTGCTGCCCTTGTCCGGATCGGTGATGAACGCGCGGCCGTTCCAGGCCACCCAGTCCGGAGCGAATCCGGCGGGCGCGCTCTGCTCCATCAACGCCACGCTGCGCTCGGCCATCCGCGCCCAGGGTCCCTTGCTGTCCACGGCGGCGAAGCGGCGCAGCACGAACAGCGGCAGGTAGCTGGGATTGAGCGTCCAGCGGTCGGCCTTGATGAATCCCTGCGTGCCCGGCAGCAGCATGGGGCCGAACCCGGGAAGATCGACGACTTCCGAGCGCCGCATCAGCGCCAGGATGTCCTTGCCCGCGGCGGTGAAGCCCGAGCGGTTCCACAACCGGCCGGCTTCGAGCAGGGCGTAGGCGATCCACAGCTCGCCATCGGCGGCGGTGTTCGGGTCGAGCACGCGCCAGCTGCCGTCGCCGGCCTTGCCCCACAGCCAGGCGGGCAGGTTCAGGTCCGGGCGGCCGCCACTGAGGTTGCGCCGGGTCCAGGCCAGCACGCGTTCGAACGTCTGCCGGTCGTTGTCCACCAATGCGAAGAACAGCGCGTAGGACTGTGATTCGGAGGTGCTGCGCAGGTCGGCGTTGAGGAAATCGACCACGCGCCCATCAGCCTGCATGTGCCGCTGCATGAAACTGCGCCAGTCGGCCCACGGGGGCAGACACGCCGTGCCGGCCGCGACCGCGTGCAACGGCAGCGCACCGGCCGCCGCCGCGGCGGCCAGCAGGCCCAGGAACGCGCGGCGGCCCGGCGCAGGGGCATCGCCCGGATGGTTCATGGCGTACCTCCACCGTCACGCAGGCGGCGACGCGACTGGGCGCGCAGCAGCACCCGGGCCAGCAGCGCCAGCAGCACGCAGCCCAGGCCGACGATCAGGGCCAGCAGCAGCGGGTTGTGCGAGAAGTACCAGCGCAGCCACAGCAGTGGCGGCAGGGTGCCGACATGATAGGTCTGGTTGCCAGCCAGGCTGCGCACACGGCCTTCGTGCAGCAGCACCACGCTGCCCTGGAATTCGCGCAGGGTCTCCGGCTTGAACCACGCATCGAACAGATCCGACACACGCGCCGGGTCGTCGGCCAGGATCGCCACCACCGAGCGCTGCGCATCCAGCGGTGACTGGAAGCCCATCATCACCACATCGCCGGGCGCCGGGCGCACCGACACCTCGGCGGTGGTGGGCAGGTCGGTCCGGCGGCCGTCGGCGGAGAACAGGCGCGGCATCTGCCGGGCCGCCCAGTCCGACAGCACGAAGCGACGCTGCGCACCGTCACCGATCGGCAGATGCGTGGCCCATTCGCTGTACAGCGGCTGGTTGTCCCGCGAGCCCAGCACCAGCAAGTCCAGCGCGGGATGCTCGCGCACCTGGGCCGCGCGCAGGATGCGGTTGCCCAGCGCCGGGTAGCCGGTGGACGCGCCCATGCGGCCGAACAGGGTGAGCGCATTGGCGATATCGTCGCTGCTGGCCGTGTCGGGCAGCACTACGCCGGTTTCGGACAGGTCGGCCATCCGGGTGAACGGGAAGCCCGCATTGCCGAAGGCGGCCAGGTTCGGCATCGCCATGAAGTGGGCGAAGCCGCTCAGGTCGATGCTGGAATCATCGTCGATCGCCGCCGAGACATCCGGGAAGGTGTTCTTGCACTCACCTGCCTGCGGGCGGTCGAAGAAGAAGTGGAAGCGCAGCTGGCTGTTGGCCGAGAACGGCCCGGTGGGCAGCATCACCCGCTGCTCGATCGGCAGGGTGCCGCGCACGCGCAGCTTGTTGCGCAGCATGCCCATCGCCGAATCGGCGCGCGGCAGGCCATTGAGCGGCAACGTGGTGACGAAGGCATCGTTGATGCTGATGTTCAATGCCGATTTGTCCGCACCTTCCGGCAACGTGTAGCGGTAGCGCAGGTCCATCGGAATGCCCTGCGTCTGCCACGTGAACAGGTCCGGCGGCAGCTGCAGCCCCACCCGGACCAGATCCGGGTTGTAGCCGCGCACGTTCAGTTCGGACGGCCGCTGGACCAGCTCGGCAAAGCGCACGGGACGGTCGCTGGGCACCCAGTTCGGGGCGTCATGGGGCTTGCGCGGGGTGACCTTGGCCAGCGCGCCGATGGTCATGCTCGGCCCGGACAGCGGGGTGCCCAGGGCCAGCGCGGACGCCGCCGTGCGCAGTTCCCCGCCATCCCGGCCCAGCACCAGCAGCAGTTTGCCGTTGGGGTCGTTCGGGTGGGTCACCACCGCCAGGGTGGGGCCGGCGATCTGCGGCAGGGTGATGCCGGCCGGCGCGTGCTGCGGGGTGGCCACGACCACCGCGTTGCCCTCCAGCGGAATCGCGTTGCGGGTGGCCGAGAAGCGCGCACCGCGGTAGCCGGCCAGCGCGCCGAACCAGGAGGCCACGATACCGGCGGACTCCAGCGTGGCCGCATCCGGCTGCGCGGCGAAGGCGAACGGCAGCTGCAGCGTGCGGGTGTCGCGCGCATCGAAGAACGGCACCGGCAGCAGCGACAGGTCGTTGTTCAGCGGCAGCGGCACCCAGCCCAGCTGCAGCGTGCTGGCGCTGTCGATGTTCGCCCACAGGCTGGTGTGGTCGGGGTCTTCGCACTCGCGCGTGTAGTGGCCGATCAGCTGCAGGTTGATGCGGTTGTAATCGGTGATCAGGCGCGGATCGATGGCGATGTCGCGCTCCAGCACCTGCCCGGCCTGCTCGGTCGGAACGGGCAGCGTGGCCACGGTGACATCGTTCACCGTCACCTTCAGGTGCGACAGATCCGGCAGCAGCGACGGCGAGTAGCTGTAGCGCAGCCTGAGCGCGGCCTGGTCCACCACCTGGTCGTTGCGGACGGAGAATGGCACGCCGGCCACGCCCTGCACACCGCGCAGGGTGATCTCGTAATCGATGCCCAGATCGCGCAGCGACTGCGTGCTGCTGCGGGTCCGGGTGCCCGACGGCGGCAGGCCGGGAATGGCAGCCGGCACCGGCGCGCTGGCATCGGCATCGACAGCCGGCGGCGCCGTCTGCACACCGGCGGTGTCCTGCCGCGCCTGCGCGGCGCCGTAGGCCAGCGTCAGCGCGAAGGCCAACGCGGCAGCGCGCGGCGGCAGCCAGCGGCGCACGCGGCCGGGGCGGTGGATGGGACCGATCATGCGGAATCTCCGGAACGCGGGGCAGCGGCCGAGCGGCGGCCACCGGTGATGATGAAATGGCCCAGGCGGGCGAAGCCGCGCATGCTCGCGCGGCTGACGTCGGCGAATGAACGCAGCAGGGTATCGCGGTCGTGCCGGCCCCACAGCTGCACCCAGATGTCGGCGCGCGCGAAGGTGGAGGTGACCAGCCAGCGCTCCTGCTCCAGGCTCAGCGGCTGGAACTGCAGGCTGATCCCCTGGCCGTCGCGGTCGTGGCGGATCACCGCGGGCAGGTGGTCACTGCGGCCGCGGTTGCGCAGTTCGATATGTACCTCGGTACCGGGCTGCAACGGTTCCGGCTGGTCCAGCCGCACCGCCATGCCGCCGGTGGAGAAATTCAGCGTCTGGCAGGCCAGCTCGCGTCCATCCGGCAGGTGCAGGCTGGCCGGCATGGCCAGCGGCACCCGGTGCGAGCGGCGGATCTGCCGCTGCTCGCTGGAGGTGGCGATCACCGCGCCGAGCATGATCATGTTGTACAGCGTCCAGCCCAGGTTCAACCAGATGGTGTTGCTCTGCCCGGCGCTGTCGGCGGCCATCAGGCGCATGATGCCGGCTACCACGCCGGCCACGTTGAGCAGCAGCAGCAGCAGGTACGGCCGGGCGATCTGCGCATCGAAGTAGCTGTTCTCGACCAGGCCGCCCTTGGCGGTCACGTTGAACTTGCCCAGCTTGGGGTTGATGACCGCCATCAGGGTCGGGCGCAGGATGTACCAGGCCAGGCAGGTCTCGTAGACCTCGTTCCACAGCAGGTGGCGATGCCGGCCCTGCACGCGGATGTTGGTCAGGTTCGCCTGCATGATGTGCGGCAGCGCGTAGGCCAGGATCATCAGGGCCGAGGCATGGATCACATGCGCGCCGAAGAACAGGTAGGCCAGCGGCGCGGTGAGAAAGACGATGCGCGGCAGTCCATAGAAGAAATGCAGCATGGCATTGGTGTAGCACAGCCGCTGCGCCAGGCTCAGGCCCCTGGCCAGCAGCGGGTTGTCCACCCGCAGGATCTGCGCCATGCCGCGCGCCCAGCGGATGCGCTGGCCGACATGCGCCGACAGGCTCTCGGTGGCCAGCCCGGCCGCCTGCGGAATGGGGATGTAGGCGCTGCGCCAGCCGGCCTTGTGCAGGCGGATGGCGGTGTGGGCATCCTCGGTCACCGTTTCCACGGCCACGCCGCCGATGGCTTCCAGCGGCGCCCGGCGGATCACCGTGCACGACCCACAGAAGAACGTGGCGTTCCACTGGTCGTTGCCATCCTGCAGCAGCCCGTAGAACAGCTCACCCTCGTTGGGTACACGACCGAAGGTGCCCAGGTTGCGCTCGAACGGGTCCGGCGAGAAGAAATAGTGCGGGGTCTGCACCACCGCCAGTTTCGCATCGCGCAGGAAGCCACCGACCGACATCTGCAGGAACGAGCGGGTGGGCACGTGATCGCAGTCGAACACGGCCACGAACTCGGCGTCGGTCTTCTTCAGCGCGGCATTGATGTTGCCGGCCTTGGCATGGTTGTTGTTCGTGCGGGTGACATAGTTCACGCCCACCTGCTCGCAGAACACGCGGAACTCCTCGCGGCGGCCGTCGTCGAGCAGGTGCACGCGCAGCTTGTCGGCCGGCCAGTCCAGCACGGTGGCGGCCAGTACGGTGGTACGCACCACCGACAACGGTTCGTTGTAGGTGGGAATGAACACGTCCACGGTCGGCCACAGCGCGCGGTCCTCCGGCAGCGGCACCGGCGCACGGTTGAGCGGCCAGGCCACCTGGAAATACCCCAGCACCAGCACCACGTAGGCGTAGATCTCCGCGGCCACCAGGCCCATGCCCAGCACCAGGTCGATGATGTTGCCGAAGCCGAGCGTCTCGGTGAGCCGCCAGTACATGTAGCGGGTCGACATCACCAGCGACAGGCCCATCAGCACCAGCGGGATCAGCCGGCCGGAAACGTTGCGCAGGCACAGCGCGATGGCGAACACCAGCGCCGAGAACAGCAGCTGCTGGCCGACATCCATCGGCACGGTGACCACGAATGCGATCAGCATCAGCATGCCGCCCACCAGCAACGGCAGGCCGAGCCGGGCGAGCCATGTGCTCGCCACCGGGGTAGAAGGCTTTGTCATCCAGATTCCAGTTCGGCCGCAACGCAGCCAGGGTCGTCAACCATCACGCGGGGCCGCACGGCGCCCGCGGAATGGCCGGTGGGCAGGGCTCAGCGGCGGCGAAGCTGGGCCAGCGGACTCTGCGCCGGGTCCGCCAGCGGCACCTGCGCCAGCCGCTGGAACAGCGCGGCCAGCGGGGTGGCGCCGACCGCCGGCGTGGCGATGGGCGGCGGAGCGGTCGTGGCCGTGGCCGTGGCCAATGGCGCGGGTGCGGGTGCGGGAGAGGCCACGGCGGCCGGTGCACTGTCAGCCACCGCTGGCGTCAACGGCGGCGGTGCGCTTGCAGATGCGGTGATCGCAGGCGGCGAGAACTCGTGGTACTGGCCGGTGTCGGCACGGCGACCCAGGCGCTTGAACAGGCCAACGACATCGTCGTGGCTTTCGGCATCGGTGGACATGTTTCGAATCGTTACCAGAAGGGGGGAAGAAAGACGCTTACTTCACACGGGACAGCACGAACCGCTGCAGATCGGGAGACGGATCCGGTACGGCGCTGACATCCAGCATCGGCAGCATGCCCACGCTGCGGAACCACGCCCGGTAGACCCCTTCCAGGAACCCGCTGGACCAGTCCGCGCCGGCGTCGAGCATGGCCGGCAACGGTGCGGCCAGGTGCTCGATGCTCACATGCGCGGGGTGCTCGGTCAGCGTTGCCTGGCCCCACTCGGCGGCGTCCCACACGGTATTGCAGGCCTGCTGCAGTTCGCCCAGATCCTCGCAGGCCGGCAGCGGGTGCGCGGCGGCGAAACGCTCACCGATCCGCGCCATCAGCCGCGACAGCTCCGGCGCCGGCAGCGCCTCGGTGAACTCTTCGGCCATGGCCTGCACAAACCCGCGCCACTGGCGCGAACACGCACGCAAACGATAGTGATCCAATGCTGCTGTAGTGCTCATCCGGAATCCCAATGGCGACCGCCAGCCCCGGGCAACGGCTCACCGCCCCGGCTGTGGTCGGATACGAGAACTGCGTGGGCGCTGCCCGCTCCCCTGCGCCTGTGCGCCGGGGCCCCTGCGGCATCGCCTGCCGGCAGAGTACGGCATTCCGCAGGCGGACGCTAATTTGTGTGATAGCTATCTCAATTATGCGGATCGTCGGCGAAAAAGCTGACGCGTCACGTCACAACCTGACGCGCTACGCGGACGGTAATTCAAACACCTGCCGCAGGTACGCCAGGTAGCCCGGGTCATCGCACATGCTCTTGCCCGGCGAATCGCTCAGCTTGGCCACCGGCTGGTCGTTGCAGCGGACCATCTTGATGACGATGTTCAACGGCGTCGGACCCAGGTCGTTGGTCAGGTGCGTGCCCACGCCGAAGGCCACCTGGCAGCGGCCACGGAAGTAATCGAACAGGCGCATGACCTTTTCGATATCCAGCCCGTCGCTGAACACCAGCACCTTGCTGCGCGGGTCCACGCGGCGGTCGCGGAAATGCGCCAGCATGCGGTCGCCCCAGTCGAACGGGTCGCCGGAATCATGCCGCACCCCGTCGAACAGCTTGCAGAAGTACATGTCGAAATCACGCAGGAAGGCGTCCAGACCGACCACGTCGGACAGCGCGATACCCAGGTCACCGCGGTACTCGCGCGCCCAGGATTCCAGCGCGGCCACCTGTGAATCGCGCAGGCGCGGGCCCAGCGCCTGGAAGGCCTGCAGATACTCGTGGGCCATGGTGCCGTGCGGGGTCATGCCGTACAGGCGGGCGAAATGCACGTTGCTGGTCCCGACCAGCTGCGGGCCCAGCGCGTCGCGCAGCATCGGCAGCAGGCGGGCGTGCCAGTCCCGCGAATACCGGCGGCGGGTGCCGTAGTCGGCAATGCGGCACTGTTCGAAGCCGGGGGTATCGCGCAGCAGCGCGGCCTTGGCCTGCAGGCGCCGCTCGCCCTCGGCCAGGTCGGCCGGGCCGGTGGTGGTACGGAACCAGACCTCGTTGATGATCGCCAGCAGCGGCACCTCGAACATGATCGTGTGCAGCCAGGGACCGGTGATGTCCAGCTCGATCTCACCGGGCACCGTGGCCGAGGCCCGCAGTGAGATGTACTTGCGGTCCAGGTGGAACAGCCCCAGGAAATCCACGAAGTCCTGCTTCACGAAGCGCAGGCCGCGCATGTATGCCAGCTCGTCGTCACTGAAGCGCAGGCTGCACAGGTGGTCGATCTCGGCGTTGATCTCGTCCAGGCAGCGGGCCAGGTCGATGCCCGGCGTGCGGCACTTGAAGCGGTACTGCACGAGCGCGCCCGGATACTGATGCAGCACCGCCTGCATCATGGTGAATTTGTACAGATCGGTGTCGAGCAGGGACTGGATGATGGCCATGCGGCGATTATGCGCCTGCCCGCGTATAGGCGGGGACACGGCCGCAGCCGTTCAGCGCTGCCGCAGCAGCCGGGGAATCTGCAGCGCGGCGTGGGCCCAGATCGCCCCCCACACCGCACACCGCACCGGCCACGCGCGGGTCGGGGCTTCGAACTTGCGGAAGTAGCGCCACAACCCCCGGTGCTTGTGCCATTCCACGAAGAACGGCCGCGAGCGGCTGGACACGCCGCGCACGTGCAGTACCTGCAGGTCATTGGCGATGGCCACCAGCGCCCCGGCCTGGCGCGCGCTGCGGCACAGGTCCAGGTCTTCGGCGTGCAGCCGGTAGCCGGCATCCCAGCCACCGATACGGGTGAACAGTGCGCGTGGCATCAGCAGCAGTGCGCCGGACAGGGCCGGCACCGGCTGCAGCGCCACGGCCGGATCGCGCGCGATCGCCAGCCGCGAGCCGCGCCCGGGCGAACGCAGCATGGCCAGGAAATCCGGGTCGCGCCGGCGCACCGCCGGGTCCGGCACGCCGGCCTCATCGACCTGCTCCACGCCCAGCACGCAGTCGCCCTGTGCCTGCGCGTGCTCGCGCAGCTGCGCCAGGGTGTCGGCACCCACCATCACATCGGGATTGACGAACGCCAGCCAGGCGGCCGTGCTGGCCGCCACGCCCTGGTTGTTGGCGGCGGCGAAGCCGGGATTGTCCGGGTTGGCGATGAAGCGCACGCGCGCATCGTGGCTGGCATGGCGCTGCAGGATCGCCAGGGTGCCGTCGTGCGAGCCGTTGTCCACCACGCGGATCTGCGCGATGTCGCGGGCCGCACGCAGGCAGTCCAGGCAGGCATCCAGGGTGCTGGCGCTCTGGTAGGTGACGACGATGGCAGCAATGCCCTGGCTCACGCTATGACTCCGGCGGGGGTGACGGCGGGGCGAACAGCTCACCCTGCGCGGCCGGCATTATGGCCCGCTGGTAGCGCTGCTGCAGATCCGCGCGCGCCTGCTGCAGCGGGTCCTTCATCAGAAACCCCGCCAGCCGCGGTGTCCACGCCGGCCAGCGCGCCGCCAGCGCGTCCAGATCGCCAGGCAGGCTGTGGCCTTCGCCGGCACGTGCGACAAACGCGGTTTCGCACAGCACGTTGCGCCAGCCCAGACCGGCCATGCGCAGGCTCAGGTCGATCAGCGCCGCGCCCCAGCCGGCGTAGCTGCCGCAGTCCAGCCCGGTGGCACGGCGGCGCGCGCTGCCGCGCACCAGCACCGCATGGGCAACGGCCGACGGCAGTTCGGCGTGCTGCGGCGGCATGCCGGCACAGGCGCTCGCCAGCGCCTCCAGGTTCGCCGGCAGGGAATTGATCTCGCCCAGCCGCGGCCATGCGGCGGTTTCCCCGGCATTGCACCACGGCGTGGCCGTGGCGATGGCCGCATCCCGGTCGAAACAGGCCTGCAGCTGCTGCAGCCAGCCCGGCGCGGGTTCACAGTCCGGTGCCAGAACGGCCACGTCCCGGCCCTCGCAGGCGCGCAGCATTTCATCCAGGTGCGCCACCGCTCCAAGAGGACGTGCACGGCGGGTGTATTCGGCCTGCAGCGGCGTCTGCGCCAGCCAGTGCGCCACCACCTCCTGCGCGCGTGGCCCGGCCTGGGCATCGTCGGCCAGCCATACGGCCGTACCGGCCGGGGTGGCACGGTCCAGCGCGGCCAGGCAGCGGTCCAGCGCGCTGTCGTCCACGGCCAACGGCAACAACACGATCGCCCCCATCCCGCCTCCGCTGCTTCCGGTGGCCACAGCGTAGCATCGGCTGCTGTCGCCGTTGCCTGTCCGATGTCGCGGACGGCCGGCGTCAGCGCTGGCCGGCCGGGCGCGCCAACGGCTCCATCGCGCGGAAGCGGCGGCTGTACTCGTCGGTGAGCTGGCGCGATTCATTGCCGTCGCGGACGATGCTCGGGGTCAGCAGCACGATCACCTCGGAGCGGCGGCTGGTACGGCTCTTCTGCCCGAACAGGGCCCCGACCACCGGAATCCGGCTCAACCCGGGAATGCCGCTGCTGCCATCGGTGGCCGAATCGGTGATCAGGCCGGCCAGCATGATGGTGTCACCGCTCTGCACGGCCGCTTCGGTGGACAGCTTCTTGGTGGAGATGCGCGGGTTGCAGTTGCGCTCCTGCGGGTTGCAGTTGTCCGGCACCTCCGAGGCGCTGCTCACTTCCTGCACGATGTCCAGGAACACGGTCCCATCGCGGGTGATGCGCGGGCGCACCTTGAGGATCACGCCGGTGTCGATGTACTGCACCGAGCTGAAGCTGCTGGTGCCCACCCCGGTGTTCACCGTGGTGGTGCTGATCGGCACCTTGTCACCGACATTGAGCGTCGCCTCGGCGTTGTTGCGCACGAACACCGAGGGGGTCTGCAGCAGGCGCACGTCGGTCACCTTGTCCAGCGCGCTCACCACGGCCGCACCGTTGCGCCCGGTGAATGCCCAGCCCAGCCCGTCGGCGTCGGTCACCGCGCCGGCCAACGTGCTCCACGCCCCACCGGCCGGTGCCGCAGGCAGCGCCACGCCCGCCAGCGCCCCGGTCAGCGCGCGGCCGTTCACCGCATTCTCGAAGAACCAGTTGACCCCGTAGCGCAGGTCGCCGGTCAGCGCGACCTCGGCCACCTGCGCCTCGATATGCACCTGCATCGGCATCACATCGAGCTTGTCGATCACCTCGCGGATCGAACGCCATGCCTGCGGCGTGGCGCGTACCAGCAGGGTGTTGGTTTCCTCCACCGCCGAGACCCCCACGGTATCGCCGCCCACCTCCAGGCTGACGCTGGCATTGCCGGATTGCCGCTGCGGCAGCTGCAGCGTGCCACCGGAGCTGCCGCTGCCGCTGCTGCTGCCGGTGCCACTGCTGTCCGTACCCAGCGTGCCGGTGTCCTGGCTCTGCATGGCCGCACCGCGGCCCTCGCTGTCGATCTGGCTGCTGCGCCCGCCGGGGGCCAGCGAGGCGCCGCTGTCGCCACGCCGGCCGCTGGTGGCGAATGCTTCGGCCAGCCGTTCGGCCAGGTCGCGCGCCTTGATGTAGCGCAGCTCATGCGAGAACAGCCGCGGCGAACCACCGGCGGTATCGATGCGGTCCAGCCACTGCTGGATCTGGTCCAGGTAACGCGCCTGCGAGGTCACCACCAGCACCGCGTTGGCGTTCTCCAGCGGCAGGAAGCGCATCATGCCCGCGCTGGGGGTGCCGCTTTCCTCACCGAAGATCTTTTCCAGGTCCGCCGCCACCTGCTCGGCCCGGCCGGACTGGATCGGGAACACGCCCACCGACATGCCGGACAGCCAGTCCACGTCGAAGATCTCCACCGTGCGCAGGTAGTTTTCCAGTTCGCTGCGGGTGCCGCCCAGGGTGATCACGTTGCGGCCACTGTCCACGTTGACGATGGCGTTCGGCCGCGCGTACGGCTCGAGCACTTTCTTCATTTCCGCCGCGGAGATGAACTGCAGCGGGACCACGCGGACTTCGAAGCCGCGCGCACTGGCGGCCGGCGCAGTGCTCGGGGCCACCGTCCCGGCCAGCGCCTGGTCGGCCGGCACGATGTTGTAGCGCCCGCCGCTGTAGACCATCCGCGCGTTGTTCCAGCCCAGCACCATTTCCAGCAGGTTCAGCGCCTGGGCCGAGGACACCGGCTTGGGCGTGGCCAGGGTGACGGTGCCCTGCACCCCCGGGGCGATCACATAGTTCTGCCCCAGCATGTCACCCAGGATCGCCTTGATCACCGCGTGCACCGAATCGCCTTCGAAATTGAAGGTGGCGTTGCCACTGGCCGCGCCACCCAGCGCCGGTGCCGGGGCGGCGGCCGCACTGCGGTTGATCACCGTACCGGTGCCACGGCGGATCACCGCCTGCGGAGCGCCCTGCAGGTCCTCGTCGGAGGCCATCGGCCCGGTCGTGCCGGCCGGCACCGGCCGCGCATTGCGGCGTACCTCCGGCGCGGACACGGTGGCGCACCCGACCAGCGTGGCAAGAACAAACGACCCGCACAGAAAACGCAGACTCATGCTTTTCACTCTATCGGTTGGCCGCATCGCCTGGCGGCGAAGACAGTTGTTGTTGTTGCTGTTGCTGCTGCAGCTGCGCGCGGCGTGCGCGGATGCGTTCACGGATGGCATTCATCTGTTCCTCGCTGGGGCCGTTGCTGGCCGGCGGTGGCGCTGCCGGTGGCGGCTCGCTGGCGCGGCCGCCGCGCGTGCGTGCGGCGTCCGCCGGTGCCCCGGCCACGGGGGGCGCGGGCACGGCTGCACGCGCCGCCGTGCCACCCAGCACGGTGGGCGGTTCGCCGCCCTGGCCATCGAATACTCCCAGCTCCAGCACCTGCGTGCCGTTGGGACCCATCACGGTGGCCTGGCGGGGCTCCAGTGCCAGCAGTTGCCAGCCGTCCACGGACTCGCCATTCAGGCGCAGGCGCACGGAGCGGTTCTGCCCAGTGATGAGCGTGGCCATGGCGAAGCTGTCGGTGATGAGCACGCCGGACAGGCGCACGCTGCCGCCGGCGTCGGCGGCCTGCGGGTTGAGCCGGAACGGGTGCGGCAGCCGGTCCTCGGCGAACACCGGCTGGGCGGTCACCGCGGCGAAGCTGCCGGGCGCGGCCATCGGCGCAGGCGCCATGGCCGGCAATGCCGGCAGGGGCGGGGGGTGGCGGTCGGCCGGTGGCGCGGCGCCGAGCGAACCGCCCAGCCCGAACAGTGCGGCGACCCACAGCAGCCCGCAGGCCACGGCAAGCCCACCGGCAAGGGCGCTACGGGCGCTGATGCGCTCAGGTGCCATCCATGCCCTCCTCTGCCGCATCGCCCGCCGCGTCGACACCATCGCCCGCCGCCGCGGCCGGTGCGGCCTCCTCGGCGGCAGGTGGCGGGGTCTCTGCGGCGTCGCCACCGGGGCTGTCCATCACCACCGGCGCAGGCGCCGGCGTGCGGCTGCCCGGCGGTTGCAGATAGCCCACCAGCTCGAACGACACGTCCAGGCCGGTGCCGGTTTCCTGCTGCACCGCCTGCTGGTAGCGCTGCGCCAGCAGGTTGAGGTTTTCCACGAACAGGCGCGGTGTCCCGTTTTCCAGCGCCTGCAGCACCAGCGCCATCTCATCCACCCCGCAGCGCAGCCGGACCTGCATGGCCACGCGTTCGAAGCCCTCTTCCATGCGGTGGTCGGCCAGCGGCGTGCGGTTGCTGATCGCACAGCCCTGGTTGCCCGGGCTGGCCGCAGCCACCACCTCCTGCAGGCGCACACCCAGCGCCGCCGCGGCGCTTTCGGCGGTGGCCTCGTCCATCAGGCCCGGGCGCATCTGCAGGTCCTCGCGTACCTGCTGCAGCCGCGCGCGCAGCTGCGGCTGCTGGGCCAGCTGGGCCTGGATGCGCTGTTGCCGCTCCTGCAGCGCGGCGATGTCCTGGTTGATCGCCTGCAGGGGCGCGGTGAACCACGGGTGCACCAGCAGCAGGTACGCCAGCGCCACGACCGCCAGCAGCAGCGCCAGCGCCAGCCAGCGGTCACGGGCGGTCGGTGTGAACGGCATCGGCCGCCTCCTTGCGGGCCGGCGCAGGCGCCAGCGGTGTGAGTTCGGCACTCAGGGTGAAGCGGTCCCGGCCGGCCGAGGAAGGATCGGCCTGCAGCACGCCGGTCAGGTTGACGCGTTGCCACAACGGCGAGGGCTGCAGCAGGGGCACCAGCTGGCTGGCCTCGCGGCTGAGCCCGATGAGCTGCACGCTGCCGCCTTCGATGCCCAGCTTTTCCAGATAGGTGCCGCTGGGCAACAGCCGGCTCAGTTCATTCCAGACCTGCAGGGTGGTGGGCTGGCGGGCACGCTGGGCCTCCAGGAAGGTGGCGCCGTCCACCAGCGCCTGCAGCTGTGCGCGCTGCTCCGCCACCCCACGGGCCTGGCGTGCACTGTCCTGCACCTGCACCCGCAGTGCCTCGGCCGCGTCACCGCGGTTGTCCAGGATGCGGCCACCGGCCAGGCCGAGCAGCACCACCGCCGCCGCCAGCAGGAGCAGATCGCGCCGGCGCTGCGGGTCGGCCACGCGGTGGCGCTGCGCGGGCGGCAGCAGGTTCACCTGCAGCGGTGCACTGCCGTCATCCTCATCGACGACATCAATGCCGGACAGCACCGTGGCCAGTTCACCCACCCGGGTCTGCCAGAGCTCCAGCTGCCGGCGCGGCAGCACCACCAGCTCCACGTCGAGCTGGTCCGTGCCCGCCGTGCCGATCACCCGCACGTCGTGCACCACCTGGTCGGCGGTGAACGGCGTCTGCCGGTCGATCTCGAAGGTCATCACCTCATGCAGGCGCGATGCGGCCGCCACGGGCAGCCGCATGCGCCGCCGCAGCACCTGCGCGGCCGGCAGCAGCCACACGCGCGGCAGCCGGCGCAGGCGCGGCGCCAGCGCCGCGTCCAGCTCGCGCAGGTTGCACGGCCAGGGCAGCCGACCGACGATCTGCGTGTGGTCACCGATCGCACTGGCGACCTGCAGCGCCCCGTGCTCCTCGCGCAGCAGCAGCCGCGCCGGCGACCAGCCCAGCGCCCACTGCCAGCGCGGCGGCAGCCACGCGCGCAGCGAGTCGCGCCACCAGCACAGGAAACGGCTGGCACGCGGTGCGAACTGCCCGGCGAGCTGCCTGATGCGTTCCTGCGTAGCGGTCATTGCGCTGCCATTCCCTGCTCCCATCGAAGCACCGTGTAAGCCCGCCCCAGCGCGGTGCCCTGTGAACCCCGGACCACCACGCGCGAGCGCGACTGCCGGCCCGCCGCATCGGTGATACGGCAGTCGATACTATAGGTGCCACTGCCACTGACAAAGGCCTGCGCGCCGGTGCCGGCCTCCTCGGCGGCCTGCTCGCTTTCGCGCTGCGCCAGCAACAGCGCGGCATCCAGCCCCAATGCGGTGAGCACCGGCGCGCGCGCGAAGCGCGGATCCGGCCGGGAGGCACGGCTGTAAACCGTCACCATGGGCTGCATGCGCGCGTACAGGGCCGGGGTGATGCCGAGCACGCGCTGCAGCTCGCCCACGGTTTCGAAATTGCGGTTGCGCGGCCCATACGGCAGGCCGGAGGCGACGTAGTCCGGCTTCTCGGCGCCGCCGCCCGGCGGGCTCAGATCGTCGGCGTCGCGCCAGTCGATGATGGCACCGGCCAGTTGTCGTGCGCGTTCCGGCGGTTCACCCAGCGCCTGCAGGAACGCGTCCAGCAACGGCGCGTCGGCCAGGTTCAGCGAGACCTTGCCGGTTTCATCCTCGATGCGCAGATCCACCTGTGCGTCGTCGAAGCGCCAGCGGTACAGGCGCCCGTCGGGCTGCCACGGCGGACGCAGCGGATCACTGCGCAGGCGCCACATCGCGTAGGCCACCGCGGCCGAGGCGACCTGTGCGGCGCGCCCGGCATCATCCTGCACACGCTGCTGCAACTGCTCCACGCGTGCGCTGAGCACGAACGCGCCGACCACGGCGGTCAGCAGCGCGATCAGCCACAGGACCAGCACCAGTGCCGCGCCGCGATGCAGACGCAGCGGCGTCATGGCGCAGCCCCCTGCCCGGCCCGTTCCACCGCCACGACCAGCTCCGGCCAGGCCGGGCCGCGCACCGGTTCGATGCCGATGGCGACCAGTACCGGCAGGCGCCGGGTGTCATCCCACTGCGTGGCCCAGTCGCCCAGCGCGCCGGTGACCGGGTCGATGCCGCGGTAGCGGAAGCTCACCCGGCGCACCCCGTCCAGCAGGGCTTCCGGCGGGCGCGGCGGGCGTTCGGCCACCACCTCGCCATCCTGTACGAACTGCAGGCCCAGCTGCAGGCGCAGCGCACCGTCGTGCGGCACCGCCTCCAGCGCATGCACGTACGGGCCACCGCGGCCCAGGTAGGCGGGCACTTCGGCGACGAAATGCATGGCATCGGCCTCGCCCTGGAAATACAGCGGCTCGCGCGCCGGGTCCAGTGGCTGCAGCGGGCTGCGCAGCATGCCGGCCAGCTGCCGCCGCAGTACGCCCTGGACCGCCCGCATGCGCTCGCTCTGCGCAGCGATCGCCTCGCCACGCTGGCTGATGGCCATGGCCGAGCGCACGCTGGCAAAGGCCAACGCCAGCCCCATCGCCAGCAGCACCGTGGCCAGCAGCACTTCGATCAGGGTGAAGCCTGCGGCGCGGCGCGCACTCACTGCAGCCGCTCCAGGGGCGCTGGCAGCAGGCGCAGCGTGCGCCACTGCAGGTCGCCGGCACGCGCGCCGTCCCAGCTGACCCGCAGCTCCAGCTGCACCAGCTGCGGCCCGGTCGCCGCCGCGTCGTCGCTGGCGGTCACGGCCGCCGCGCGCGCGCGCGCTTCCACGTACGGCTGCACCTGCAGGGTCCAGCGGTAGCGGCCCTGTTCCCAGCTGCCGCTGCGCTGGCCCAGCTGCAGCGGCGCGTCCACGCCCGCGCTGGCCAGCAGCGATTCGGCGTGCAGCACGGCCCGTGTGCGCTGTTCGGCCTGGCCCACGTTGCGCGCGGCAGCGGACAGCGCGCCCAGCAGCAACGTCAGCCCCGCCGCCAGCAGGGCGAAGGCCACCAGGACTTCCAGCAGGCTGAAGCCTGCCGCGCGTGCGCGGAACGAGGTCATGGCGCGTGCTCCGGTCCTGCCACGACCTGCCCGGTCAGCCAGGCGACATCGATGCGCCAGCGCGCGTCACCGTAGCCGAGCACGATGCGTCCGCCGCTGGAGCCGCCATCGGGATGGAACTCGATCGCCCCGCTGCCATCGGCACCCTGCAGCTGCGCCGCGCCTTCGAACTGCACCCGCAGGCGCTCGGGGATGCGGCCATGGCGGCCGTCCGGGCCCTGCCACTGGTGCGCATGCGCCGCCACGGTGAAGCGCTGCGGCTGGCCTCGGGCGATCGCATGGGCGCGGGTGAAGCGCAGCTGGGTGGCGATCTCCTTGCCGGCGGCACGCAGCTGCGCACCCGGCAGGCTGCGCGAGAACGCCGAGGCGGTCAGCAGCCCGACCAGCGCCACCAGCGCGATCACCAGCAGCATTTCCAGCAGGCTCAGGCCGTGCACACGGCCACGCCCGGGCCTGCGCATGCGCATGCGCTGCACGGTCAGCGGAGGAAACGGCGCCATTACTGCTCGTAGCGGATGTCCGCATCGAAGCTGCTGCCGCCGGCCTTGCCGTCCTTGCCCAGGCTGAGCAGGTCGTAATCCTGGCTCTCGCCCGGCGCACGGTACTCCAGCGGGTGACCCCACGGGTCATTCAGTTCGGCGCTCTTGGCGTAGGGGCCCAGCCACCCCTGCACGCCGGCCGGTGCGGTCACCAGGTCCTCCAGCCGCGACGGCAGCCGGTTGGTGTCCAGGCGGTAGTTGTCCACCTTGCCGGCCACCGTCTGCACCTGCGCCTTGGCGATGTTCGCCTTGCCACGGTCGGCGCCGCCCAGCACGCGGCTGGCCACCAGGGTCAGCACCGCGCCGATCAGCACGATGACGATGATGATCTCCAGCAGGCTCATGCCCGACTGGTGGCGGGGGGAGGAGAAGCGGCGGGAAGCACGTCGTTGCATCGTGGAAAGTCCTCGGAGTGGAGCCGGCGGCGGTCAGCCGATGGCATTGGTCAGATCGTAGAGGGGAACCAGCACGGCAATGATGACCACGCCGACCACCGAGGCCAGCACCAGGGTGATCACCGGCACCATCGCCGACAGCAGCCGGTCGATGCTGCGGGCACTGTCCTGTTCAAAGGTTTCGGCGGTACGCAGCAGCATCGTATCCAGGGCGCCGGACTCCTCGCCCACCTGGATCATCTGCAGTGCCAGGCGCGGGAACCGCTGTCCGCGTGCGAGCGCCGTGGCCAGGCCACTGCCGTTCTTCACCGCATCGGCGGCGGTGTCCAGGTCCGCAGCCAGTGCCCGATTGCCCAGCACGTTGCGGGCGATGCCCAGCGCGGACAGCAGCGGTACGCCGTTACGCAGCAGCGTGCCGAGCGTGCGTGCCAACCGCGCCGCCTCCAGCGTGCCCAGCAGCGGCCCCAGGCCACGCTGGCGCAGCAGCCAGGCGTCGAAGGCCAGCCGCGCGGCCGGCTGGCGCAGGCGGCGCTCGCCCAGCCAGGCCAGCGCGGCCGGAACGATCACCAGCAGCAGCCAGCCTTCGCGCACCCATTCGCCCAGCACCAGCACACCGCGGGTGAACCAGGGCAACGCCACGTCGAGGCTTTCGTACATCTGGGCGAACTGCGGCACCACATAGCCCAGCAGGAACAGCAGCGCCGCGCCCACCACCAGCAGCAGGATGGCCGGGTAGATCAACGCGTTGATGACGCGCCCCTGCAGTTCGTGACTGCGCTGCAGGTAGTCGGCCAGGCGCTGCAGGGTCTCATCCAGGCTGCCGCCGGCCTCACCGGCGCGCACCATGTTCACGTACAGCCGCGAGAACAGCCCGTGCTGCCGTTCCAGTGCGGTGGACAGCGGCGCGCCACCGCGCACGGTATCGCGGATCTGTTCGAGCACCCGGCGCGTGCGCTCGTCTTCCGGCAGCGCCAGCAGGATGGTCAGCGCGCGGTCCAGCGGCTGCCCGGCGCCCAGCAGGGTGGCCAGCTGCTGGGTGAACTGCAGCAGCTGCGCGCCCTGCAGCGTGCGCGGGCGCAGCAGGCCGCGCAGCCCGGCGCCCGGCGCGGCCAGCTCGGTGGCCAGCCGGGTTTCCATCGGCAGATGGCCCTGTTCCTGCAGCCGCGCCACCAGTTCGGCCTGGCTGGCCGCCTCCATCTGCCCGTCGACCACCTCGCCGCGCGCATCCAGCGCCTTGTAGCGGAACACCGGCATGCTCAGGCGTCCTCGGTGACGCGCAGGATTTCCTCCAGCGTGGTGTGGCCGGCCAGTGCCTTGGCCAGTCCGTCCTCGTACATGGTGCGCATGCCGGCCTGCCGCGCGATGCGTTCGATCTCGCCCATGCCGTCACGGCGCATCACCGCACGCCGCAGTTCATCGTTCATCACCAGGAACTCGACGATGGTGGTGCGCCCCAGGTAACCGGTCGGCGCCAGCGCCGACGGACGTGGCCGGTACAGGTGGATGGTGCCCTCCGGCTGCAGCCGGCGCAGCTCGAAACGCTCGATCTCTTCCGGTGAGGCCGCGTAGCGCTCCGCATGGGTCGGCTCCAGCCGCCGGACCAGGCGCTGGGCCAGAATGCCGTTGATGGTGGAGGTGAGCAGGTAATCCTCCACCCCCATGTCCAGCAGCCGGGTGATGCCGCCGGCCGCGTTGTTGGTATGCAGCGTGGACAGCACCAGATGGCCGGTCAGTGCGGACTGGATCGCGATGCGCGCGGTTTCCAGGTCGCGCATCTCACCGATCATGATGATGTCCGGATCCTGGCGCACGATGCTGCGCAGCGCATTGGCGAAATCCAGGCCGATCTGCGGCTTGGCCTGGATCTGGTTGATGCCCTCGATCTGGTACTCCACCGGGTCTTCCACGGTGATGATCTTCACGTCGGCGGTATTGAGCTGGCTCAGCGCGGTGTACAGCGTGGTGGTCTTGCCCGAACCGGTCGGCCCGGTCACCAGCAGGATGCCGTGCGGCTGCTCCAGCACCTTGCGGAACTGCGGCAGGAACGCGTCGGTGAAGCCGAGCCGGTGGAAATCGAACACCACCGTTTCGCGGTCGAGCAGGCGCATCACCACGCTTTCGCCATGCGCGGTGGGTACCGTGCTCACGCGCAGGTCCAGCTCCTTGCCCTGCACGCGCAGCATGATGCGTCCATCCTGCGGCAGGCGCCGCTCGGCGATGTTCAGCCGCGCCATGATCTTGATGCGGCTGATCACCGCAGCGGTCAGGTTGGCCGGCGGGCTCTCGCCTTCCACCAGCACGCCGTCCACGCGGTAACGCACCTTCAGGCGGTTTTCGAACGGCTCCACGTGGATGTCCGAGGCGCGCAGCTCCACCGCGCGCTGGATCACCAGGTTCACCAGGCGGATCACCGGTGCTTCGGACGCCAGATCGCGCAGGTGTTCGATGTCGTCCACGGCGGCGTTGTCGCCGTCGGCGGTTTCCACGATGGCGCCCATCGCGCTGCGTCCCTGGCCGAACCAGCGTTCAATCAGGTCATCCACTTCCGAGCGCAGCCCGATGCGCGGATGGACCGGCACCCCCATGGCCAGTGCGACGGCCTGGGCGGCATAGGGATCGTGGGCATCGGCCTGCCACAACTGCAGGCCATCGGCATCCAGCGACAGCGGACAGACATGGAACTGTTTGAGAAAGCGCACGCTGACCGGCACCGCGTCCAGCAGGGCCGGCGGCGGTGCGTCCGGCAAGGCGCGGGCATCCAGCAGCGGCAGGTCCAGCACCTCCGCGCTGACCTGTGCCTGGTCGCGCTCGGACACCAGGCCCAGGCGTACCAGCAGCCCGAGCAGGCTGCCGCCGGCTTCGCCGTGCAACGCGCGCGCCTTGGCGAGGTCCGTCTCCTTGAGGCGGCCGCGGGCCAGCAACGCCTGGATCAGAGGCGTGTCGATGTCGCCGGGAAAGGCAGTTTCTGCGACCGCGTTCACAAACACTCTCCAATCAACCGCCGTGACTGTAGCAGTTCCCCCGCCCGCTGCGCGGACCCTGCACAGGCACGCACCACGCTCCGCACAGACACTGGCCCGCCGGCGGATACCGGCGGGCCAGTTACGACCGAACGCCCGATGCTTACTGCGTTGCCAGCAGGCTCACCCCGCCGAAGGCCGCCTCACCCACCACCTTGATGTAGTACGTGCCCGCCACCGGTGCGGTGAAGCGCACGGTCTCGGCATTGCCCGCGCGGGTGGACTTGCCATCATGATCGGTGGCGCTGGGCTCGGCACCTGCGCCCACGTACAACGACACATTGCCGGTGCCGCCGTAGGTGATGAAGCTGAGCGTCTTGCCGGCGCTGGCGTCGAAGCTGTACAGCACACTGCTTCCTGCCGCACCCGACAGCCCGCCCACCGCCACCTTGTTGGTGAGCGCGATGGCCGTCGGTCCGCAGTCTTCGGTGCACGGCTCGGCCAGCGCCAGATCCAGCGCCGCCTTCGCATCCAGGATGCCGGTGCCGATCGGCTTGGCCGGATCCACCGCCACCGGGAACGTGCGTGCGCTCTGCTTGAGCAGTGCTTCCAGCGCGGCCGGTGCCAGCGGGTCGTCGCCCTTCGCCACCAACGCGCTCTGCACCATCGCCGCCACGGCCGCCACGTGCGGGGCCGCCATCGAGGTGCCGGCGTTGCCACCGTAGGTGTAGTTGCCGTTCGGCGAGGTCGGGCTGTCGGCGATGCCTTGCCAGATGTAGCCGTTCGGATTGCCGTCGGTGACGCCACCGCCAGGTGCCGACAGATCGACCAGCGCACCGTAGTTGGAGTAGTACGCCATCGCGCCGGTGATGCCGGTGGCCCCCACGGAGACCACGTTGTTGCAGTTGGCTGGACGTGCGCCGGCGACGTTGCCGCCGTCATTGCCGGCTGCCACCACCACCAGCGTGCCGCGACCCACCGCACCGTTGATCGCGTCCTGGTACGCCGCATCGCAGGCACCGGCGCCGCCCAGGCTCATGTTGATCACATCGGCAGGCGTGGGATTGGCCGGAACGCCGGCCACGGTGCCACCGGAGGCCCAGGTGATCGCATCGGCGATGTCCGACAGCGTGCCGCCGCAGCGGCCGAGCACGCGCACCGGCAGCACGGTGGCTTCAAAGGCCAGACCGGCCATGCCCACGCCGTTGTTGGTGGCCTGCGCCACCGTGCCGGCCACATGGGTGCCGTGCCAGGAACTGTCATCCTGCGGCGAGCCGGCGTAGCACTCGCCCGCAGCGACCCAGTCGCCCTGGTCGAGCGCGCCGGGCACGCGGCCATCGGTGGGACGCCGCGAGCGGGTGGCCTGGGAAATGAAGTCGTAGCCTTCCAGCACGGTGCCCGGGGCGAAATCCGGGTGCGGCACGATGCCGGTGTCCAGCACCGCCACCACCACGCCGGCGCCCTTGGAGATGTCCCACGCGGCCGGCGCGTTCACCCCGCCCACCGTGTTGAACAGATTCCAGTTGTAGTTTGCGTAGTACGGATCGTTCGGCACCAGGCTGGGCGTGGCGTCGCTGCTGGCGGCCGCGCGCCCGCGCAGCGCACGTGCCGGTGCATCCAGCGGATACATGATGGCGTCGCCCACGGCGTACTGCACCGCGGGATCGGCCTTCAGCTCGGCCAGCACGGCGGCCAGTTCGGCGCCGCCCAGCCGCGTGCGCAGGCTGATCAGGTCGGCCCCGGTACCGAGCCGGCGCGTGACCCGCGGGTTCAGCGCAGCCATGCGCGCGCCGGCCGCCGACGCGCCACCGAGCGAGGCACGCGACAGCGCGGCATTGACCACCGCCAGCTTGGCCGTGGCGCTGCTGGAGGCGGTGGTGCCTGCGCGGTACTTCACGATGATGCCTTCCACCTGCGCATCCTTCGGTCCGGACAGCGGCGCGCTGGCCTTCAGCCCCGCAGCGTGTGCCATGCCCATGCCGGTCAGCGACAGCACAGCGGCGGCCAGCAGGTTGATACGGAGGTTCTGCTTGTTGATCACGTCGAAATCCTCTTCTTGGTCGATGTTGGAACCACACTCTCAGCCTTCACTTCCTGCGACGCTCCCTGGCTGGCCATGCCAGGGTTGCCGTGACCCGCCCCCTCAGGCCCCTCTCGTTGGATCACCGCGGCCGTGCCCGGCACGGCCGCGGCAGCGCGGTCACCAGCCGAAGCCGGCACCGACGCCGATGGAGCTGTCATCACTGCTGAATGCACCGCCCAGGGTCACCGTGGCACGCTCGCTCACCGCACGCTGGTAGCCCAGCGACAGTGCCGATTCGCCGCCCTGGAAGCCCACGCCCACGCCCACCCGGTTCTGCGTGCGGATGCCCGCCGCGCTGGTGGCCATGTTCAACATCGCCGCACTCATCGCGCCCTGCCGGTCGATGCGGCGGTCCATGTTGCGCAGGCGTCCATCCACTTCGCCCTTGAACACGTCGAAGCTGTCGGCCATCGACTGGAAGCGGGTGTCGGTGTAGCTGTTGGCCGTGGCCACGCCGTTGTCGAGCTGGCTCTTGTTGACCGCATCGGTGGCCTGCGTACCGGCGGCGACGTTGGTCACCTGGCGTTCGTTGCCGCTGCTGCCGACCGAGACCGTGTTGGCACGATCCGCCACCGAGCCCTGGCCCAGCGCGACCGCATTGGCAGCGGTGGCACTGGCGCCATCGCCGAGCGCGGTGGAGGCCGCACCGCTGGCGACGGCCCCCTGGCCCACCGCCAGCGGTGCAGGCGCGGCGGCCGGGGTGGCCACCGCCTGCGCCTGGCCGGCACTGGCGGCGGTGATCGTGCCCTGCACCTGGGCCGAGGCCGGTGTCACCGCCCCCGCACGGCTGGCCGTGCGCAGGCTGGCCGTAGCCACCGGGCTGGCCGTGGCGGCGGTGCCGTTCTGCGCGATCTCGGTCACCTTGCGGTCCAGCGCGCCCAAGGCATCGCCGACATTGCTGTAGCTGCTGCCCTGGATGACGTAGTTGGGCGCGACGAACACGCCCTGCAGGCCGACCCCGGCACCACCGCCGAGCAGGCTGGCGATGTCGGTGAGCGACTGGAACAGCTGCCCGCCATTGACCGCCTGGCGGCTGCCCAAGGCCAGGCTGCCGCTGGCCACGTTGTCGATACGCGTGCCGTCCAGCCCGGACAGCGTCAGCGATTCGCGGCTGCTGTCGTCGTAGCCCACCGCGTTGGCGGTGGCCGTCTCCACGCTGCCGATGCGGTTGTCGATGTCCCCGACGCGGGTTTCCACCGTGGCCACGCGCTGGTTGGTGACATTGAGCTGGGCGCCGGTGACCGCATCGCTGCTGCCGGCGGCGATGCGGCCGTCGGCCACGTTGACGATGCGGCGCGTCGCCGGCCCGTTGCTGCCCGTGCCGCCGCCCACCGACACCACGTTGGCTTCCAGCGCGCGCGAGCCTGCGCCCAGGGCCACCGAGTTGGCCCCGGACACGCCGGCCCCTGCGCCCAGGGCGATGCTGTTGGCACCGTTGCTGGCGAACGCCCCGTTGCCGATGGCGATGCCATTGCTGGCGTTGGTGGAGGCCAGGCGGCCGATGGCCGTGCTGTTGGCACCGCGTGCCGCCGCGTCGGCACCGACGGCGGTGGCACCGGTCGCGGAGGCCACGCTGGCGGTACCCACGGCCGTGCTGCGGGTGGCGCTGGCCTGGGCCGCCGAACCGGCCGCCACCGCCTCGCTGCCCGTGGCGCTGGCACTGCCTTCGCCGCTGGCCTGGAAGTGGCGGCTGGTGGCCTCGGCGGACGCCGCCACGGCGTTGAGCTGGTCCAGGTTCACCGCGTCGGTGCCGGCCGTACCGGCAGCCACGTGGGTGATCTGGCGTTCTTCGCCGGCACGGCCGACCGAGACCGTGTTGGCCCGGTCAGCCACCGACCACGCGCCGATGGCCACGCTGTTGTCCGCCTCGGCACTGGCGAAGTAGCCCAGCGCGCTGCTCTGCGTGCCGCTGGCAAAGGCCAGCGTTCCGGTGGCGGTGGCGTAATCACCGCTGGCGCTGGCACCGGCACCGACCGCGGTGGCCGCCTCGCCCGCGGCCTCGGTCTGGATCAGCAGGCCCAGCCCGGGAATCAGATCCACCGGTCCGCCGATGGCGGTGCTGCTGTTACCGCTCGCAACGGTCTGCGTGCCCACGGCCGTGGCGTAATCCCCGAGTGCATTGGACACGGCACCGAATGCGGAGGCCTGTGCGCCGGAGGCGTACGCGCCCACGCCGTAGGAGGAGGCAGCGAAGCCGCTGGCCTCGGCACTGGCGCCCACCGCGGTGCCACCGACGCCGGCACTGGTGGCGCCGGTATCGACCGCCACGCCACCGCTGGTGATCAGCGGGTTGCCGTCGGCGTCCACCGCCTGGCCACCCACCGCGACCGCCGCCGGACCGGTGGCCTGCGCGTTGTAACCGAAGGCGGCGCTGTTCTGCCCGGCCGCCAGCGCGTTGTAGCCCACTGCCGTCGCCTGGCTGGCCACGGCGGTGGCGCCACTGCCGAAGGCCGAGGCACCGTCGGCCAGCGCATTGCTGGCTTCACCGGCGGCCGTGGCATTGGCGCCGCTCACCAGCGCCCCGGCATCACTGTCGTCGCTGCCGCTGGCCTGGAAGTAGCGGCTGGTCGTTTCGGCCACGTCCGCCACGGCGTTGAGCTGATCCAGGTTGACCGCATCGGTGCCTTCCGTACCGGCGGCCACATGGGTGATCTGGCGCTGGCTGTCGGCACTGCCGACCGACACGCTGTCGGCACGGTCAGCGATGGCATCGGCGCCCAGCGCCACGCTGTTGTCGGCCTGGGCGATGGCCGCGTTGCCCAGCGCGGTGCTGTTCGCGCCCGGCGCCCAGGCGCCGCCGCCGACGGCGGTGGAATAGTTGCCCGAGGCCTCGGTCGGCAGCAGGCCGAACAACGCCCCGCCGACGGCCACGCTGTTGGTGCCGGTGGCCAGGCTGCCCTGGCCGGTGGCGGTGCTGTTGGCACCGCTGGCCTGTGCATCCCCGCCCACCGCCACGCTGCCCGAGCCACTGGCGGCGGCGTAGTTGCCCACCGCCGTGGCATTGAACGCCGACGCGGTGGCGTAGCCGCCCAGCGCGGTGCTGTAGCCCGCGCTGGCCGTGGCGCCGAAACCGAAGCTGGCCGCGCTGGTGCCGGTGGCGATGCTTTCCGCACCCACCGCCACCGCGCCTTCGCCATCGGCGGCGGCGAAGTAGCCCACCGCGACCGATTCGGTACCGGCCGCTTCGGACAACACGCCGCTGGCGGTGCTGCCGGCGCCGCTGGCGATGCTGGCCGCACCATGGGCGGTGCTCTGCTCCCCGCTGGCCTCACTCTCCGCACCGGTGGCGGTGGCGTACTCCGCCGTGGCCTGCGCATTGGCACCGGCGGCGGTGGCGTTGGCACCCTGGGCCACCGCATTGAAACCGGTGGCCGCGGCGTTGCTGCCGTTGGCCAGTGCGCCACTGCCCAGCGCGATCGCCCCGTCACCCAGCGCATTGCTGGCTTCGCCGGCGGCCAGCGCGTTGTCGCCGTCCACGAACGCACCGGCATCGCTGTCGTCGCTGCCGCTGGCCTGGAAGTAGGTATCGGTACGCGTCGCCAGCGCCAGCGCGCTGTCGGCCGTGCTGGACACCGCCGTGAGCTGGTCCAGGTTGACCGCGTCGGTACCTTCGGTGCCGGCGGCCACATGGGTGAGCTGGCGCTCGCTGCCACTGCTGCCGATGGAGACGCTGCGCTCGCGCAGTGCCTCGGAGCCGGCCCCCAGGGCCACGCTGTTGCTGCCGCTGGCACTGGCGCCGGCACCCAAGGCGATCGCACTCTCACCCAGCGCTTCGGCGTTGGTACCGGCGGCGATGCTGTTGACGGCATTGCCGAGCGCCTGGAAGCCCAGCGCCAGGCTGTAATCGCCGTAGCCGAATGCGCCGCGGCCGACCGCGGTCGCACTGTTGCCCTCGGCCCAGCTGTTGTAGCCGATGGACGTGGCCCCGCTGCCATTGGCCCACGCCGCGGTGCCGAACGCTGCGGCATTCGTTGCGGTGGCCCACGCGCCGGCGCCGAAGGCACTGGCACCGTCTGCGGTCGCCCAGCTGTAGCCACCCACCGCGGTGGCATCGGCACCGCTGGCAAACGCGCTGTCGCCCAGGGCCACGGCATAGCTGCCGGTGGCGCGCGAGAGGTGGCCGGCGGCCACGGTGTTCTCGCCGGTCGCCTGCGCGGCCGCGCCCAGGGCGCTGCTGTCGGCCCCCGTGGCCTGCGCGGCGTTGCCGACCGCGGTGGCTCCGGCGGCAGCCGTGGTGCCGGTCAACACCGGGGCACCGTCGGCATCCAGCAGCGGCTGGTTGTAGGCATCGTAGGCCTGGCCCAGGCCGCCGACGGCCACACTGCCATCGCCGTCGGCGAAGGTGTTGCGGCCCAACGCCACGGCATCGTTGCCCACGGCGGCCGCACCCGCACCCTGCGCCATCGCGCCATCACCCACCGCGTTGCTGGACGAACCCGCCGCCAGCGCGCCTTCCCCCTCGGCGAAGGCGCCGGCGTCGCTGCCGGTCTCGCCCTGCGCAGCGAAGAAGCGGGCGCCGCCCACCGCCGCGGCGGCCACGGCATCCAGCTGTGCCTTGTTGACCGCGTCGGTCGCCTCGCTGCCGGCGGCCACGTGGGTCAGCTGGCGCT